>Ga0136601_1000118_pt1 | contig 39983 bp, 48 predicted proteins | sample AntRauMFilla2699_FD_181020 | JGI IMG/M metagenome (GOLD analysis project Ga0136601, IMG submission 181020) | Saline lake microbial communities from Rauer Islands, Antarctica - Metagenome Filla 2 #699 | ecosystem: Environmental > Aquatic > Non-marine Saline and Alkaline > Saline | place...
TTTATCGGTGTGCTTACGATTAGCGACATAAGCTTCGATGCCGATAATCGGGTTAATGTCGCGCTCTTTAGCGGCTTTGTAAAACTCGACCACACCGCTCAGCGTGCCGTGATCGGTGATTGCGACAGCCTCCATGCCAAGTTCTTTGACGCGGTCGAGCATCGGCTCCACCTTTTGTAGGCCGTCGAGCAAACTATAGTGCGTATGATTATGGAGGTGAGCGAAATCAGCCGCTGCTAAAGATGAAGTGTCTGTGTTTTTACCCTCGCTCATTACACTTATTTTAGCACGCTCGTGCACAGAGTTTGAGCTCGAATCTAAGCGCTCAGGCTATGGAGTAGTGGAATTAACTCGTTGGACGGTGTCCTCGGCTGACTGGAAAAAATCGCCAATCAAAGGAACATCGCCAAAGATATTCACCAGCCACACCAATATCAAGACTACAATCGTCGCACCTAGTACCGAACCGAGTCCGAAGAATACCCCCCGAAGCGTGTTGAAGATAAATAATCGCTTGGTTGAATAATGTCCATGAATCACCACTGACTCAATGCTGCGACCGATTTTCTCATAGTCTGCCGACGACAGCTGACCACCAGCAGGTGATTCCTGCGGCGATTTTACTTTATCCACTTTCTTTGATTTCCACCAGCTCATATCTATGTGTACGCGGCTATTAACTGAGCTTCTTTTTAACAGCGCTGATCAGGTCTTTGCTGGCCTTGATGACAGAATCATCTTGCTGCTCTTCGCTCCTTAGGGCAACTTTGACTTCGTCTACTTTTGTTTCGAGTTGCTTCTGCAAATCCTGTAGCTCGGTTTTTGCCTTACCAGTTGCGCCAGATAGCTTGGCTTTAACTTTGTCTAGTGAGTCATTCAGCTCGACTTGTATCTCGCTTAGTTTACGCTGTGCGTCTGCCTTTAGCTCGCTCGCTTTGGTTTTGACATCTTCGCGGTTCTCTTTGGCGCCTTTGGGCGCGATTGCGAATACGCCTGCTAGCACGCCGGCGATAGCGCCGATTGCTGCACCGATGAATCCAGCTTTAGCACTTGATTTGTCGTTATCGTTACTCATTTTTTATCCTCCTTGGATTTATAGTTCATAATCTCTTTGGTAAGAACTTTCAGTACACCAATTGCACCAGTCGGTACCGCGGCTCGTCGCACTGTGTTCGAAAATGCGGCGATGTTGTCGCTAGCGTGTTCTGCTTTTTCGGCAATGTGCTGAACAGAGCGCAATAGTTTTATCAAATATGAAACTACCGCGATACTCAGCACGATTAGCACGAACAGCGCGCTGGCTAGGATGTAGACTAAAATTTGTTCATAATCCATCGCGCTATAGTATGACGAAAATATCAGGAGTGTGCAAGCATGAACGCCATATTATTTCAGCTTGTCGACCAACATCCGTTTTGCTGTTTGAGGGTTGGCTTGGCCCTTAGACTGTTGCATCACCTGGCCAACTAAGAAGCCGATGGCTTTCATCTCGCCATCGCGCACATCTTGAGCTGCTGACTCATTGCTAGCAATAACGTCATAGACAATTTTTTCGATTGCAGCGTCGTCGCTAATCTGAAGTAAGCTCTCACGTTCGGCGATGTCTGCCGGGCTATCAGTGCTCGTCATCATCGCCTGAACAACACGAGTGGCGCCATTAGAGCTAAGCTTATCGTCAGCCACCATCTGCATCAGTTCGATTAGACGCGGCGCATCGAGTTTGAGCTTCGCCCAGTCGAAGTCGTCGCTGTCATTGACCATCGCCATCACATCCGTCGCCAGCCAGCTAGCAACAGCTTTGGCGGCAGCTGGCTGTACCTGTAATACTTCATGAGCCAGCAACGCCAGTGAACGGTTGTTAATCAGTACGACAATGTGCTCAGCGCTGACATCATGTTCGGCGAACTCGCTGCGCAGCTGAGCGGGCATGATCGGCATTTTCTTGCGGACGGAGTCAACCTGATTGCGACTAATTGTAACCGGCGGGACATCAGGTTCAGGGAAGTAGCGATAATCATGGGCGTTTTCTTTACCGCGCTGCGGTACGGTCTTCTGTTTGGCGTCGTCCCAACCGCGAGTCTCCTGAACTATCGCCTCTCCACGATCGAGCAGTTTCGTCTGCCGTTCTATTTCATACTTTGCAGCTCGTTCGACAGATTTGAACGAGTTGAGGTTTTTGACTTCAGACCGGGTACCGAGCTCGTCTGCACCTTCAGCTGCTATTGAGACATTGACATCAAACCTCATGTTGCCATGGTATAGATCGACACCACTAACTTGAGCATACTTCATCAGCGTGTACAGTTCCCTCGTATAACCACGGGCTTCGGCGGGGCTATGCATGTCAGGCTTGCTGACAATCTCGAGCAGCGGCGTGCCGGCGCGATTGAGGTCGACTAAGCTGTAGTCCACGCCGCTCGGATGAGTTGATTTCCCTGCATCCTCCTCGAGATGAGCACGCTCGATGCCGACCTGGACTGTCTCACCATCAAGCTCGAAGCTAACAGCGCCTTCGCCGACAATTGGCTGATCAAACTGGGTGATTTGATAGCCTTTCGGCAAGTCTGGATAAAAATAATGCTTCCGGTCGAACTTCATCTGATGTGCAATCTCGGCCTTGAGCGCTATGCCGGCTACGATTCCCAGCTCGACTGCACGCCGATTAAGCACTGGCAGCGTACCTGGCAAGCCAAAGCAGATTGGTGACGCGAGCGTATTTGGTTCGGCTCCACGAGCGTCGTTATCGACAGCCGCGAACAGCTTAGATTTCGTTTTGAGCTGGACATGACATTCGATACCGATGGTTGGCAGGTACTTGCTCATAGCGCCTTTAGCCCCTTAAGTGTCGCCTGGTAAGTGCGTAAGCTGAGCTGGACGTCCTTTTTGCTGAGCTTCACATTCTGTTCATGAACCAGTCTGTTACGCAGTTTGTGGGCCTGCCACAATTGCTGATAGTTTGGGATCATATCTTCGGCACCGCGCATACGGTCAGCCATGCTCTCCCCCCCGATGTTGTACTGGCGGAGCACGTAGTCGACCAGCTTGTCGGCCTCAATTACTGCCTGTTGTTTGCCGGCTTCGCCCTCTTTAGCAAAACGAATCACTTTACCCCAACGACTACGCACCAGTTCACGGTTCAGACTCGGCTGACTGTGACGGCTAATCAGAATCAGCAAGCCGATACCAACCGCAATGATGATAGCGAGAATTATCCAGACATTCATGACTGCACTCCTTCCGCTATCGCTGCTGCCTGGAGCAGCTCGAGGTCATGGTTGTGAGCACCGATTAGCTGTAGACCGACAGGCAGCTGCTCATCAGCTGTGACACCCGCTGGCACTGACACAGCTGGCAAACCAGCCAGGCTGGATCCCACGGTTAGGACATCTGCCAAATACATTTGCAACGGGTCTTGGGTGTTCGCGCCAAACTTAAACGCCGGTGTTGGCGCGACAGGACCGGCCAGCACATCGACATCGCCCAACGCAGCGGCAAATTCCTGTGTCAGTTTGGTCCGTGCTTGCTGGGCTTTTTTGTAGTAAGCGTCGTAGTAGCCACTTGATAAAACGTAGTTGCCAATCATAATGCGGCGCTTGGCTTCATCGCCAAAGCCTTCGCTGCGGCTGCGCTTATAAAAATCATCGAGTGACGCTGCATCTTGCGCATGATGACCAAATCGCAAGCCATCATAACGTGCCAGGTTCGAGCTAATTTCAGCTGGCACCACGATGTAATAACAGGCCAGCGCCAGTTCAGTCGACGGGATCGATACCTCGACCAACTCATGCCCGGCCTGCTCAAGCGCATCGAGCCGAGTCGTAATAACTGACTCAACTGCCACATCGACACCATTACCGAAATACTCTTTAACAACGCCAATTTTGAGCTTTTTATCGCTCGTTAGTTGCGTGTAGTCGTCACTAGCGCGTTCGATGGTAGTGCTGTCAAGTTTGTCGCGACCAGCGATAACATCGAGGATTAGTGCGCTATCTGCTACCGAATTCGTCAAGGGACCCATCACGTCAGTCGAGCTGGCCATCGCGACCACACCCGAGCGTGACACTAAACCGTAACTTGGCTTATAGCCGACGACTCCACAGAAACTGGCTGGTAATCGAATCGAACCCCCGGTGTCACTGCCAAGTGCGACCGGTGCTATACCCGCGGACACGGCTGCGGCGGAGCCACCTGATGAACCGCCCGGCACACGAGTCTCGTCAACTGGGTTTGTTGTCGGACCAAAGTCAGAATTCTCGGTCGACGAACCATGCGCAAATGCATCGAGGTTGGCTTTAGCGACCATGATTGCGCCCTCAGCCTCGAGCCGCTCGACAACTGTCGACTGATATGGCGAGTTGAAGCCTTTTAGCATATTGCTGGCAGCGGTTGTCTCGGCACCAAACGTTAGATAATTATCTTTTACTACCACCGGCACTCCAGCCAGGCGCAACGTATCACCCTGTTCCAGCTGTTTGCCAACTGTCTCTACCCGCTGATGCGCTCGCTCCGATAGGTCAGCGATAACGGCGTTATGAGTGTCGGTACTGGCTGCTCGTAGTGATTTTTCAATTGTCGCTGCGACTGATGCGGTATCGACATGGTTTGAAACGAGCTCAGTGATGCTCATAGTACTTTGTCGACCTTTATGTAGCCTTCGCTGGTCGTATCGGCCGCGTTTGCCAATAATTCCTGTCGTGTCGTACGTTGCAGTGAATTATCTGCTTTGCTCGGGTCGATTGCTTCGTCTGGACGGGTTCTATCGACCAGTCCTGAAACCTGAGCGGTCGTCGCGACGCCATCGAGGTCGGCGTCCTGCAATCGCTCGACATATCCCACAATCTCTGCTAATTCGTCACGAAATTTAGCAATCTCATCATCACTCAGCTCCAATTTTGAAAGCCCAGCGATATAGCGGATGTCGTCGGTTGTTATGTCGTTCACTAGTCAGAAAGTATAGCGCTGTTACCGCGCTCAGCCAAGCCAGAGCTGTTTAATAAACCCTAGTTTAGCGACGAAGCGCCATTGAATAGCTGTTCAAGCTGGTCGACTGAGCTGTCTGAGTCACCCCCACTATCACCCTGGTTGTAGCGAAAGAATGATGAGCCGACCGAGTAGTCGAAGCATTCTCGACCGCTGTCATGATTGTAGACAGAGCTATTCGTGCGGCTTGGTGCCTGCGCAATTAAGTCGTTCTCCTGTAGGTCCGCATCGTCGCTTTCGTCAGTTCGGAAGTCAGCGCAAAGCTCATAGTTCCGTTCATCTTTCTGGTCATACTCAACGCTGAAGTTGTTTGCTTTCTTGACTAAGTCATTGTGCTCATCATCGTCTTCGGCAATTTCCGCTAGCTCATCAGGTAGCTCATCCTGCGTATCGTAGTAATCACTTATGGCCGACTCAAGTTCGACGACTGTGCTGACCAGTCGTTTATCATGCGTGACATCGTTAGCCTTAGTCTGTACGAAGATACCACTCAGCAGCAGCGAGACCATTGCCAGACCGCTGAAAAACCACAGTGCTAATTTGCTTGCTGGCCAGCCACCAAGCGTCGGAACGCTGCGTTTGATTGTTCGTGGACGCATCATGACTGAACCCGCCTTTCTTCATAAAAACTGTAGAGGACAATCGAACTCGCAATCAATGTACCGATTATTCCAGAAGTGGCGGTTCGCCAGAAGTTACGACCGAACTCCTCAAAGCCGACTCCATAAATCATCTCCAGCATTGAACCGAGCAACCACACCGCGCCGACTATCGCCAGCGACAGGCTAATCCAGAAGGTGTACTGACAGGCTCGTTTGCGAGACGGATCAACCAATAGCTCACGGTTAGTCCGCTCAGCTTTAGTCGTGAGCCGTTGCAGGCAGAAAAACAACACGGCGGCCACAATTAACCCAGCGTGAATATAGACGTAACTTTCACCGCCGACTGCCGCCAGCGGCTCTTCGTCGAACCAGACCCGCAGCACGTCGTGCAGCAAGCCGTAACTGATAGCACCGACTGCCAGCAGCGACACTAATTTGATGTAGTACAGCACGCCCCACGATGAAAACACGCGGACGACGGCCATTGGCACGACGCTCGTCGCCTGCCGGGTTGGTTGGTTATCCATTGAACTCCTCCTATTAATCTTATGATTAGTTTATCATGGAGCAGATTTTTGCTCGAGCTCCTTGAGTAGATCGCGTAGATCCGCGGCTTTCTCAAATTCAAGGTTCTGGCTCGCGAGCTCCATCTGACCGGTCAAGTCCCTGATGAGGTGGGGTATTTCTTCAGCGGGGATTTTATCCGGATCGACCTGAGCCTTGGCGCTCTCGGGCAAATCAGCTCGCATGCCTTTGTCGATATTCTTGCGAATTGTCGCCGGGGTGATGCCGTGCTTCTGGTTGTAGGCTCGTTGCTTCTCGCGACGACGCTCGGTCTCACCTATCGCCCGCTCCATGCTGCCGGTAACCTTGTCGGCATACATTATGACTTGGCCCTGCTCATGGCGCGCTGCTCGACCAATCGTCTGCACCAGTGCTTGTTCACTCCGCAAGAAACCTTCTTTGTCGGCGTCGAGAATCGCCACCAAGCTGACCTCTGGCAGGTCCAGACCCTCTCGTAGCAAGTTAATCCCAACCAGTACGTCGTAGACCCCCAGTCGCAAATCACGCAAGATGTCGCTACGCTCGAGTGTCTCGATGTCAGAATGGAGATAACTGACTTTGATGCCACTTTCTTCAAGGAACTGACTCAAATCTTCAGACATGCGCTTGGTCAGCGTCGTTACTAGCACTCGCTCGCCTTTGGCTATTCGTTGGTTAATCTCATCGAGCAGATTATCTATCTGGCCCTCAATCGGCCGCACCGTAATCTTCGGATCCAGCAGTCCAGTCGGACGGATAACCTGCTCGGCGACGTTATCGGAGCGCGATAGTTCATAATCGCCAGGCGTCGCCGAGACGTAAATCACTTGATTGACGTGCTTCTCGAATTCACTAAAATTTAAGGGTCGGTTGTCGAGCGCGCTCGGTAGGCGAAAGCCGTGCTCGACCAGCGTCTCTTTGCGGGCGCGGTCGCCATTGTACATACCCCTCAGCTGGGGAATAGTCATGTGCGACTCATCGATTAACAACAGGTAGTCGTCGGGGAAATAGTCCAGCAGCGTGGCTGGCTGCTCGCCGGCTTCGCGGTTGGTCAGATAGCGAGAATAGTTTTCGATACCTTTCACAAAGCCGGTCTCTTCTAGCATCTCCAAGTCAAACCGCGTGCGTTGTTCCAGCCGCTGAGCCTCGAGCAGCTTGTTGCTGGCGCGGAACTGCTCGAGCCGCTGGTCGAGTTCTGATTTTATTTGTTCAATCGCTCCATCAACCTTAGCCTTAGGAGTAACGTAGTGGCTGGCCGGGAAAATAGAAACCTCGCTCGGGCGATTTATGACCTCACCAGTCAACGGGTCAAGTCGGGTGATTTTCTCAATCTCGTCGCCAAAAAATTCAACCCTGATGGCCGATTCGCTACTGGCTGGAAATATATCGACCACATCACCTCGAACCCGGAACGTGCCACGGTAAAAATCAATGTCGTTGCGAGCATATTGGATGTCAGTCAAATGACGAATCAATTTGTCACGTTTGCGCTGTTCGCCAGTCTTGAGGCGAACTGACATCTGAGAGTAGTCCTGTACCGAACCGATGCCATAAATCGCCGACACACTGGCGACTATCACCACGTCTCGTTGTTCGAGCAATGCCGACGTTGCGGCGTGGCGCAGGCGGTTAATCTCTTCGTTTATCTGCGAATCCTTCTCGATATAGACGTCACGCTGAGCGATGTACGCTTCCGGCTGGTAGTAATCAAAATAACTGACAAAATAATGCACCGGATTGTCCGGAAAATAGCCTTTAAACTCACTGAATAGCTGTGCAGCTAGAGTCTTATTGTGGCTCAGCACCAGCGTCGGGCGGTTATAGTCGGTGATGAGGTTCGCCATCGTAAAGGTCTTACCGGAACCCGTCACCCCTAGCAACGTCTGCTCTTTGTCTCCGGTCTCGAGCCCACCCAGCAGACTCTGTATAGCTGCTGGCTGATCACCGGTTGGTTGGTACTGGGAATTGAGGTTGAAACTACTCATTGAATCAGCTTGTATTGTAACAGTTTGCCAGCAATAGGTTTACATTATAAAACTATTGACTTATTTCTACTATTATTTTAATATAAATCTGGCTATTTGTAAGAATGGCTGTATTTTAACAGATTAGTGTAGTCGTAAGGTGGGACAGCAGCGTGCATGCGCAAATTGCTGCCTCATCTTACGAGTGGAACTCACTTGTATGTCGCACCGTGCGATAGCCGTCAGGCTAATGAGCAAGCAAGGAGCAACACATGCCCGAACCACAAACCACCACCGTCCACGACGACGAGTTCGACATCACGGTCATCCTGACCTTCACCCGCATGGACCGTGACCGGCTCCGCATCAAGTCCAACGTCGACCTGGCGAACGCCATCGACGCGGTCATGGACGCCGCCGGCGTCGAGACCGGGCGACACGACGTCGAGCTGATGTGCTACGAGGCGGTCGTGCCGATCGCACCCATGAACCTCTTCTTCACGGAAGCGGTCGCCCAGAACATCGCCAACGCGTTGCTCGCCTCAGAGGTCGAATCCGCCAAGGAGCAGGTGCTGACGGACAAGCTGGTCGACGTGGCCAGCAAGCTCTTCGGGGGCATCCTCAACGAGGACAGCGGCGACGGCGATGACGACAACTGCGGCGACCCGCGCTGCCCCGTGCACGGTGACCTCAAGGGCGCCGATTTCGCGTCGCTCAATCACATGCGGGACCCGCTCAGAGCCTTCAGCTCGCCCTTCTGAGCGGCTGAATGCCTGGCGGCGTAGTTCGGATGGCTTCACGCCAACCAGCTGCGCCGCCAGCGCACGCTCATCACCGCCCCACTATCCGCACCGCCACATACATCACAAATTCCAATACACTAATCTACTCTCATCTCAGTAACTGCGTAGTTACTCTGACGAGTCCAAAAGGACGAAAGATGAGGCTCCACCAATTAGCTAAGTTGCTTCACCAATCGTGCGATCAGCTTCTTCGGATCTTGCTCGAACAACGGATGGCCTGTCTCGCCGATCGTGTCACTCAACGTTTCGCTAAATTGGCGATACCATTGCTCTGACACACTGCTCAGTAGCACGCCGATGGGTCGCTCCGCTTCAACTGCCAGCGCAAACAGCTGTGGACTGGCGGCTTTGTCACCGATGAATATCACAGCGTCAGCCGATGCTAGCAGCGTATGATCACGAGCTTGCAGCGGCTGCCCACAGTAGATAATCGAATCATAATTTGCCCGTGGTAAACGGTATTTGTTGTCATGAACCAGTCGCGACTCGGCTGGGCTGACTCCGACTACCATGCCATCGACGCTCTTCGCACCCTGAGCCACACGGTGCGTCAGACCGACGGTGGTAGGTAGCAACCAGACGCAGTCTTTCTTGGCACCAGCCACGCCCAGCTCGAACACTGTGCTATGAAGTTCATCAACAATCGGACCGCTACTGGGGGCAACGACTGTTAACTGCGGGTGGTTAGTATTAGGCGTCGTCATCAGGATCGTCGTCATAATCTAAATCTTCAGGCTCGATCATATCGTTGTCTAGCTGAACCAGGATCTGCTCCTCGAGCGTGCCCTGACCAAGGTAGCGGATGAAAATCTCGTTCCACAACGCTTCACGGAAATGGTAGATGTAGCGGTCTTCGTACGGGATCTCGTTACTGTAGCTGAGGCTGACGTCCATCAGGTTGAAGGTTACTGGCCGATTATCAAACATCACTGCCACATAATCCATTTCCTGCCAGAACTCAAGCTCCGGCGCAACCTGATACATTACTTCTTCAGCCCGCCGCCAGTGTAGATCCTCAGGCTGGACGTGCGGTTGGAATATCTCGGGATGATATTCATCCTTGAGCTTGCCGAAGTAGCGTTGAATTACCCGCCAGTGCACATCTTGGCCAGCCATGGTTGCGTGATTGCCCGGGTCGGCAATTAACGTCTCGACCACGGTCTTACCGAAATTGGGTTGCACCTGTTTGAGCTTAAAGAACGAACTATACAGTCGGATCTCATTGTAGTAGTGAAAAGTCAGGCTCAGCACTTTTGTCGTCACGCCACGCATGTGCTTAACGTTACGCGGCACCATCACAATCACTCCCATCTCCTTGGAGTGCGTGTGGAAGTGACGCTTCTTATCGATAAAATGCTCAGCAATATCGCCCCATTTTTCGTAGCTCATATTGATGACTTCGATGTCTCGGGTTTCGAAATCTGATGGTTTGAGCGACTTGTACTGCTCATTGAATTCGTTGAGCCAATCACCATTCTCTGAAAACCGAATAGCACCAAACAGTTCGCTAATGTTCTCTGATTTAAGCATGCTATCGACTGAGCGGTAGCCGAGGATTTTCATCATGCCTTCTGGTGGCATCTTCTTGAGGAATTTCTTGGCTACAGATTTCTTCAGCACCCAGCATTCACGTGGCATATCAACTTCACCGAGATAATCAAGGACCATCGCAACTGCCTGCTCGACATCAGTCGGATCATCGATACCGAGCTGCTCAGCCAAGTGCTCGTCGTGCTCCTTGGCTTTAGCTAATAAGGCGCCATAGAGTTCACGGCCAGTCGTGTCTTTGGGGTCCAGACCAAGCGCGGCGGTAGCGCTCCGGGCTTTTTCTATAATCTCTGCTTGGAGCTTAACGTCCTGGCTGGACTGTCCACCAGCTTTTTCCAGCTGACGCATACTGAGCGAGAACAGCGGCTCCTGGGCATTAAGTAGCGTAGAAAGACTGGTTGTTTTCTTGTCGGTCATAATTTGATTGTATCCTCCGCGGTGCTTAGTTTATGTTTCGGGTTAGCCGAGTCGGGTGACGTTCAGCTCCATGTCATCCAGTTCGGCATCGCTGCGCAAGATGCCGGCTTTGGCGCCGATGTGTTGCACGACCGATGTCGAATTAGCACTGGCTAGCGTCACGGCTTGCTCCAGGCTCTGTCCGCTTGCGATGGCGGCCGTGAACCCTGAGCAAAACGCATCACCGGCTCCTGTCCGGTCGACAACCTCGACATCTTTGTACATGCCGGCTTGAACCAGCTTGTTGCCATCAGTCGCCCACGAACCGTTGGCTCCATCAGTAATGACCGCATAATCAACAAACGACGCTATTGCGCGCATCATCTCGGCTGGCTCGGTAGAATCAATCAGTTGCATCATTTCTTCTTTGTTGAGGCTGAGGAGTGTCATTTTCGGCAGTAGTTTGACTAAACGTTTGGTGTGTTTGAGTTCGCCTTTGCCGGGATTGCAGGCGATTTTCATGCCGCGACTGTGTGCTGCTTCGACAATTTGCTCGAGAATGTCGATCTTGCCCGACATCGAACTGAGGTAGAGCCAGTTGGCATCAGCCTGGTCTAGTTTAAAATCCTGGATCTCATAATGAGTCGACGCTCCGCGGTAGGTCAGAATCGTCCGCTCACCATTTGGCGCCAGCAACAATACCGAGTAACCGGTCTTGTACTTATCCGAGTAGCTGAGGCAGCTGATGTCGACCTGCTCGTGCATCAGGGCCGTTTTGACAGCACTCCCAGCAGGATCATTGCCAATTTTGCCCATGAAGGTGCTGCTCAGCCCTTGCCGCGCGAATGTCACCGCCGCATTTGTGGCACCGCCGCCAGTTGAGAATTCGATGCTATCGAGGTCTAATTTCGCTCCGAGCGGGAACTCCTCCACCCAGCCATCCGCTTCATGCTTGGGAGTCAGGACTTTACCGCCGATGAAAACATCCTGCACCGCCGCACCAAGTGAAATTATGTCAAATTTTGCCATTAGCTTTATGTTCTCATAACGGACTAGCTGGCGCAACGTTAGCGGTCCCGCTTTTATATCTCACAATTCAGAGTTTTCCTAAATACCCTTTAACTTAACTCAACAGAATTGAATTAACATCTTTACATGCCACTTTTAAACCAAAAGTGGCGCAAAAGCTTGAACAGTCCTCCGAAGCTGATGCTTCACAATTTATGTTTCAACTGCCTCTGGCAGTACTTATCTTCCATTTTTGCCCGCCAAAAACGGAAGCCAAAAAGCTCTGAACGTCCTCGCAAGCAGAAGTTACGCGGTACTTGTAAATAGCTAGTCCTCACTAACGTTCGTCAGACAGTCCTCGGCTCTAGACGCTATTTACTAGCACCACTCCACTCTGTTGCTGCGGATGTTCAAACTCAGAACAAACGCTCTACTGGTCGAGTGTTGCAGTTTGCTTCCGCACTCTCAAACACAGAGGGAGCGGCTGCTAAAAATATCTGCCTGGCGAGGACTGTCTGAGGAGTCTTCGACGAGTTCCGCAGCCACGCTATTTTTAGTAGTTGCGACCTTCTGTTGGCAGAGCGCAGCTCTTGAGTCGTGCGGGAGGTTTTTGGTTCTTCCCACCTGCTGTGTCCAGCATGGACAGGTACGGTTTGGTGGGCAAAAAGAACATGAAACAATTGTTAAGACAGAGATAGGTTCTGTTAAACTCATAATATGAAATTGGCAAAGAATACTGCTCTAATAAAGTTTCTCGAAAACACTAGTACCTTGACGCTAGCTGTACCAATCAATGAGCAGGGAGACTTACACGCCGCAAGTTTAATCTATTGGAATAGCGTTAAGCCATTAAGGTTTTATACTGTTACATCCAGAAGTAGCGAAAAGTGTGCACTATTGCGACCAGGTGACTCAATTGCATGCGCTGCGGTAGTAGGCACTGAACGTGGTGCATCGTTCACGTTGCAGATGCGTGGAACTTTGTTTGAAGCTGAACCAAAAGACAATCAAAACGCATTAGATAATTACTATCGGAAGCGCGGCAACACAAACGACAATATCAGTGACCCCGATAATTGCTTACTTGTGTTTATGCCGAAGTGGGCACGTTATACGGACTATCAACAAGGATACGAGCGGCACTACTTAGACTTAGATTAGGCGTAAAGCCTATGCGGCTTTGCCGGCGGAACCAAACAGCTCAATCTTCTCCTCCACCACCGCCTGCACGGCGGCGATTACCTCTGGCATCAGTTTTACGACTGCGTACTGATCAGGGTTTTCTCTGAGCACTTTTTCGAGCGTGGTGCGGTAGGCGTAGCGCAGATCGGAATTGATATTAACTTTACTGATGCCGGTCGTAACCGCGTCTTGATAGAAATGCGCTGGAGTGCCCGAGCCGCCGTGCAGGCTGAGAAATGCTTCTGGCTGGATGGCTTGGCGGATTTGCTGCAACAGCCCAATATCAAGCTGTTTTGGCACCGGATATTTGCCGTGCAAATTACCAATCGCAACCGCAAAGGTGTCAATGCCTGTTTCGTCGATGAACTTAACTGCGCCTTCTGGGTTGGTGAAGTTTTTGCGGATTTCTTCGTAATCAATTTCTTCGGTGTGAACATTCGAACCGCCCGCGAAATAGTGTGGTTCACTCTCAACAATCGCACCAGTCGTCTTAGCATACTCAACAACCTCGCGGGTCTTGGCTACAATTTCTTTATACAGAGCATCCTTATCAGCTTGGGAGATGTCGATATGGATAAATTCGTAACCCATGTCAATCGCCGCTTTGGCCTTGTCGACACTCGGGCTGTGGTCCAGATTCAGATAGAGTTCGACCCCAAACTCCCGACGATAGTTGTCAACCATATCGCGAATATTCTTTAGTCCCATAGCCTTGGTCTCACTATTGCTAACCTCCACCAGCGCCGGTGCTTTCTGCGCGACCATCGCTTGAACGATTGCTATCAAAGTCTCTTGATTGTCGATGTTAAACGCACCGAGCGCATAGCCGCCGTCTTTTGCTCGTTGATAGGAGGCTCTTGCCTCGTCAGTTCGCTGCTGATTAGTCATAAAGTTAGCCTTTCTGTTGGTTATAAAACTGCTTAATGGTGTCATAGACGCTGTCGCTGTCGAGTCCGAAGTACTGCATCAGCTCCTGGGGCGTGCCTGATTCACCAAAGCTATCATGGACACCGATGCGCTTGAGGGGCACGGGATGGTCCTCTGCTAGTGCCTCGAGGACTGCCGAGCCGAAACCAGCAGCGGCTTGACCCTCTTCCGCGGTAACGACTATGCCTGTTTTAGCCACGCTGGCGATGATAGTCGCCGCATCGAGTGGTTTGACGACTGGCACGTGGATAACTTCGGCCTCAATTTTCAAATTTTCAGCCAAGTGCTGTGCCGCGACCAGCAGGTGATAGGTCATAGTACCGGTGCCAACCAGTGTAATGTCGACGCCACTACGGAATACCTGCGCCTCATGCAAATCAAATGGCGTAGCTTCAGTCGTGATGACTGGTGTCGCTTCACGCGCTAGCCGGATATAGGCTGGATGGTCGCGGTCTTCAGCAATGGCGAGGGTGGCTTTCTTCGCTTCGACGGCGTCACCTGGACAGACCACCACCATATGTGGCAGGCTACGCATCAGCGCCACATCCTCAAGCATCTGATGTGTGCCGCCATCTGGTCCGACTGATACGCCAGCGTGCGAGCCGACGATTTTGACTGGCAGCTCTCCCATGCAGACTGCGGTTCGAATCTGATCAAAGCTACGGCCGGGATGAAACGCAGCGTAGCTGGAGCTGAATGGGATCTTACCGACATTGGCCAGGCCTGCCGCCAGCAAGGTCATGTTTTGCTCACTGATACCAGCCTGAATATAGCGCTCGGGAAATTCATCTTTAAAGTAGCTGATTCTGGTCGAATCAGTCAGGTCAGCGCACAGCGCCACAACTTCCTCGTGCAGTTGGCCCGCTTCGACTAATCCATGACCGAAACCATTGCGAATCGGCTCCGATTTGATGTCGTCAGTAATGTCGGCGAGATGAGACGCTAAGCTCATTGGTCTTGGCTCCTGAATCGTAGCTTATCGTAACCAGACAGCAGACCGTAATAGGCTACGAAGCTGGCGGCAAACCCGACTGATAGACTTATCCAGTTGATGTCTATTTCTGACACTCCGTCAGTCGTCGCGGCGCGCAACACCCGTAAACCGAATGGCTTCGTGTAAATATCGCTTGCAGGTCCACAGCTGATTCTCACACTTGAATCGCTGCAATACTCCTGCGATGGTTCAGGTGCGTTAAACCAAGACACATACAATAGCGTGCCCATAATCACGGTGGCCAATACGAATGCGAATAATAACCGTAGCGGGTTTAACCGAAATCTACTCATGCTCCCCCTTTATCTTTCCATTAAGCGTCCGCAGCTGCCTCAGGGCTTGTTTGGCCTCAGACTCGTTCGGCGGTTTACCGTGCCATTGGTAATCAAACTGCATGAAATCAACTCCCTTACCGGGGATGGTGTGGGCGATGATAGCGACTGGCTTTTCGACGATGGCTTTGGCCATGTTGCAGCTGGCGACGACATCTTCGATATTGTGGCCGTCGACTTCGATCACATGCCAGCCAAATGCCTGCCACTTCGCCTTGAGGTCCTCAAGCGGCATCACTTCTTCGGTCAGACCATCGATTTGGATATTGTTACGGTCGATAATCGCTGTCAGATTGTAAAGATGATTATTACCCGCGAATAGTGCCGCCTCCCAGATGACGCCCTCATCCAGCTCACCGTCGCCACACAGTGCCCAAACCCAGCGATTATGGCTGTCGTCCATCTTCAGACCGTACGCCATGCCGACTGCTTGTCCGAGGCCATTGCCAAGTGGACCGGAGGTGTTTTCGATACCTGGCAGCCTAGTCCGCTCGGGGTGACCCTGCAGCCGCGAACCAAATTTGCGCAGTGTTGCTAATTCTTTTTTCGGGAAATAACCGGCATGGGCCAGCGTGGTATACAGCACCGGCGCGATATGCCCGTTGCTCAACACTACATAATCGCGTTCAGCCCAGTCAGGGTCTTTAGGGTCATAGCGAACGACATCGCTAAAAAACAACGCCGTAAACACATCACTCATCCCTAGCGGTCCAGCCGAATGGCCAGAGCCAGCTTCTTCAAGCATCTTTATGATGTCGCGCCGAATAGAATTAGCCTGTTTGTCGAGCTTACTAAGATTCACTATTTTCCCTCGTTAACTACTGAGTTCAGTCTAGCATAAGCAGCTTCGGGGTTAGAAGCTGAGTGGATAGCGCTACCGACGTTAATGACATCGACTCCAGCCGCTGCTAGCTGCTGGACATTCTCTAGATTCGCGCCGCCGTCCCAACCGATTTCTACGTCTGGATTAATCTCACGAATTTGCTCGATCTTATCAAGCTGTGCCAGGTCTGCTTCACCGCCCATATGCCCCAGTTGCCCTCCAAAAATCAAACAATGCTGAACGCTAGCTAGCTTCATGGCGACTGTCTCGATGTGCGTCTGCGGTAGCAGTGCTAGGCCAGCTGCTTGTTGGTAGTCGCCGAGGAACGCCAGGGCTTCATCAACCGCCGTAGCCTCTGCATGGACGATAATCAGATTCGGTCGCTTCGCCAGCAGCGCCTCAAGGTTGTGGCGTGGATGGTCAACCATCAGATGAAAATCAGCTGCCATATCATCTGGCCAATGCGCTTCTACTGACTGGATTGTATGCTGATCGGTGAACTCTCCGTCGCTAATATCAATCTGAATCCTGTCGGCAAATGACACCTTCCCAAGCTGACTTCGGTAGTCTTCAAGATCAACTGCAAGTAAGGTCGGAGCGATAGTGGCGCTCATGGCAGTGGAAAATATTGCTCTATTTTATCGAGTCGCCGCTGGTGGCGCTCAACCTCGGAGAATTCTGTCGCAAGAAATGTCTCTAGTAGTTGCTGATTTTGCTCATCGCTGACTAAATCACCCGATAAACACAGTACATTCGCGTCATTGTGCTCACGGGCTTTAATCGCTTGCTCTTTCTCAGTCACCACGGCCGCTCGAATGCCAGGGTTCCTGTTGGCGGCAATCGCCACACCTTCAGCGCTGCGACAGACGAGCACACCGACACCGTCTGTGTCAGCGCGCAGGGCGTCAACCAGCTTCAGGACATAGTCCGGATAGTCGTCATCGCCATCATATTCAGCCGGACCGAGATCTTGCGTGGCTACTGACTGCTCATGCAAATGCTCAACAAGCTGGTTCTTGAGCTCATAGCCGCCATGATCGGCAGCCAAGTAGACCGTAGCGCTAGTCATTGCTACTGATACGCACAGGTGCAAACTGCTGCATCATTGACCGCGCGATTTCTACCACCGATTCTTTGACATAATTTGTTTGTAATTCTTGTTGTGCCATTTGAGGCTCCTTTTTGTTTTTGTTTACTGACTCATCAAGCGACCGAGATCGGCGACCATCTCAACCAAACGGTTGGAATAGCCCCACTCGTTGTCGTACCACGCCACAACCTTCGCCATGTCACCGTCGACTACCTTTGTCATCTCTAGATCAACAATTGATGAATAACTATTACCAATAAAATCGCTGCTAACAAGTGGTTCGTCTGTGACGGCTAAAATCCCTTGGTACATCGGCATAGCGGCCGCTTCACGGAAAGCATCGTTGATTTCCTCAGCTGTGGTTTCGCGTTTGAGCAGGAAGGTGAAGTCGCTGAGGCTGACCACACTAGTCGGCACGCGAATTGCCATGCCGTCAAAGATGCCACTCAGCTGTGGTAGTGTTTCTGCTGCTGCAATCGCTGCGCCAGTGGTAGTTGGCACGATGTTCTGAGCTGCAGCCCGAGCTCGGCGTAGGTCGCGGTGCGGGCCATCTTGTAAGTTCTGATCGGCTGTATAGCTATGGATAGTTGTCATCATGGCTTTTTGGATACCGAAATTAACGTCAATCACGGCTGCCGGTGGCGCGATACAGTTGGTGGTACAGGATGCATTCGATAGAATTTCATCGCCACTGTCGAGATCGGCGTCATTAACTCCGAGCACGACAGTCGTGCCGCCAGCACCTTTGAGGGGGGCGCTGATAATAACGCGCTTGGCACCAGCTTCGACGTGAGCTCGAGCTTGCTCAGGTTTACGGAACCGACCAGTACTCTCGATAACGACATCGACATCGAGGTCACTCCACGGTAATTTGACTGGATCTGGCTCTGAGGTGATGGCAATTGGCGTGTCGTTAACTGTCAGTCCATGCTCGGTAGCTTCGACAGGATGTTCGTAGATGCCATAATTTGTGTCATGTCTTAACAGATGCGCCAACGTCTTGTTGTCGGTTAAATCGTTAACTGCGACAATCTCTAAATCATCACGTTCGAAGGCAATTTTGAATGCGTTACGACCGATTCGTCCGAAACCATTAATCGCCACGCGAGTTTTTGCCATTTGTATGCTCCTTGTTTTTTGTTTTGACGTGCTTGTGGTTAATTGTAGCGTATCAGTGTTGGTTACGCAAAACTACGCCGCGTAGTCTTCTTCTGGTCTGGCTATTTGAATCAGCGTTGAATTTTCCTGTTCTAAAATAGCGTCAAGTTGCCCGGCACAGATGAGTGCACTTTCGAGCATCGAACTATCGCCACTACCGCGAATTATTTCCAACTCATAAACCGGTTGATCACGCCTCCACTCTCCAGTGGAATAGTCGATATCATCAAATTCTCCACCTTCCGCAAAATCAATACCTGTCCTTTTATTAGTTGCCCAAGCACCCCATGACTCATGGTAGCCAGTCACCTGAAATTGAAAGTACTCATAACCCTTTTGACCTTCATGGACAGCTGTTTTGCGGATTAGAGGATGGTCGTCAGTAGGGAGACTGGCAATCAGCAGCTTATCGCTACTTAAACTGCGGCTATCCATACTAAAACGATGACCGACAGGTCCTGGCAGCTGATCTTGCGCTTCGTTAGCCAGTGCTGCACTCACCGCTGCTACACCCCAGTGCACTCCAGCGACCGTCTTGGCAGTCTGCTGCTCATCATCCTCGCCATCATCTTTAGGATAAATACCCGGTATTTCTGGGCTGGCATCTGAAGTAAAATCAAACATGGCTAGCCGTCCCAGCGTTCAATACACTCCCGTATGATTGCGATTGCCGCTGCCACATCGCCGAATCCTTGCACATCAGTCGTGCCCGGTTTCTTCAAATCCTTGTAATGATTAAAATGGTGCTCAATCTGGCGCTTCCATGACTCGCCAAGCTCTTCAATGCTATTGATCTCACCGTAATGGCGATCGTCAGCTGGCACTGCTACAACTTTGTGGTCCATCTCGTCGTCGTCTTCAAAATTGACGATGCCGATTACCTTGGCTTTAGTAAAGACCCCTGTCGGGATGCCCTCGGCTGTTACTAGTAGCACGTCCAACTCGTCGCCGTCTTCATCGAGCGTCTGCGGAATGAAGCCATAGTTAACTGGCTTTGCAAAGATGCCTGGTTCAACACGGTCGAGCTCGAAACACGCCAGCTGACGGTTCCACTCGACCTTGAGCATACTGCCCTTAGATATCTCGACTACGACGTTTATTCCGCCGCCGTCGATGTCATCGCCGGGCGATAGAATTTTATTAAAATCTGGCATACGCAACCTTCCGTTAGGGATTTATAAGCTACCCACCATTGTATCGCGAGCTGACTCTGAGTATCAAGATGCCTTTGGCTTATGCTTGCAATTGTGTCAATAAATACTCACTGTGGTTACTAAAGGAGCTTTTAATATGCATAGACCTGAGCTGGCGTTCGGTATGATTGACCGGATGTCGACCGCCCAGTCGGTTGACCAACGACTACATGACGCAATCTGCGGCCAAACTATTCCGGAGTATGATGTTGTTGACGATTACGAAGACCGCACCGCAAATGCCGCTTTCTTAGAGGACTCGCTAAATGAAGCGATGCGCCTAAATCGTCAAGCAGCTCTGCCACCTCGCCTGCGCGGCGAAATAGAGATAGATGACGACGGTCGCCTGCACCGGTATAACCCTGAGTCCGACGACGATATCAGAAACAAAATCTCCGGGCAGGTAGACAACTTGACGCCACTGCTGATTAAGTCCCACGTATTCGCACCCGATCAGCTTAACTTTCGACGGCCAGAGCTATCAGTTGATGAGTTCAATGATGTAAATGCAGCCTGGGCTGTTGTTTGGCAACTTCGCAGAACAGCCGAACATCTGAGTGTACAAAACACTGATGAGCCGCCTATCCCCGAAACCACCTGGCTCAACGAGCTCCAAGACAATCTCGGTCACTATCGTCGTGCCCAGAGAGCCAATTCTGTGCTGTTTTAGTGACTAGTCGCTAGCTTCCAGATATTCTCGCATCATCAACGCCGCGGTCGCGCCTTCGCCGACAGCTGACGCAATTTGCATCGTGGCACCGCTGCGGACATCACCGCTGGCAAATACGCCAGGCACAGCCGTCTGTAGTGTCCCGTCGGTTTTAATCAGACCGATATCGTCGAGCTCAACATCAGCGCCTTTGAGAAAGCCAGTATTTGGCTTGAGCCCGATGAACACGAACACGCCGTCTGTCTCGAACTCGACATCCTTGTCTTGTTTCTTGTCGTGGCCGATGACTTTTGTAATCTTGCCATCTTCACCGATAATCTGCTCAGTGGCGGTATTGAAGTGAACGTTAATCTTATCGTGATTCATGACTTTCTCGACCAACACATCAGAGGCGCGCATTTGTCCTGCACGGACGAGCATATCGACTTGCGATGCAAATTTTGTCAGAAATATGCCTTCTTGAGCAGCCGAATTACCGCCACCTACAACCACCACTCGCCGGTCGCGGTAAAACGCACCATCACAGGTGGCACAGTAGTGAACACCTTTGCCGTAAAACTCCTCCTCACCAGGTACACCAAGCTTCTTATAGTCGCTACCCGTTGCGATTAGCACTGCGCGCGATAAATATTCGCCGTCGCTAGTTACGACTCGCTTATACTGACCTTCATCTTTAATCTCAGTCACTTCACCGAGTTCGATTTTTGCGCCAAAACGCTCGGCTTGGGCTCGCAAATCTTCGGCTAGCTTCAGCCCAGCGACACCTTCGGGGAAGCCTGGATAATTATCAACTTTATCCGTCACTGCTGCCAGTCCGCCGACAACACCCTTTTCGATAAGCACGGTGTCGAGATCTTCGCGGGTGGTATAAATCGCCGCCGCCAAAGCTGACGGACCAGCCCCAACTGTCACGATGTCGTGGTAATTTTCTGTCGGCTCACTGCTGACGCCAAACAGCTCAGTGAGCTCTTCGCTCGATGGGTTCTGGCAAACAGCGCCGTCAATATCGAGCGTCGGGATGAGATGCTTACCATCAGTCTTGTCGAGCATTTCTTTGACAACTCCTTCGCCGTCATCAACATTCTTGAAGCTGTATTCGATATCATGCTCACCGAGCCAATGTTTGACCCGGTCGCAGTCAGGGCACCAGTGAGCGCCGTAGAAAATTACCTGCTTGGCCATAATTACGCAGTCGCGTTCGCTAGTTCGCCAGGATTAAATCCGATGACGATCTGCTCACTGTCATCATCACGCGCCACCAGTGTGACAGGCACGGTCATACCGCCAGATTTATCAATCATCTCCTGTTGACGCGCTGGATCCTTGTCCAAAACTGCTTCTTCGTACTCAAGTCCTTTTTTACTAAGCCATTCTTTAACCATTGGGCAATACGCACAAGTCGTGGTTGTAAAGACGGTTATATTTGTAATGTCTGCCATGTTTTCTCCTCTAAAATATGTTTAAGTGTTTACTTAAACATCGTACGCGTCGTCGGCGTGCGATGCAAGCTATTGGCTAATGATGCCTTCGAGTGTGATGTCGAATACGAGCGGTCCCAGCGGCTGGCCACCAGGCTGGTAGCTATAGCCCACTGGAGCTGGTCCATATGCTTTGTCGGCCGGAATTATCAGTCGGCGAGTGCCACCGACTTTCATGCCAGGAACGCCTTCTGTCCAGCCAGCGATAACACCATCGAGCGGAAATTCAATCGGACTGCCGGTGTCGTAGCTGCTCTGAAATATCACGCCGGTGCTAGCAATCGCGCCAGTGTAGTGAGCGTTGACAGTTGTCTCAGGACCCGCGACTTCTTCGCCGTCACCTTCTTTCAAGTCAATAACTTTGAGTTCACTAACCTCATCTACTGTTTCAAAGTCTTCTAATAATTTACCCTCTAGCATGTCGCCTCCTTCTGTTTGATTAGTTTGTTGAGCTGACTGATCAGCTGTGTCGGGCTCGTTACCTTTCCAGGCAGCAAAGCCGATAATCGCTACCAGTAGCAATACGCTCGCCACCAATGATACGGTCATTTGTTTATTCACTACCTGCCTCCTTCAAATTGTTTAAGTGTCTCGGCTGAGCCGGCTGACTGCAAGCCGCTGCCAGAAGTCGTCGGGCTGGTGCTACGCTGCGTGCTGCCGGCATTTGGCTGCAGCGGTGGTTGTGTCGGCTGCAGTTGACCGAGGCGACTCGGCTGATTCAGCCCCTGAGGTCCCTGACGGGCTGGCAAAACTGCCCCGGACGGACTAGTCAGCGCCACAAACGCCAGCGCGACAAGCGCCACCACCATACCGGCCGCTGGTAGCTGCCAGTCAGCACCGATGCTTTGCGCGTATTCGACTCTTCCCTCCGTAGACATACTACGTGGCAGTATAGCTATTGATTGCCATGAGCTCAACTGACATTTATATCGTATTGCTTCAGCCGCTCACGATTATCAACAGACGGGTCCTGCAGCGCCAGTAGCTCAGCATAGAGCCCATCGGCTTGCTTCAACTCAGCCGGGGAGCCTGCTTCAAGCACAGTCCCCTCGGCCAGTACAACAATTTGGTCCACGTGCTGAATCGTGCTCAGCCGGTGAGCGATAATAAGTGAGGTCCGACCTTCCATTAATCTGTCGAGCGCCATCTGGACTTCAGCTTCGGCCTTGCTATCGAGACTCGAGGTGGCTTCGTCCAGAATCAATAGTGGTGGGTTCTTCAAAATCGCCCGTGCAATCGAAATCCGCTGCTGCTGGCCGCCACTGAGTCGGATGCCGCGCTCGCCAATATTGCTATCGTAGCCGTCTTTCAACCGCTCGATGAAATCATGCGCGTTAGCAGCTTTGGCAGCAGCAACGACTTGTTCGTGACTGGCATCGTCGTCAGAGTAGGCGATGTTTTCACGAATCGTACCCGAGAACAAACCCGCATCTTGGAACACCACGCCAATATTGCCGCGGACTCGCGTCGCGTCGTATTCACTCAGTGGCTTATCGCCAATGTGTATCTGTCCACTATCTGGTTCGTACAGCTTCATCAACAAGTTGGCGATAGTAGATTTACCCTGGCCACTCTCGCCGACCAGCGCCAGTTTCTTGCCCTGATCGATAGTAAAACTAATATCCTTGATGACTGACGCGTCCTCATACCCGAAATTAACACGGTCGAACACGACGTTAGTCTGCTCAATTGGTTCAATCTCTGTTGCTGCTTGAATCGACTCAGCCGGTTCGACATCCATCACTTCGAAGTAATCTTTAGAATTAGACTCGGCTCGTTGCAGCCTGTCAACAATAAAGCTCATCGCAAACAATGGCTGACGTGCTTGAGCGATGAGCTGCAAGAGTAACGTAAATTCACCGACCGTCAATTCACCATTGATAGCGCGCACACTAATGATGCCGTACGACGCCACCAGTACTCCGGCTACGGCTGAGCGCCGCAGTACATCGTAGATATGCCAACGTTTTGACTGTTGGTACGTTTCGCCAACTGCCGCATCTGATTCGTCTTTAAAATGCGTCAGCTCGCGCCGCTCCTGAATGAACGCCCGCACCACCGGGATGTGGGTCATAACTTCATTAAACCGACCGGTCGCGTTATCGGAGTGTTCGTTGATGATATCCTGCGACACTTTCCATGATTTACTCGACAATCGTGTCAGCCAGGCATAAAACGGGAACAGCAACAGTAGTAGTATGGCGATTACTGGCGAATAAATAGAGATGATAATCAGCGTCACCACTGCCGTTGCTGCAAACTGCATGAAGTTATTGCTCATTGCATTCACGAAGTTACTGATCTCACTAATTCCGCGCTGCAGCTTATTAATCAGCTTGCCGGACAGCTGTTGATCAAAATAGCTCTGGGGCAAGCGGAGTAGGTGTTGATAGTAGCGCACTCCTAGCAGTCGATTCAGTTTGGCAGCCAGCACATCGCCCCAATAGCCTTTGAGGTTGTCGATTAGGTCAATGCTGAGCTCAATAATTGCAATCCCAATCAATGGCCAGATAACGATGCCGATGCCCAAATCTGTTGCATCAGACGACAGCTGGGCTACAACTTGATCGATAATTGCTTTAATCAGAAACGGCGTAACCTGAACCAAACCAGCAATCAGCAATGTCAGCAGCGAGATACCAATATAGTACTTCTTGAGTGGGCTTGAGAACTTTAAAATTCGTCGAAATTGCTGCATCTAGTTTGGTCCTTTCACGGTCTGTCCTGGCTCGATGTTGTATTTGTCAACACTGCCGGCCGGCACCTCCAGCACGTACCGAACTGGACCTGGCGGACGAAACACCGTACCGGGGTAACTGTCAGGTTGGGCACGCTCGGCAGCTCCGATAACCTGTCTGTCAGCGTCTACCCAGATGATATCAATCGGGAAATCCATATCACGCATCACGAAACCGTACTCTCCAGCCCGCTCAAACACAAACCACATTCCCTTTCGCTCACTAAGCGACGTGTGGGCAGACAAACCGAGGAATCGCTCAATTTCAGTATCAGCAATTTCGACTGAAAATGTCGCTTCATTAATCGTCACTTGCTGCCTAGAGAATAACTCTGGTGCGATAACTCGACCACCGACCACCACTGCAGCAGCCAGCACTAACGCAACAACTACGGCGATAGTGAAATGTAATACCTTGGTGGCGGATATCTTTTTTAGCATTCGCGGTCTATTGTACCTGACGCTGGTAGTACTCTTCGAGCGCTAATTCTTCCGCGTGCAGGATTTCAGCCAAATCCTCCCCGACATAACGAAAATGCCAGGCTTCATAGGAGATACCCGTCACGTCTTCTTTGCCCTCGGGATAGCGCAGCACATAGCCAAACTGATGTGCATTGGCAGCCACCCATATGCCCTCGGGCTGATTCCCGAAGCACTCTTCCAGCCGACAGGTAAAGTCTTGGCGCTTGATGTCTGCTGCTAGTCCTGATTGATGCTCGCTGCCGCCCGGCACTGCCACCAGAGTTTGATTAGCTCCACCTGATGAATTGTAGATTGCCAGCTGGGTGCTGTACGGACGATAGCCACTCGCGAGCTGCAAGTCGAAGCCGGCTTCCGCTTTCGCGGCCAGAAACATACGTTTCAGCGCCTCGGCGGCTTCAGCGCGCAGCCGTAGCTGCGACTGGGGGTTGCGACTATCGAGCGATATATCAGGCAGTACTAAATCTGACGGCTCATATTCAGCCGGTAAACGATAATCAGCATTGATGAGCCGATAAATACTATCGGCGTCATCGGTTGTCAGTTGGGGGTCTGCTGCTACCGGCTTGAGTGGTTGCTCGTCGCTGAGCTGAGCGGTGTCAGCCTGACGTTGCACTGGCTGCGTCGAGACATCGAGCCACCAGTACAGCAATACTCCGACAACCACCACTGACATGGTTGGCAACAACCAGTGCCAGTGGGGGCTACGGAGCTTCAGCGCCATTAGTTTCTATGCACGCTGAAAGAACTTAACAATCAACAGCAGCAGTACTGCGCCACCGAATGCTACGAGGAAGCTTTCTAGATCGAACTCTGCCAAGCTCGCATCGGTATCACCACCGAGTACGCTTTGCCACAGGAATCCGCCCAAGAAGGCACCGACCACACCGACGACAACATTCGCCACGATGCCCATCGATCCGTCTTTACCCGTAACCATTGATGCCAGCCAACCGGCTAGTCCACCCAAGATTAACCAACTTAGTAATGCCATAAGACCTCCTTATATAAATTTACAACCACAATTATACCATGACTCCGTTGTAAGTTTTACGTTTAGACCCGCGTTGCACAGTCGGTTGTGGCCACGGTTTCATTCAGCAGCTGATCAACTGTCTCTGCCTTCAGTGTCGCACTATCATCACGCAGTGACACCCGCCAGCTGGTATGCTTCTGTTTGTTACCGTCGGCCTGGTAGATAGCAATCAACTCAAGCTCTGCTGATTGCGAGTCAGCTAATCGCTGCTCAAGTGCAGCAGTGAAGTCAGTTAGTAATTGCTGATAATGAACGTCAGCGCTCGTTGCCACGGTCACATCCTGGCTCACCATCGGGAAACGTGGCAGCGGCTGGTAGCCAGTTGATTGCTGATGATGCTGTTTCGAGATGCTTTCAAGATCGAGCGTCGCAGCCGCGCTGTAATCAGGTAGTTTGAAGTTGTCGATTACCGTCTGCTTTAGCTCGCCAATCATACCGATAAACTGGCCATCAGCTGACTCGACTAGCGCGCTCCTGGTTTGTTCGAACGGCGCAGTCACCGGATAATCCATCGCCTGTTCGATTGGCTTATAAACTACGTCGTCAATGCCGAGATCTTGAAGTAGCTGGTCGAGCGTTGCCCGCAACTGATAAAACGCAGCTCCACTGCGTGGTTTACGAGCGGCGTAAGCCATATCGACAAATTGCAGCTCACTGGGCAAGCCGTCGTCGTCATCAGCGTGGTGTTGGCGATTATGGGTCGCCGCTAGCTCGAACAACGTAAACTCGTCGTGTCCGGCTTTGATGTTGCCATGAACGTGACTCAGCAGACTTGGCAGCGGCGACAGTCGATAGTACTGTAGCTCACGGCTCAGAGCATTTGACAGCTCAAACGCTTGAGCGACATCCTGCTCAGCTCGCTGCATTAGCTGATCGTTAACAAAACTATGAGTCGACAGCTCGTTTGCGCCAATACGGCGCAAACTGTCTTGAACCGCAATTTTCGTTTGCGCAAGCGGGCTGCGCACCGACGGGCGCGTGGTGCGACCTGGCAGTTGGCGCGATAATTGATCAAAGCCGTAGAGTCGCCCGACTTCTTCGACCACGTCTTCCTTAATCTCAATGTCAGTCCGCCAAAACGGCGCTGTCACACGTAGCTCGTCGCCGTCAGTCGCCACGTGCAGCTCGACGTTCTGCAGCAGTGTCGTGACGGTGTCCATGTCCAAGTCAGTACCGAGCCGCTGGTTGATGAAATCAACGTCCAACTTGACCTCTGGGTTAGCTTGATTAGCAGCGTGATTAACGTCAACTGGCTCGCCAACCACCTTCGCTCCGCAGACCTCCTGGAACAAACTCACGGCATAGGCCAGCACTGGTTGAATCTGCTGTGATGACTGTCCTTTTGAGAAGCGCGTCACTGCTTCGGTAAACAGCCCATGCTCCATGCTCGTCCGACGAATGTTGTACATATTAAAATTCGCACACTCAATAACCAGCCGGCTCGTGTGCTCGTCGACTTCAGAGTTTGCGCCACCCATCACGCCACCAAGCGCAATCGGACCATCATCATTACAGATAAGCACCGCCTCGGCGCGCGGTGTAAGTTCGGTACCGTCCAACAGGGGTAATTGCTCGTCTGCTTTCGGCTTGCGAACGCTGATGCTCGCCGCGCCGTCCACCGCAATCTTATCAAAATCAAAAGCGTGGATTGGCTGAGCGGTCAGCAACATCACGTAGTTAGTTATATCGACGACGTTGTTTATCGGTCGGATGCCGACCCGCGACAGTCGCGACTGTAACCACGACGGACTCGGCTGAACTGCAACCCCTTCCAGCGCCACCGCCATATAGCGCGGACAGAGCTCTGGTTCGTCGATTTGGACAGACAATTGCTTAATGACATCCGAGCTGATGCCATCATCGATTGTCTCGCTGAGGTTGTACCAGCTCGGACTCGTAAACGCTTGGTGCTGGATGCCTGCTAGCTCTCGTGCCACGCCGAGCTGCCCAAAACCATCTGGGCGGTGGGTAAACATCTTATTCTCGATATCAATAATTGTATCGTCCAGCTCGTATAATTCGCTAAAATCCTGACCCGACTCCGCGCTCGGCTCATCGATAACGAGGATGCCGTCGTGCTCATCGCTCAAGCCCAGTTCTTTCGGACTGGCAATCATGCCATGGCTCATCTGACCGCGTAGTTCGCGTGACTCGAGCACAAACGGCTGCTCATCGCTGGCTGTGCTCGGCACCGTCGCGCCGGGCGGAATCCAAGCGATCAGCTGACCAGCCTCAACGTTATTCGCACCACAGACGACCTGGATGAGCCCGTCATCATTGCGCTCGACGTCTTTGACTGCGCCGTCGTCATCGACTAGGCAAATAGATAGCTTATCCGCATCCGGATGCGGTTGAGCAGACTTGACCTCAGCCACCACCACGCCCCTGTAACGTCGTCCGAGCTGCTGATAACCCTCGACTCCGCCGAGCCGCGCTACTGCTAAATCAATCAGCTCACGCGTGGAGCAGTCTACCGAAGTAAACTCCTTGACCCAATTCAGGCTAACTTTCACGGCGCAATCATCTCCTCAAGCGCGGCGATTGATTCGGTCATCGTTGAAACGTAATTATCTGGATTGTCAACCACGTCTTGCTTCAGCTCCTCGACGCTCGTCCATTTCATCTCACTAATAATGTCATCGTTCGGTGTCGGCACTGGTGCGTCCTCACCTGTCTCAGGATCTGGTTCAGACGAGATCTCTGCCAGGTACCAGCGACAAAAGTAATTGCGCTCGCCCTCGAACAATTGCTTTGGTCCAGCTCGCAGCGCTACATCGTCGAGACCAAGCTGATTAGCGACTTCGTTCAGTGGATTCGTTCGGTAAGTCTCGATATCAACCACCGTGCCAACCACAGACGGTGCCCATACATCAGCTTCGCCCAACATCGACACGTCACGCTTCGTGATAAGTGGTCGCTTATCGTCATCGACCACCCACAACACCGTAATGCGGTAGATATCATTTGCAAAGTCAATCTCATCGCGATTAACCGTCTTTAGCAGAGAATCCTCTGCGTCGACTATTTGAATATTACTCATGAGAACTGCTCCAAAAAGTTTAATTTACCAGAGTGAAAGTGCCGTATGTCTTCGATATTATGCTTCATCATCACTAGGCGCTCGACACCAAAGCCCCAAGCAAATCCCGTAAATTCATTACTATCAATTCCCGCTTCGCGCAAAACGTTTGGATGAATCATGCCGCAGCCAAGCAGCTCGATCCAACCCTCGTGCGAACAGACCGAACAGCCACCATCGCAAAACGGACAACTAAGCGAGAACTCGAAGCTCGGTTCGGTAAACGGGAAGTAAAACGGCGTAATACGCGTCTGTAGCTGTTGACCGTAATATTCCTCAAGCAATGTCGTCAAAGTAGCGATCAAGTTGCCAACAGTCACGCTGCGACCAACATAAACGCCTTCGACTTGGGTAAAGGTATGCTCGTGACGGGCATCGAGATCTTCATTGCGGAACACTCGCCCCGGAACCACCACGCTAATTGGTTCACCGTCATCAAGTCGAGATTTGTACTGCTTAAGCACGCGGTTTTGCATCGTCGATGTATGAGGTGGCGCGATCAGACCATCTGTTGTCATGAACGTGTCATAGTCATCACGAGCTGGGTGGTCGTCGGGGAAGTTAAGACTGGCAAACACGTGATAATCATCGTCAAGCAGCCGCGAGTCAACGACATCAAACCCCATCCGCAGGAAAATATCGGTCACTTTTCGCAGCTCAGTTGTTACCGGATGTAGGCTGCCTTGACTGCTTGGCGAGGGTAGCGACTGCTCGGCATTGACGTCCATTGGTGCAGTCACATCAATCACAGGTTTGGAGGCGGTCTTTTCATCGGCCTGGCGCTTGGCTACTAGCTGCTCGAGCTCCGATTTGAGTTTGTTGACAGCTTGGCCATACTCAGCGCGCTGCTCAGCCGGTAGCGAACTTATCTGTCCGTAGAGCTGTCTCAGCTGAGGGTGCTTTAGTATTTGGTCTGGTGCGTCAACCTGCTCTAGCTCGGCGATTAGTTTCGCACGAACATCTTCAATAGTTGGCATAGCTTCAGCTGTCATCTTATCTATTAGTATACCAAACCAACCCAGCTTGTCGCACCTGTTGACAACAATTGCTACACTTTAGGCATGACTTTTAGCAAAATCCAAAACCAACTGATGACCGCTGCGGGCGCTATTCGTTCACGACGCTGGCTCATGGCGACACTGATCGTCGCCGGAGTTGGCGGACTGTATTTGTTGGTAAATAGCTGGCTGCTACCACATGTCGTATTGACTAAACGGGCAGCCGCGAACACCCGCGTCGCCGGGGTTGAAGTCGGCGGCCAAAGCTATGATAGTCTGGAAACTAAGCTTAAAGGTCAACTGAACGACACCACAATCACATTGTCAGCTGACGATACAAACCATCAGATATCAGTTAAGCGCGGCGGTTTTACGCTTGATGAGCCTGAGCTGCGCCGCCAGCTGGCACCGAGCTCACTGTTACGCCCATATGGGCTGCCACGCGAACTTGAGCTACCGCTGCAGGTTGATGCGGACAAGCTAATTGACTACATCGATAATCTTGAGCTCAAGCAGCACCAACCAGCTACCGATGCCAGCTTCAGCGTCAAAGACGGGGAATTGAAAATCACCGACGGTAAGTCTGGTCGCGGAGTCGATGTCACGGCTATCAGAAAGAAAATTCTTGCCAAGCTGAGCGATCACCTCGCTAATGTCAAACTACCACTCACGTTTACAAAGCTCGAACCAACAGTGACAGCACAGCACATCAAGCAACTTCGCGGACAGATACTGAAGCGAACGAATAACAACTACCGACTCGACGATGGCGAGACCGACAGCACTGCGTCCGACCAAGAAAAAGCCAGTTGGTGGCGTATCGACCCCGAAGACCAGCAACTCAAGCTCACCAAAGCCAAGCTAACCGGCTGGGCTGAAACGACCGCCGTATCATACGAACGTCAACCAACGACGGAAGTCACCAGTAAGTACACCTCTGGTGCCAAGACAAAAATCACGACCACCGGCCGCGACGGCAGGCAGCTGGTGAACCTCGACTCAACCGTCGAAAAGCTCGTTGCCTCTGCCAGTGATGTTCGCCCGGCAGAACTAACCCTGCAGTTCAAACCGATACCATTCAGCAAACGCAGCCAGACAGTTGACGACACGCCGCGACAACGCACCGTCACCTACCAAGTCGCAAGTCGCGGCTCGATCACGAGCAGTCTCGAACAATTTGCCAGTCTAGCAGCCCAGACGATGGCTGATAACCGCGGCTGGAAAGCAGCCGGCTACAGGTTTGTGCGTGTCGGTTCAGGCGGAAGTTTTACCCTGACACTGGCCTCTGCTCAAGAGGTCGGCAATGCCTCGTCGGGTTGCAGCTCTGCCTGGAGCTGCCGCGTCGGTAGTAGCGTACTAATTAACGACGACCGCTGGCGCGGCGCGACTACTGCCTGGAACAACGCTGGCGGCAATCTGCGTGACTACCGTCACATGGTCGTCAACCATGAAGTCGGTCACTTCCTGGGCAATGGTCATCGTTACTGTAGTGGTAGCGGACAGCTAGCGCCAGTAATGCAGCAACAGTCAATCGACCTACAGGGCTGTCGCTTCAACCCCTGGCCGCTCGCCAGTGAAATAGCTGCCAATCGCTAGCACGAAATCACGTAGCTGATAGCTGGACACGGACTTTTTGTTCAAAATCGAGTGTTTCTGAATCACTTGCCAGATGCTGTTTTAGTTGTGCCTGATGCAGTACTACATGATGCTTAATGTATAGAATCGCGGACACAGTCCAGGCCTGAACCTGCTGAGGCGGCTGCTCGATGCGATTACCCTTTCCAAGTTCCTCATCATAAATATCTATGATGTGCTGATTAACTCGAGGCTCCTCAGCAAAATCACCCCGAACGAACTCAGGGAACATGCTAGTCGCCTCCACAACATTCGAAACTTTTTTTCGAATGTCATCTGCAAGCAACAAATATCCATGCCGCTCTAGACCCTGGGCAATGTAGTTGGTGTCCCACAGCCAAACACTGCCGTTATGATATGCGCCAGGCTTAAAGCGCGCTTCATCAGATGCCAGGGTTCGTATGCCGCTTACGTTCTGCATCTCGGGTGTAAACAGCTGCTCGACAAGTGCCTCTCGTCGCTCAACAGTTCTGGGGTCGTCACCTTCAAGTAAGCGTGAGTTCAACACATGACCCATATTCGAAGTTTTAATCTTCAGTTGGCGCAGATTGCCTTGCTCGTCACGGTCAGTGCCGAGCGCAAAATACCCGCCGTCGTCATCGACCCAAAACAGCTCGTGGACAGCTGCTCTAAGGTCATCGGCTCGCTGGCGGAGTCGTGCTGCCTCTGTATCCAGCCCGCCCCGCTGGTCGTATAACTCTGCCGCGTCTAACAGTGCGTCGTAAGCCAAGCCTTGGACCTCAATCGAAGCGATGCCCTTTTCATGGCTAGCAAGACTCCCGTCGTCATGAAAGTATGAATCCCACGAATCCTTCCAAACTTGGTTCTCGATACCTTGGCGATTAACTCGTTGATACTCTACGATGTGCTGCGGATTTTCATCAAGCTTGCGCTCGAGCCAATGCACTGCTCCCTCTAGGGAATTTGCCATGCTGCGTTCAGGCTTAACATCTGCCTTTATCGGTTGGGCCAGAAACTCATCGGCAGTTTCATCAGTCAAACCATCATCGCACGCCTGAATGTACGCTCGCAATGCGTGAATATAGTGAATCGTAGAGTCAACCGCTCCGTAGTATGGCCAACCCCAACCCTTCTCTTCTGTCAGGCGCTGAGCAATTGGGTCAAATTCCGGGTCACGATACTCATGGATGATTTTGCCTGGCTGCTCTTCTCTCATCTCGTCACGTACCGTGCCCTGGTGTTCAGCTAGTGCAACTAAAGTCGTACGAGCCAGCTTCGGGTAGAGCTCCATGACATTCTGTGCAACTCGCAGTGAGTCCCGGCCGAATAATGTTTCATACAGCAGGAATTCTTCCCGCTGTTCAGTCTGGTTAAGAGCTACTGCAGCCATGGCGGCGCCTCTAAGTCCAATCTCCATACTATGCTCGGCCTTGCTCAACCGCTGCATCTGATGCACTGCAGACCGAGATTTTTTAATGCGAGTCGGATCCTCAACTGTACTGAGCCCAACGAACTCAACGCTAACCAGTCGCTCCCAGTCAGCCAAAAAAGACAGCGAATATTCTAGCTGCTCAATAGCTAGCTCATCTGCTGAATCAGCGCTTCTTTCAGTGTTTGTTTCTGATGCTGGCATTCGTTATTGTTTATTATATATAGATGCTATTTCGGTTTCAAATGTTTCCAGTATGCTATACTTGACCTCAGTTAAGTACTGATTAATCAGTTACACAGGAGACCCATCATAATGGCACGGTTAAAGGTCGCAATGCTCGCGACACCATGGCTCAAAATCCCGCCTCAGGGCTATGGTGGAATCGAGGTCGTGCTAGACGCACTGCTCAGAGAGCTACAGGGCTTAGACGTAGACGTGACGTTATTTAGCGTCGGTGAATCGCGGATGAAAGGCGTCAAGCTCCGAAGTCTATTCGATAAAGGACTCTACCAGCACATACACAAGCCACTCTACGAAAACGGCCCGATTGTGTTCGGGCATATTCAGTCAGCAATAAACGAAATTGTCGCCAGCGGCGACTTCGACGTTATTCACGACCACAACCCATTCGTAGGACCGAGCATGCTGCACAATTTATCCCAATTCGCGCAATTGCCACCAGTAATCCACACAGTCCATGGTCCACCGTTTGATTATGCCGATGACGAGCTCTACGCAGCCACAAACGCTTATTGGCAGCAGTTTAGACCACTTGACGGCAAACAACACCGGATGTTCTTCGTCGGAATCTCAGATGCACTGATGGAGCCCGCCCCGCAGACCGTCAAGAATATGTCGCTTGCGCCGGTGCATAATGCCGTCACACTCGATGACTTTATGTTTGCGGATCGTAAGAAAAATTACTTCCTGACACTTGCGCGTTTCTCACAAGACAAAGGGCAACACATCGCGGCCCGGCTGTGCGCCGAACTCAAACAACCACTAAAAATGGCCGGCACCGTCGCCGGCATCGACAGTGTTGCCAGGCTACAGTCTGAGCTGGCAAATCCGATGAGTGACTACCGTCAGTCAACAGACTTTCGTTACTACAGCGACCAGGTATTGCCGTTTACGATCGATTATCGGCACATTAATTATGTCGGCAACCTGAGCGGCAAACGTAAACTAAGTACCATCGCTAATGCGAAAGCTTTGCTGTTCCCGATTACCTGGGACGAGCCATTCGGAATGGCAGTCATCGAAGCACTGGCTAGTGGTACCCCTGTAATTGCGATGAACCGGGGCGCAATGCCAGAGATTATCGAGCATGGCGTCAGTGGCTTCCTGGCTAATGATATTGATGAGTTTAAACACTATATGCAGCTCGTCGATCAAATAGACCCGGCAGCCTGCCGCCAGCGAGTTGCAGACCGCTTCTCCTCAAGTGTAATGGCGAAAAACTACGTAGAACGCTATCGCCAAGCGATTGAATTAACTACTTAGAGGTCGAACTTCGGGTCGTCGTCATCACGCTTGCCCCATCGCCACTTTGGTCGTGGTCCGTGGCGATTGGAGACTCTGAGTAAACTGGCCGTAGCCAACGCCACTACCAGCAGGTAGACGCCGAGCTCACTCGAAAATTGTCCGTCTGGCACATCACGAATCGTCCAGGCTCCAGCGACGACTACAACCAGGTACAGACCGATGCTTGTCCAGCCCTGCCACGATATCGGCCGCCAACCGTAGCCGTAACGGCGACGTTTGAACCAGTATTTGTTGTGATTACGCATCTACTGTACTGGCCGGGAAACGTTGGTCGAGGTTTTGTTTGATATCGCTGATGAGGCCAAAGACCAGCACGATGCCGAGCCCGATCCACCAGTAGCGGAACCAGCCACTGCCCAGATGCTGTCCGAGCCGTAAACCATGCCAAAATATCAATGACATCGCCAATCCCTGCAAAATCGCCACCACCCAAGCCTGCTGGCGCCAAAACTGACGCGAGCGCAGCCGACGATAGATGTCGTATGAGAGGAATATGGTTAGTGCAATCGTCCCGCCGAGCACCGCAATCATTGCGCTGACGCCGACGTAGTTTTCGAAACTCTGTGGTGGTTTGACGTGTGTGGCGGCATATAGCGCCCCGGCGAGCAGGATCGGGTGGGCCAGGATCAGGATCGTCACCAGCGCATGGCTGACACGACCGTACATTTGACTCGGCTCAAGCTGCGTCCAGGTTCGACGCAGGAGTCCGCCGCTGTAGTGCGTCCACATTATCGTCCAGGCAGCGATACCGAGGTACGGAAAAAGTATCAGCGCCCCAGAGCGATCGAACGTCAATGCACCGGGTGACACTTGCTGCGCAAACAGCACCGCAAGCGGCGTCAGCACTACACCCAGCAGTAGCCATTGCCAGTATCGTGTGACCATCATTTTCATATAGCTCAAACTATACAGTACCGCGCGCTGTTGCTAGAATGCTCAAATGAATCGAAACATCCTCATCGCAACCGTCATCGTGGTAGTTATCGCCATCGGCAACTATTTCTTTATCTTTCAGAACGACGACCCAGACGCACCACCACGATCCACCGACCAATCCACGCAAGCCACCGCCACCATAGACACAAACACCGTCTACACGGCTGATGAAGTCGCACTGCACGCCGCTGCCGACGATTGCTGGACGATCATCGATGACAATGTCTACGACATCACGCCATACGTACCGAATCACCCTGGCGGCGACGAGATCTTGCGCGCCTGTGGGCAGGACGGCAGCACGCTGTTCAACCAGCGCGAGACTGCGGACGGTCAGTCAGTCGGCACCGGCCTGCCGCACTCCAGCAACGCTCAGAGTATCCTCGGCGACTTTCAAATCGGCGTCGTCAATTAGTCAACTGGCTCGAAGCGTAGGCCGTCTTCGATCGGTCGCTGATTGAGCACTAGCTGAACCTTACTGGTCTTCGCGACTTGTTTGATCGTTTCCTCTAGCTGGCTGATTGCCTGCGTCTGTTGACAGCCATTTTCTACCCGCAACCAACCACGCAACTCAACTGTGGCGACGCCGTCCTGGACGCGACTGGCTAGGAATGTCAGATCTGATTCGTAAAGCGCATTGTACTGTGACTCGTTCACTAAAAACTCATCCTCCACAGTGGCGAGCCGAGTAACTGCAGACTGGAGGAGGTTATCGGTCAAGAACGGACCACTGGCTGACCCGACCAGCTCCAACGAACAGTCGTCCGCTTCCACCTGTCCTTCAGAGTTGTCGATGAAATAAACGTCAAATTTCTGGAATGAGGCGGAAGCATCTGGACCTTGAGCCTCCGGCAGCACTTCTGAGTTGCCGCCATCGAGGTTCGGATTCCGCCGCGGACTAGAGAACTTCGCCCAGGCAAACCCGACCACTAGTACCAGCAGTCCGACTAGCACCGCCAGTGCCACGATATTTACACTCTCATTCTTCATGACAACAAGTATATTACATACTAACTACTATTTCCATACCTATTGCAATATCTTAACGCTACGTTAACTCCGAGTGCGGTAAGTTGAAGATACACAAACCTTAAGGAGGTGCAATGTCATTACCAACTACTGAAGAGCTACAAAGTTTAGCCGAAGCCGAGCCAACCATAGCGATTAGCGCTTTTATTCCGTTCGACGATGACTCGCCCGACGCAGTTCAGACCAATCAAATCCGCATCAAAAACCTGATTAGCGACATCAGTAACGTACTAGACAAAAACTCAACAAAGCTAGAAACCAAGCAAGCAGATATCCTGGAGCCGCTGACCAGCCTCCGTGATGACACACAACGACTCTGGCAACGACAGATGCGAGGTCTAGCTGTGTTTGTCGATGAGACACAACTGCAATACTATTTGCTACCGATGGCGATTGATGAACCGGTGTTCCAGATTCAGGAGTCGTTCTACCTCGAACCACTGACTGCCGCAGCCGACGATAACCAGACCTTTTACGCCTTATCGATATCGCACAACCACGCCCAACTGTACAAAGCCAACCACTACGATATGGAGCCAGTTAGCGTACCGAACCTGCCAACCGAAGGTATGGAAGAAGCACTCTCCATCGACGAATACCCTGAATCTCATCAATTCCACGGTGTCAACCCGCGATCGACGCGCGGCAACGGTGAAGCCGGCGGCGCCCAACACCACGGTCACTACGAGCCGAAACAAGTTGACAAAAAGCTGCTCGAACAATACTTCCGCAGAATCAACGACGCCATCCAGAATTACCTACAGAATTCACAGGCTCCACTGGTGTTTGCAGGGGTCGACTACCTATTCCCGATCTACCAACGCGCCAACAGCTACCACCACCTCAGTTCTGACCCCGTCACGGGGAATTACGAGAAATCTACACAAGATGAATTACACCAACTTTTGGTAAAAACTCTAACCAGCAGCTAGGACAGCAGCTCTAGTCTGCTCACAGATAAGAAATATGGCTTCGTGCTGATATTTCTGGTGCTCACAGCAGCAACAGAGATTTAGAATGTGAATGATGAGCTGCTATCGACGAAAGTTGCCGTGCCTGAGATACGTACAAATAAATATTCCCGGCGATACGACGAATATTCATCTAGCCTGCGTAGAATTGAGGTCAGGATGCGATGTACGTCACGTATGCATACCAGGCGACGCCAGCCAGTACTGCAAGACCAGCCGCCCGTAGCAGTATCTTCACGGCGTTCGAGACACGACCAGTCATCGTCGCGCCTGAGACTGCTCCTACTGCTGCGCCGGTCATATCCTCAGTCTGGATCGGCGGTGCAGCCTGTGACTGAGTAGCAGGGATATGATTTCGCTTTAGCTTCGATGGCTGCGTAATAGTTCCCGTCTGCCCTGATGATTGCCCAGCATCATATGCAACGATGCTGTCGATTTCTTTCCATGAGCTCGGAGTTTGGGCGAGCTCGGCGTCTGCTTGCCTCATGAACTCTAGATCTGGGGCAAGTTTTGGTTGTTCTTGTGGCTGGCTCTCAGCAAGTGAAGACTGCTGCTTTGCGCTTGAAGCTTTGGGAGTAGATTGGTCGTTAGCTACTTTGTCGCTCATTGCTGCTTATGATTATATCACTGAACTTGCCATTACTACTGTCGTTACTGGTCAGTGCCGCTGGGAAAATCAGAGCTAGATTGATCCGTATCTGTAGTCTGCTGAGAATCGCCATCCGTGTAGCGTGGGGGTGGTACATCGATTTTGAGCTTCGGCTCTCTGACTCGCAATTGATCACGAATATTGATAATCTCATCATCGCTGATTTGCCCAGACGCACGCTCGAAGCCACGTCGGGTTGCTTCTTGCGCCTGGCTGATGCCGTCTTGGGCTTCTACGGGGACTTTCGTCGCTACTTCTTCAAGCACAGCCGTTTGTCGCAATGAGTTCTCAGTCAAACGTTTCATCACGGCGGTTACATCACGGCCATTATCTCGTGCCTGCTCAGCAGTAGCGAGGGCATCCTCGAACTGCTGCTCGTAGGTCTCACGCGCATCGTCGAGTCGCTCAGTTGGTGCGTCGCTGTCGGCCAATGACTGCAGCTCCTCTAGTCGTTCCAGTGCCATGTCGGCTTTCAAGCTGGCGTCGCCTTCATCACTGCGGCTGATTGCTAGACGCACCTGTTCGACAGCTCGGTCGACGCCGTACAGCTTGTCGCCTGGGCGCGCGCTGTCAGAGGCCACTGCCGTCACGCCGCCGCCGGCCATTACCGCCACTACTAACGCCAAGATCGCTACTTCGACAAAACCAGATTTGTTTTGATTAATTTTCATCTTGAATACTCCTTAGTGCGATTAGTTTAGATGATTTTATATTAGCACGAACACTGCAGCGTTATCATGATTACGCTTTGCGACATAACACTGGGTATACCTACACATTTGCGAATAAACTGAAGTTCATACATGTATATATTGCTGAAATGCTAGGACAATTGCATGCACACTCATCATGCTCGAAGTAATCCGTCCTTCGCCAAGGCTTCGGAGGACGTGACTTCTGTGCGTGACTCGTTGGCGCCCGAACCTTTGACGGTTCGTGTCCCTGACAAGCCTGTCAGTAAAGTAAAAAGACCCCATGGTGGGGTCGTCTTGCTTTATGGCTGGCGCGCTAGGACTCGAACCTAGAATCCCTGGTACCAGAAACCAGTGCCTTACCATTTGGCCACGCGCCATTGCTGCTCGTATATTGTAATGTTCGAGGGGTTTATTATCAATCCTGCGCTGAGACTAGAAAATCGGGCCAGTTGCTACCATAGTAGTCTTCTGCAGCAATCTGAACTGTCTTAGCTTCATCTTCCATCTCTGGCAACCGCGTGATTACTCGATTCCCAGCCAGGTAGCCCCTCACATGGTTAGCTTCGTGCACCCAGAGGTCTTCAATATTTTTTGTCGACGGTGCAGTAATAAAAATCGTGGGTCGTTCTGGTAGCCGCTCCGTGACCCCACGGATGTCCTGATATTGTGAGCTCAGCGCAATGATCGCAGAGCTGGAGCTTAATATAACTGCATGCTCACCGGAAATTGCGAGTCCTCTATGTTCAAGATCCTCGTCAACGATAAACACGAAGTTAATCTCCTCGTCTGCATAACTCATATCATCAAACATGAACCTGTCGTGACACTCTAAAACTGGAGCTGCGAGAGGATCTTCAAACGTCGCCTGTGAACCGAACGCAAAAAGTGTTTCTGCAACCTCAGGATCAATAACTTCATCTTGATTAGCGTAAAAGTGCACGTCGATGCCGGACCGCGGGAGGGTGCTCACTCCTTGATATTCAACCTCTGCTAGGAATAACCCTAGCGCCAACTCCGTATTAGTAGAGGCTTCGACATCGTTGAGGTTACCAATAAGCGTCGGCGTATCGGTCGCATTTGGGGTTCCGTCTCGATCTCCAAGCTTTGAG
>Ga0136601_1000119_pt1 | contig 39978 bp, 22 predicted proteins | sample AntRauMFilla2699_FD_181020 | JGI IMG/M metagenome (GOLD analysis project Ga0136601, IMG submission 181020) | Saline lake microbial communities from Rauer Islands, Antarctica - Metagenome Filla 2 #699 | ecosystem: Environmental > Aquatic > Non-marine Saline and Alkaline > Saline | place...
AGGCTCAGCTTCGGTGCTCGCGACCACGTATTACGACCTCTCCTTTGCTGGTAGTGGTGGTACACCAAACTACACCTTCTCTCCAGCAGCTAACTTGGTAGAGAATAACCTGCGCGTGGGAGGAGTCGTACCAACCACTGTTGATCTCACTACCAACGACCCTGCTATCACGATCCAGGGCGACGTATTGATTGAAAGTGCGGGCACTGTAGCTGCTAGCGATACAGATATTCTCACCGTAGCTGGTAGCTGGAATAACGACGGTACCTTTACAAGTAATGGCGGTACGGTGGACTTCACGAGCGATGATGCCTTTACAATCGCGGCTGGTTTGTCGGATTTTGCCGATGTAGCTATCGTCGCTTCTGGCGCCGCTTCGATGAGTGAAAATGCTACCTCTACCGGCACCTTCACCCTTGCCAGCACTTCAGTCTTTACTGCTGCTCCTGGCGCCACCTTGGCCGTTGGTACTGAGTTTAACAACCGCTCAACGGCAGACGTGTGGACTGATAGCACGCTATATCTCTACGGCGGAACTTACAGTGTCAACGCTTCTACGACCAACCACACCTATGGAACCCTGGTGATCGGCAGTGGAGCGCAAGTACGCACCTGGAATTCAGGAGCTGCTACGACGAGTGCAGAAACTGGTGGCGGGCTGTATTCACAAGATCATGCCAATGTAACGGGAGACCTCTACCTCTTTGGGGACGTAGTAGTCTCATCAGAAAATGATCATTGGAACTACGCCACCGATTTTGATGGTACCGACCTCACTGGCGGCAGTGAACGAATGGTAGACGTACGGATCGCTGTTGGCGGTAGTGTGACGTACAGCGGGGGTTCACTTGAAATCCTCGGTGAGGGTGCTGCTACGACCACTATCGCAGTCCAAGGCGGGAGTGGTGACTACTCCTTCGATGTGACCGGTGGCTCCTTAGAAGCCGAGTACTATAGCTTTATCGATGTGGATAGTGACGGTGTGACATTTACTGGTACACCAAGTGTGACGTCGCTCTCTTATGGTCTATGGACTGTAGATACCACTAATGATGCCGCTCTGACCATTGACGGCACCGTTTTAGATGCTAACCCCGGGCGTAACATTGTTGACAACCAGTTTGCCACTACATCTGCTGTGAGTAGCGCTGTCAACGTACGTACGACCGGAAGCGCAGTGAACTCATGGCGGTTCAATGCGCACACCGGTGATGTTGACGGTGAAGACTTTGACGACGATAGTGGTGACCCAGGTGAGATTGTGTGGGACAACTCGACTTCAACGTACGCTGTATCAGGCTTTGTATATCAAAGTGACACCACCTCTGCGTCGACAGTATGTGGTGGAACCGCTAATATCGTACTAGCAATCAATGACGTCGTGACCGCCTCAACTACCTGTAACGGGAGCGGCTTCTATCAGTTTACTGATCTCAACTACGACAGTAACGACACCTTGACTGTCTTTATCAATGACGAGTCCGAAAATGCGGTAACGGTTACGGTAGAACCGATCGCATCTATTGGTAATCTTGACCTCTATGAGGAGCATATAGTACTTCGTCATGAGAGCGCCAATCCGATTGAAATAGCCGATCTGGTGAGTTTCGACAGTAGTGACGATGCTGACATACTGTTTACCGCCATCAATAGTAGCCCTGATACCCTGACTGTTGCTTCCGATGTCAAGCTAGTCTTATGGGAAGGAAAAACCTTTGCTCCAACTGGTGACGTCACTACCGGAGGTGGTACTGGAAACGCTTTTGACGGTACTGTAGAACTGCAAGATGATGCAACGCTCGAGCTGGCAGCTACCGAAGATCACCAGTTTGGTGGCGATCTGGTGCTTGGAACTGATGCTACGTTTGTTCCTGGTGAATCGAGTGTTACCTTCACCTCAAGTGGAGCTGGCCGAACTATCGACACGAACGAAGCCGGTTTCTACACCCTAGTGATTGATGGTAGTGGTAGCTTCACCAGTAACGACACAGCGCTTACTGTGGGAGATGATTTGTCGCTTACTACGGGAGCGTTGACCTTACCGGCCGCCACTACAACCATTGCGGGTTCACTTCTGACGACCACAGGCAGTTTCGATGCTAACGGTGGAACCATGGTGTTTACCAGTGATGCAGCAGAAACAGTGACCGCAGGTGGCTCACTCTTTAACGCTATGCAGTTTACTGGTACTGGTTCGTTTGTCATGAACGACACCAACGCGACAGCTACAGCAGCAGTTTTCAATGCGAGCAGTACGCTCACGCTACCAAGCGGTACCTTTGCTCTTGGAAGTGATTTCCTTAACGACGGTAGTTTAAACGCCAATGGTGGAACGCTACGCTTCACCAGTGCTGCCGGTGAGGACCGGTTGCGTCTGGGGGTATCTGACGCACACACTATCGTTCGGGCTGGCAACGGTACTACCACCATCGAAGACGGTAGCGTGCAGTTAGCTGGTGATCTAATCGTGGAAGCGGGTACCATGGTAGCTGCTACCAACACCGTTGCGATTGCTGGTTCGTTTGACGCTATAGGCGCTACCTATACAGCTGGATCGAGCACACTCCTCTTTAACTCAGATGATACTGGTGAAGTGGTGCGACCAGGTGCTAACACGCTCTACAGTGTGAGCTTTAGTAACAGTAATGGTGGCTGGCTCATGGATTCAGCGACAACGACTCGTAACTTCTCATTACTTACAGCAAGCGATTTTGCAATGCAAAGTGGTGCCACACTGTACGTCGGCAATGTATTCCAAAATGACGTAGGTGGTAGTGCGACTGATTGGGGTGATAGCACCATCATTCTCGACAGCGAAACCAGCTATAGCATTAACGAAAAAGGAGACGCTGGTGATGCGTACAACGAGCTCCGCATAGGTGACGCTAGTGCGATCCGGGTTTGGAACTCAGTAGCCACAACCACTGTCGTAGCCGCTAGCAGCTCACTCTACTCGCAAAACCACGAAGCAATCGCCGGTGAGCTCGCTGTCTACGGCAACTTCTCAGTCGGTACCACGACCGAATACTGGAGTTACGAACGTGATTTCAATGGCGATGTTTTGACCGGAGTTAATCGCCGCGCTGTAAACGTTTCGTTGGTCGGCACGGCTTCAGTCGACGTCTATGATACGGGCACACTTGAAATGATCGGGGCGGTTGGCGCTACTACCACAGTAGCGAGCGATGGAAGTGGCCAGTATGAATTTGAAGTTCGTGGTGGTTCTATCGACTGGGATACCTATGCATTTAGGGATATTCCGTTTATTGGTATCGTCGCTTCAGGTACACCGAGCATCGCTTCGCTTGCAAATGGTGACTTTGAGATCGACAACGACGGTGGAACCGCACTTCGTCTTAACCGAACCACCCTTGATGCGAACCCGTCACTCTTTATTCCTGGCGTTCGCTTTGAACGAGTGGCGCCTGCTAACGTGGCTACGAACGTACGCTTATCAGCTACGTCAACCAACGCCTGGCGCTTTACTGGCAGCCGCGGCAATGTAAGCGGTGAAGATTTTGACGTCGATGGCGTGACAGAGTGTGGATCAATCCGTTTTGATGATAGTGACTGTCAGCTGACCGAACAAGTAGCGTACCGATGGCGAAGCGACGATGGTGGCCTCGGGGTGCCTGACAGTGAATGGTTCGATCTTGATTTTGCATATCGTCAACAAGTACGCGTAGCCAACAATAGCGGAGAAGCTTATACAGGCGTGGTCGTACCGGTGACCGTCCCGTACGACGCAGATATGCGTACTGACTTCAACGACCTACGCTTTACTACCGACGACGGTACCACCCTCACTAGCCATTGGCTAGAGAAATCAGTTGCTAGTACTGAAGCAGAGCTGTGGGTAACAGTCCCATCGCTACCAGCAGATGAAACAGTACAACTCTTTATGTACTATGGTAGCTCAACTGCAGCTAGTGTCAGCTCGAGTACCGCCGTCTTCACTGCTGTCGATGATTTTGAATCAAATTCTATCGCCAGCTACTCTGGAGACACGACCAAATTCCAAACCAACACCACGCTTCGCTACGGTGGTACCTATGGTTTACGTGCAGTTACTTCAAACGACTTCAGTAGTGGTATCGCACGGACCGATCAGACAATCAACCAAGGTGAAACGATCCGTACCAAGTTGTACGTGGATGCCTCCTCGGGCGATACTGACGAGCAGTGTACATTGTTTGCCGTCCAGTCGACGGGAGCGATTAATGACAACTATGGTGTCTGTATCAACCAGTTTGGAGTTGAGCGGGTGTCGTTAGTACGCGATGTGGTCCGGAACGATTCCTTCGCAGGGGCGACAGTACTTGCTTCTACGACCTACGACTTTACTACCACTGGTTGGTATGAAATCGAAGTAGACTGGGATACCGACGATTCACTGTTTGCCCGGGTCTACAACCCAAGCGGTACGCTCGTAGCGACGTCGTCCGCTAGCGATAATACGTACACATCTGGTGGCTACGGGTTCACGTATTGGACGAACTACGGTGCGTGGGATGGGTTCCATAGCCGTCCGCTTATGGCGAGTGCTCCGACAGTCTTCTTGGGAGCTAAGCAGGAACCTGGAGGTGCTAGTTATGTAAGCGATCAAAACGCGCTTACGTCAGCCTTCGTGGTGGGTGACAAAGCTCGGCTCCGAGTAGCGATTGAGAACACAGGGCTGGACCTTACTGATCAAGAATACCAGCTCGAGTATAGCGCTAAGAGTGCCGCACCAAGTTGTGCCGCTGTGCCACAAGGCGATTTTGCACCAGTGCCACCAGCGGCGACGTGTGCGGGTTCAGGAGTCTGTATGACTACGGCGGCTTCCGTCACCAATGGTGAAGCCACGAGTGATCTATTGTTTGTGCCGCGCAGTACGTATGTTGCTGGTGAGTTTGTTGCTAGTCCGAGTAACCAGACCACTGCGCAAACGCTGAACCAAAACCAATACACTGAACTAGAATATGCACTCGAAATTACGGCTGACGCAAGTGATCAAAGTTATTGTTTCCGAGTCACCAATGATGGTAGTGCGTATGACTCGTATCAAGTTGTGCCAGAACTGTCACTGCGCTTTGACCCAGTGCTTACCGGCGCTACTTTCAATGGCGGTAGTGATATCTCGCTACTCATTGGTACCACCACCCGTGTCTACGCTACTGGCTCAGTGACAGACCTCAATGGTTATGCCGATCTTGAAACTGCTACTTCAACTATGTTTGACGCCGCGGTTGGGGCTGCGTGTAGTCAGGACAACAACTCTTGTTATATCGAGACAACCGATACCCAATGTTCATTCGTTAACTGTTCGGGTAATACCTGTGAACTCTCTTGTTACGCCGACTTCTTCTATCACGCGAACCCTACCGACGTGTCAGGCGGTGGCTGGTTTGCGTTCCTTGAAGTCGAGGACTCTGCAGGTGGCTATGACTTTGATACCAGTCTCGAGGTTGATGTAGGGACACTACGAGCATTTGATGTGACAGAATCGATCAACTACGGCGCGTTGGCACCAGAAAGTAACACCGGCTCCTTCAATGCCACTACTTCAGTACGCAACCTCGGCAACGACGCTATCGACGTCTTGGTCGAAGGTACTGATCTCTCTGATGGATTTAGTTCCACTATCCCCGTTGATCAGCAGAAATTAGCGACGTCGTCCTTTAGCTACCTCGGCTGTGTCTCCTGCGCCACGCTTTCAACCAGTACCGTGCCAGTTGAAGTAGATCTTGATAAGCCAACGACACTGGTGCCACCGGTGGAGGATACGATCTACTGGGGAATCGCGATTCCATTTGGAATTAACAGCGCTCCGCACACTGGTTCCAACACCTTCTATGCCACTGATGATTAAACGACCTAACTGTGGAGTAGCGCGGCAGCGAAGCTGCCGCGCTTGCTATGATAGAGTCATGAAGTCGCTCAAAGCGGGGATATTGACATTGACGTTACTCATAACGCCTCTGTGTGCTATTGCGCAAAGTGATGACACAACCCCGCCCGGTATTTCAAATGTGCAAATTAACCAAGACAATGAATCAACGGTCACGATTACATGGGACACTGACGAAGAATCAGACTCACTGGTTAACTTCGGACTCCAGCCTAACTACGGCATTCTACGTGTACCTGTTCCTGAGCGCACTGGACACTCAGTCACGTTAGATGATCTCGAAGCTGGTAGGGTGTACTACTTCCGTGTCGTCTCTGCAGACGAAGAGGGAAACCAAGGTATTTCGGCAGACTACAAATTTCAAACTGGTGACATAACTGCCAGTGGGGAAGGTGATGGTGAAGCCGATGGAGAAGGGCAGAGTGAGAGTACCGAGACCACCACCCAAACCCCAACTCCCAGCCAGCGTGTCGAAGAGATTACTGAAGCAATCGAAGAGATTACTCAAGTCGAACAGCTACAGGAGATCTTAGATGTCACGATTGAGGCTATTCAAGGGGTAACGAGTGATCTGACGATTGTCGGTCCACCGACAGTGATTCCTGAAACCACTACAGCGCTCGTGCGCTGGACGACTGACCGCGCCTCAGACTCAACCGTACTCTTTTCACCAGCTGACGAGTACGTTCCCGATCAGTACGTCTTCTCGCAATCGAGTACCGCTGGCCCCACCACGGAGCACGAAGTGCAGCTGATCGGTCTCGATTCATTTACTGAGTATCACTTTAAAGTCCGGTCGACTGATGGGGCAGGGATTACGGGAGAGAGTCTCGATTTTACCTTTACTACAAAAGCTTCGTTACCAAGTATTCAAAATCTGCGGGTAGTAAAAGTAGAAGAGAATGCCGCCACCTTAGCGTGGGATACACCAGTTCCTGCCAAAGCCACGGTTGAGTACCAAGACCTCACCACTGGTGAACAAAACTCAAAAGGACGTCCAACGCTATCGACTACTCACCAAATGCGGATTGCCGACCTAACACTCGGTACTCGTTACGTCGCCTTTGCTATTGCAGAAAATGCCGGTGGTGACCGAGTAAAGAGTCAGCCGATCACGTTTATTACCGTGCGTGACACAGCATCACCGATCATTAGTAACGTGACCAACGAATCGACCCTGTTCCCAGGTGATGGTACTCGCATTCAGAGCATTGTTGAATGGCGCACCGATGAAACGGCCTATTGCACCATGACCTATACTGAAGGTGTGGTTGGTGGTGCGGAACCATTCACTATCGAGGCGGAAGAGATCAACTATACAGAGCGACACGTCGAAGTAATAGTTGACTTCGCGCCTGCCACTGCCTATCAGTTCTGGCTCAACTGCGAAGATGAAGCTGGTAACACAGCTCAGTCTGAAGACTTTGTGCTCTTTACGCCGATTCAAGAGAAAAGTATCATTGACCTTATTCTTGAAAACTTCGAAAGTACGTTTGGATGGGTGCGGAACATTACTGGCTAATTGGGGTAGTTGTGTATTGCTCAAAAACTACCAAGTAGTTATTGCTACAATGAGAGTAACCGAACTACGGCACCGTTTTATCTATGGCTAAACCACTCATCATCGCTCGTGATCTAGAGATCATTTATAACCAGGGAAAAAGTAACGAATTTAAGGCGTTGGCTGGTGCCAGTACTGACATTTACGAAGGGGAGTACATTATTCTCTTCGGTGCTTCTGGTTCCGGTAAGTCGACCTTAATGTACGCCGTGCAGGGATCGCTACCACCTGGAGCCGGTACGCTTCTGATAGGTGGAGAAGATATCTACGCGTTGCCGATTGAAGAGCGAGTATACTTCCAACGCTATGTGATGGGAATTATCTTTCAGCAGTTCAACCTCATTCCGTCGCTGACGGTACTTGATAACGTCGCACTCCCAATGATTTTTGCAAACAAGGACAAGGCGACGCGCAATCGGCGGGCGCAGTCGCTGCTTGATCGTTTTGGCGTTGGGCCGGTAGCGCACAAGATTACGCCGATGCTTTCCGGTGGTCAACAACAACGCGTCTCGGTAGCGCGGTCGATGGTCAACGACCCGCGTATTCTCTTGGCTGACGAACCGACCGGCAACCTTGACTCGGTGTCGACCCAGCAAGTAATGGACAAGATCGATGAGATTAACCAGTTCGACCGTCGAACTATTATCATGGTATCTCACAATGCTGCACACTTAAGCTACGCGCACCGGGTATACTATATTAAAGATGGTCGGATCGTGCGTGAGGTCGCGAACCCACAGCGAAAACAGATCAAGCCCGTTAAAGAAGGGGAGACGATCGTAACGGAACTTGAGCAGTTGGCACGTCTGTTCCCATACGACTCGATTGAGACACTACGCGTTAAAAGTCTAGTGAATTTCCTGACCCAAGACTACACCTATGATCAGCTAGTGCGGATGGAGCGAGCAATTCAGTACTTTATCGCAGGTAAGGTTAACCGAGACGCATTTATCAAAGCGCTCGTATCTCCGTATGATCGTGGCGGGGTGGGAGTACCAGAAGCAGAAGCAAAACGCATGGCAAAAACTTCAGAAAAAATGCTCATGCAAGCCGACGATATTCGGCGATTTCGCGGTCAGTTTGGTGACAGTACCGCTTTCTTTGATCAACACAAGTTGTCAGAGCGTATCCGAGATCATTTACTCCAGGGACACAAGATGACACTGAACAAAAAACAAGACGCCAACCTCGTTGAAACGATTGCTGATCGAGTGGTCGGTGTTACTGAAGAAAGTGATTTTCATGAACGTTTGCACAAAGGAGTAACAACGGGAGGTCTTAGTCTGACAGAAGCTGAAGCGGACGACGTGACGCGATATTTCGAAAAACTGATCGCTCAAGGTGTCGATGTTAGTTACAAGAGCTAGGCAGTCTGTAGAAAAAACCACGATCCACAAGAGAGGGAGTGCTATACTTTTATACATATGAGAGTGCAAGACTTGGCGCAGCTTTCCACGCGCGCCTTTAAAACGAACCCTATGCGTACCTGGCTCACCATCCTTGGAATGGGGGTGGGTACTGGCGCTGTGGTGGTGCTGGTAGGTCTTGGATTTGGATTACAGCAGATCATCCTCGAGCAGATTGTGTTCGGTGAGACGTTACTTTCACTCGGTGTTTCAGCTACTGGCGCTCAGAACTTGCGGCTCACGAGTGAGACCGTACTTGATTTCGAGCAAAACGAACTGGTACTTGATGCGGCTCCGCTAGCTCGGTTTCCAGCCTTAATAACGTACAAAGGTCTCACCGGCAACGTTTTCTTGCAAGGGGCTGAACCTCCGTACCTTCGGTACTCAGGAGTGACAGCGACGGCGGGAGATGTGTTTACCGAGGAGGATCAAGATAATGGCAATGAGATCATGCTGTCACCGGCAGTACTGCAACTGTTTGGGATCGCCGAGGAAGAGATCGAAGGCTTCATTGGAGAAACCGTTACATTTCGACTCCTTGTGCCAGCGAACGATGGTACTGAAGAGGTCAACGAGATTATTATAGACAAAGAGTATACCGTCAAAGGCATCACCAAAGAAGAGGGTGTACTCAATGCACTTATGATGCTTCCAGAACTTCGCCAGCACGTGGGCATCGAAGAGTACGAACGAATCCAAGTCCGGGTCGCCAACAACGAAGCGTTACCGATCGTGGAAGAGCAGTTCATCGAGGAGGGATATCGGGTGACAGCCCTTTCGAAAACGGTTGAGCAAGCTTCCAAGATCTTTCAGGGCGTGCAGGCGGTGTTAGCCACCTTCGGTGGAATCGCGCTGGTGGTGTCTGCGATCGGTATGTTTAACACTATGACGGTGACGCTCTTGGAGCGAACGAAAGAGATCGGAATTATGCGAACTATTGGCGCAGCACCAAAGGACATCAAGTGGTTGTTTGTGTCAGAGTCTATTGTAGTGGGATTTTTAGGTGGGGTGTCGGGGATCGTTATGGGTGTGATGCTGGGGCTCATCATCAACCTCATGCTCAACCTGGCTGCGAGTCAGTTTGGTGGGCAGTCAGTACAGCTGTTTTCGTTCCCGCTAGGATTCTTAGTATTTATCGCTATTTTCTCTGCCTTTGTCGGGTACCTCACAGGTATTTTCCCAGCTAAGCGAGCGGCAACGCTCAACCCGCTCGATGCGATTCGTTACGAGTAGTGCCTGTGTATATACTGTGCATAACTATAACTGCAATCTGGAAAGATTAGATACAATAGGGGTATTAATGGATTTAGTAGAATTTGTACAACATGAGTAAAATACCAAGCCAATTGAGCACGGCTGGGAAAATCACCATTTTAACTTCTCTCATCGCTGTGGGAGTTTTTATGGTAGTTTTCTTGCTTAACTTGGGCGCCGATGAACTACAGGAAGTAAGAGCACAAGGAACAGCGACCACCACCATCACTGTACTCAACACGCCACCGCAGTGGACTGTAGATGCACAAGAGCAGTTTGGCTCTTCGACGAGTACCCCAACCAACTCCGGTGATAATGTGACGTGGGTGGCGACTGCGACTGATTCCAACAGCGCTCCATATTTCTTGCTTATCTGTAGCACCAACGCTAGCCCAACCCCAAATGCAGCCAATGATCTCGGTTCGCTTGGTACCGAGCCACCAGATTGTGATGGAGCTGCAACTCAATGGGGTGTCTCAGCCAGCACAACCAGTGGCAGCCAAGCAAGTGTGACTTATACAGCCCTACCAGGAGATGCAGAACTCAATGTTTGGTACGCCTGGGTATGTGATGACGACCCAGTCAACCCACGTTGTAACAATGACGTTCAACAAGGAAGCGGCACGACCTCGTCACCATTTGTCGTCAATCACCGACCTACTTTTTCTGCGTACTCTGATGATTCGCCAGCCGACCCGGGTGCACTCGTTACCTTTACTGCCACCGCTGACGATCCTGACGTAGAGGGTGGTGACGACACAGTTCGCCTGTACGTTTGTTCTACAAACTCATTTAGCATTGCCACTGAAAGTTGTGATGCAACTGAACTAGCTTCCTCAACTCTTTCAGTAAGTGACCCGACTGCTACTTACACGATTGCTATTCCGACTCGTGACCAAAACTACGCTGCTTTCGGTTTCGTAGTCGATGAGCATGGTCACGCGGCTACTGGTGGTTCACAAGGTACTGACTCGGTATTGACGGTCAACAACGTCGCCCCCTATGTTAACGCAGGAGACGTTACATTAAACGATGGTGGCGACATTGTACTTACAGTTGCTGAAGGGGAAACGGCAGGTTTTGAATTGCAATTTGCTGCCTCAGATAACAACTCGTGTGAGAACGCCTCCGCTGGAGATGAGATCGTTGACTGGAACGTATCTGTTTACCGGACGACAGTTGGTTCCTCATCGTGTGCCGTGGCAGGTGATTATGACGCGAACAGCTGTTATACCAGTGAAGTGCCGACTGGAACTTGGAATATTTCCTGCACCGCTTCGTCTACCAGTTGTACTGGACCAACTGACCTGAACGTCGTCTATGATTGCTCTTTCCCACTGTGGTACATTGCTGATCCGACAGATGGCTCTGCTACTAACACCGTCCACTTTGCTACCGATTGGTCTGCTGCAGTTGCTGCAATAGACGACAACGCTGCGACGGGGACATTGGCTGCAGGTCAAGCACCAAATGGACGCCAGGAACTCACGAGTTTCCTTAGTATTGCTCTCGATACCTTGGCTATCCCGTATGGGGCACTTGAGCCAGGTCAACGGACAGATCCGTTGGTGGCCTCAACAACCCTGAGAGCTACTGGAAACGTCGGTTTAGACCAGTTACTTACTGGTGAGTCCATGTGTACCACGTACACTTCTTCAGTTACCTGCCCTAACTCAGCATCGTCTACTATTGCAGCTTTGAATCAAGTCTTCGCTACTTCAACAGTGTCGTATGCTGCAGCACAAGGTGATGGTTTCATACTGTCGTCTACTACTCAGAACGAACTTGAGATCAATATTCCTAAATCTACCGCTACTTCATCTCAGTCGTCTGGTGAAACCTACTGGGGCATCGAAGTACCACTAGCAATTACACTTGCTGGTGCATACACCGGAGAAAACACCTTCTTCGGCCGAGTAGGAGAACCGGTTGAGTGGTAGTCACTACATACACGCATATCTTAGCAAGCACTACTGTTATCCCGACAGTGGTGCTTGCTTTTACATGAGATGGCTGTGATAATTGGGGTACTAACTTTGGAGGGTAATGATTAGTTTTCGTATACACTCAATAATCTTCGTCTCGTTCTTTTTTTTGGTCTCTGCCGAGATAGCAATGGCCGGTTTTGGCGTGACACCACCATTTGTACGTAACGAAAGCCTCACGAGGAACTCTATCTACGAGCAAGATATTTTGTTAGTCCGGTCTGACCCATCAACCCCACTCCAGGCTTCTGTGATTGTTGATGCGCCCGAAATTGCTCCTTGGGTTGAGGTCGTGCAAGGTTCGGAGTTCGTTTTACCACGAGGTGAGCAGAAAGTTCCTATGACAGTACGGATCACAGTGCCCGACGATGCTGAGTTTAAACGTTACAGCGGTGCTCTACGTATCAAGACGGGTGCTATCGAAGATGGGGAGGGAAGGGGGGCAGTTAATATTTCCCTGGGTGCCCAAATCGATCTTGACTTAAACGTCATTGACAGAGAAATCAAAGACTTCCGCATCCGTAAAGTAAGCATGAGTGACCTCAATGAAGGTCACAGTTTTGGATGGTTGTTTTTCCCAGGTAAGATTCAGTTTAAGATGCTGACTGAAAATACAGGTAACGTAGATGTGTCCCCGTCTAAGGTTGAATTTTCGGTATATGACTCCTCGGGAGTGGTGTTGCTGGAAGAAACTCGAAATAAAGGCAGAATACAACAGATAGCTCCGTACGCTACAGAAGAGCTAGTAGCAAACATCCCGACGAAACTTCCCGATGGCAACTACCTTGTTCGCTACAAGATCTACAATGATGATGAGGTAAAACAAGAAGGGGAATTGTCACTCAATGTGTTGCCGTACGGCACGCTACAGGCAGCTGGTTTCGGTTTTTCTGGATTGTCAGTGCCTCATAAGATCTCCATCTTACTTCCTATCTTCGGACTCTTAATTCTAATCCTAACGATCATTTACGCCTTACGTCAGCGTCGCTAGTGTATGCAGTACAATCTTTCGAGATATGTTTTGAGCATACTCATGATGATCATTGTGCTGTCAGGAAACAGCCTCTATGCGCAAACCACTACTCCTACGGGTTTTATTGCGACCACGACACTTTCAACTGCTATTTGTGGGAACTCTCTCGTCGATGCTTCTGAAGAGTGTGATGTGCCAGGTGAGACTGGTTCGTACAGTACCAGTATTACTGGGCGACAGTGTGACGTTGATTGCGATTTTGGTCCGTACTGCGGAGATGGTATTTTGCAAACCATCTATGACGAGGAGTGTGATGACGGTAATAACGAAGATGGTGACTTTTGTAGTGCTACCTGTACAATCGAACCAGCCGGCTCAGGCGGTGGCGGTAGCTCAGGCGGTGGTGGCAGTAGTTCTGGCGGGTCAAATGAAGATCTAGGAGAAACTAAAATCAATGTTGAGGGCCGAGCGATTCCAGGTGCGACGATTAACATTTTGTTAGACGCTGAAAATATTGGCACTGTTCGTGCCAATAGCTCTTCTGGAAATTTTGATTTTGCCACACAGGCCGACCCAGGCACAGTGTCAATGGGTTTCTGGGTGGAAGATGATAGTGGGGTGCGTTCTATTACCTTTAACACCACCTTCGACGTCACCCAAGGTGCTATTACGGACATCAATGGTGTGATTCTCCCGTCCACATTAACGGTTGACGATGCCACTGTTGATCCTGGTGATCTGGCAACTTTTAGAGGTCAAAGCATCCCCAATGCTACTGTAGAAATCTACAGAGCAAACGAGGTCGTGGCAACAGTCGAAACAGACAGCGATGGTACGTGGTTGTACGAATACGATACGGGAAGCCTCTCTGCTGCTGATTATACGTTTAGAGTGAGGACAGTAGTCGGTAACGGCACTCTTACGTCCCAAAGCGGCTACAGTAGCTCCGTACAGCTGTTTGTGGGAGTCGATGGACAACCGACCTCAAACTCTGATCTCAACCGAGATGGTTCAGTTAATTTGATCGACTTCTCGATCATGATTTTTTGGTGGCAAACCAATGGTGGAGATTCTGACCCACCCGCTGATATTAATGGTAACGGCCAGGTGAGTATTGAAGACTTTTCCATTCTTCTCTTCAACTGGACTGGATGAAACCTGCCTTGAGGCAGGTTTCATCCGTCTCGACTGTGTGAGACAGTCCCTAAGGACTGTCGCAAGAGGTTGCCCGCTAGTTTGTTGAAGTATGATACAAACTTGCGACAACCTGAACCGCTTCTGTAAGAAGGGAGAGCGGCCGCTGTGTAGCGAAGCGGAACCAGGCCGAGGTGGGAAGACCAGCCGCACTATCTCAATACTCCCTCAGTAACTACAGGCGGCGCTTTTTATGTATCTCGAGTGAGAAGGGAGGGTGGCGCTGTGCAGTAAGCTCCACAGCAATTCGTAACCTTAAAAACAGTCTCTTTTGGCTAAAGTAGCAGTTTACATAGCCTCAATTAGCTCCAAAGAACTTAATTGTAATGATTTTGTGTATAAGTACAGCGTTTCATTTTCAGTGTACGCTAGAATATAGAGGTACTTACCACCAGGGTGAACGATTAGTTTCGCTTTACCCTGGTCGCGTACGGGGTGCGTGCCTCAGCCAGGCACGAGGAGGTAAGTATGCTTACATGGCATTTCATTACGTAAAGGGGTGGAGACTTTTACGTTGTGCGGCACATGCGCAACCACAGTGCATAGCCGTCTTCTAACAGCGTATTGTACAAAAGCGCTGTATAAGAGGGGATGTAAGCTAACAATCAACGTAGAGCTATGTTTCGAACGGCAACATCCGTCGGAATGCTCAAGCCTATTGCATTGATTGCTGGCCTTGCGATCCTTTTGTGGTCTCTTGGTCTGCCATCACTCAGCTTCGTAGAAGCTGCGAACGTCACAAGTTATAGTGACACCATTTCTGATTCTGCTCCAAGTGCAGCTTCAGATCACAATATTGAATTTACCATGCCTGGTTCAGGACCTGGTGTTATCGGAGGTGATACAATCGAAATCACTTTCCCGGCCAGTTTTGACCTCACGGGCATTGGTGTAGAAGACATCGACTTACGTGTCGACGGCAGTAATGTAGTACAGTCTGGTAACTGGACCTTTGCGAACAGCGACCCGACTCTTATCATTACGCTTGACGGAGGATTCAGTATCGATAATTCATCATCCACACAGATTCTCATTGGTGAGAACGCTGACAGTGGTGACGGAACACCTGATACACAGATTCAAAATCCAGCCTCAGAAGGTTCATACCGAATCAGTCTGGTGGCAGGAGATGACTCCGGTGACACACACGTCGTCATTCTTACAGCCGTAACAGTTTCTGCATCTGTCGAAACCGTATTCAACTTCACTGTTGATGGTGTCGCAGCCGGGGGAACAGTTAACGGGGAAACCATTACTGGAACAACTGGTTCGACATCGATCCCATTCGGGACACTCGAAGACGGCCAGGCATCCACATCAGCTCAGCAACTTACGGTAAGTACTAACGCCGCTGCTGGCTACAGTGTCACCGTGCAAACTGATGGAGGGTTACGTTCAACAACTGGTGCTGTCATTGACAACTTCGCCAACGGTGGAGATGCAACCAGTCCAGCAGTTTGGACAGAACCTACAGGAGATGTAGCGCTTCCAAATACATGGGGTCACTGGGGTGTGATATCAGACGACGATGATATCTTTGCGGTAGCGCAAACATTCATTGCCGCCAGTACCACACCTCGAGAAGTGATGACTCACGGCGGTCCAGTAAACGGTGAAGGTGTCGGTGTAGGTACAACTACGGTAGGGTATAAGGTAGAGATCACTGCTTTGCAAGAAGCTGGAGATGATTACCAAACTACTCTTACGTACGTTGCCACGCCAACGTTCTAATTCAATAGGCTACGTCGCGTAGTAGTCTCTTCTAAGCAATAGGAGAGCATTAACAAAAAAACCTATCTCCCACCACGAGAAGGTTTTTTTGTTTGTGCATAAGCGATGTATGTGGCGGCTAACGTTGCTATACTGTACCTATCTATGAGGTCGTTCACACTCTTACTTTTTAGCTGCATTAGTTTCTTGTTTCTAGCTGGTGAGACATCTGCTGCCACCTTATACATGTCACCAACAACTATCGAACTCAATCGGGGTGATTCGACTGTCATCAGTGTTCGACTCGATGTCAACGGTGGTGAGTGCGTCAACGTTGTTGATGGGGTAGTTCAATATAGTAACAACATCGAGCCTGTTGATATTTCACGAGGAGAGTCAATCCTCAGTGTTTGGGTAGAGGACCCAGTTATTGACCGCACCAAGCGCACTATTAGCTTTGCTGGTGGTGTCCCCAATGGCTACTGTGGGCGCATCGCTGGTGACCCGCGACTGACTAACAACATCCTCAACATCGTGGTGGCATCACCCGGGTTTGTAATCGGTGGTAGTGGCTCAAGCAATGCCACGCAGACTGCTGCGATAAACTTCACTGACGCCACGCAGGTACTCCTAAACGATGGTTCAGGCAGTCGAGCTGATTTAACTACATACGGCGCCGAGATAGAGCTGAACCCAAAAGCTGGGCAAGGTATCGAAAACGAATGGCAAGAGCGTATTTTAGCTGACACAATCCCACCCAATGCGTTTAGTATCAACCTAGAGCGAACTGAAAATGCGTTTAGTAACCGCTACTTCATCACCTTTAATACTACTGACAAACAGACTGGCATTGATCACTACGAAATTATGGAGGAGCCACTGGATCAACTCCTGCTCTTTAATTGGGGACGGGAAGATGCTCCGTGGGTAGATGCTCGTAGTCCGTATTTACTTCGAGATCAAAGTCTCAATAGCACCATCCGCGTGCGAGCGATCGATAAGGCTGGCAACGAATACGTCGCTGCATTGATTCCTGATGAGTCGCAACGAACTATGGATACGGAAACAATAATCTTAGTGTCACTGCTCGGACTTGTAGGAGTAGGGCTAGTAGCCGGCGTAGCCTTTGCAGTGGTGAAGGTGCTACGCGCCAGACGACGCAGAAAAGATACTAACGAGACAGAACAAGAAGACGACTACTACGAAGAGGATGAAGAAGTCGAAGAAGAGCTTGAAGAATATGACTATGAAGAGTAACGTATTTTTACAATCAGCGAAGCTCCTCCTCTTCGTCGGTGTTCTGTGGGGAGCAGTAGTGCTACAAGCCTACGCAGCTACACTGTCCCTCTCGCCTGGAACTGGCGTCTATCAAGTGGGCTCAACCTTTACCGCTCGCGTAGTGGTCAACACCCAGGGTGACAACATCAATGCCGCCGAAGGAACACTATCATTCGCGCCGTCTGAGTTGTCAGTTGTGCGTATCAGCAAAGGCAGTGTTTTTAACCTTTGGACAAGTGAGCCTACGTTTTCAAATAGTGCCGGTACCGCTAACTTTAGCGGTGGTAACCCAGCTGGCTACTCGGGAGGTGCCGGTACCGTCATCTCGGTCACCTTCCGTACGAAAGTAGCTGGTTCACCACGGGTGTCTATCACAAACGGAGCCGTCTTGGCGGCTGACGGACGCGGTACCAATGTCCTTAGTACTATGGCCGGTGGTTCATACACCGTTACCGCGATACAAGACTCACCCACCCCTGAAGTAGTGGAGTACGTGCCGGTAGCTAACACCCCAGGACGACCAACGATCAACTCCTCGACTCACAGTCACGATAGGTGGTCGACTGACACTTCTGCAGCCCTAAGCTGGACGTTACCTGCGGACGTGACAGCTGTCCGGACACTACTTGATGGTAGCCCTTCCTCAGTCCCGACAAATGTCTATGACACCCCGATCAACTCCATCACCCTCGATGATCTCGAAGAAGGGGAGCAGTACTTCCACCTTCAGTTTAGAAATGGCGACGGCTGGGGAGCTGTCGCGCATTATCGTCTTGCTGTTGACACTACTGACCCGACAGCGTTTACCGCCACTCTCTCTAACAACGCAGATCTCTCCAGTCCGACCCAGCAGATCGTGCTCACTGCGGCCGACGAGCTGAGTGGAATTGCTCGCTATGAGGTGCAGTTAGATGGCAGTGACCCGTTTGAGTTCATCCCTGAAACTGCTTCCAGCACCCTAGAAATCATCGAACTGACTCCAGGGAAGCATACGTTGATCATTGAAGCGTTTGACGCCGCAGGGAACAGTGTCGTCGATACACTTTCGTTTACAGTACTGGCGTTTGATCGTCCAACGTTTATTGGCGTGCCAGAGAGTGTGAACGAAGGAGTGATCCCAGTCTTTGTTGGACAGACGAGACCAAACGCGGACGTGACCGTACTTCTAAGTAAGCTCGGAAATGATCCAAGTGAAACCACTGTCCAAGCTGATGAAAGCGGAAGATTTACTTTTATTCCAGAAAGTACATTAACCACCGGTGTCTACGAACTGTCGGCACGAGCTATCGACGAGTACGGTGCACAAAGCGAAGCTAGTGAACCAGTTCGGTTTGCGGTGCAACAACCGGGGTACATAGCGATCGGTTCACTGGTGGTAGGGGTGCTCTCGATAGTGGTTCCGTTGGTAGCACTACTACTACTCATGGTGCTCGGTTTGTTGTATTTCAGAAAACGTTTTCGAGCCCTCCGGATTGGAGTGGAGAAAGAAGCCGGTGAGGTGCTTGAGGTGGTAGAGAGTCAATTCGCACTTCTCACCACAGCGCTTAGTAACGAAACCGAAAAGGTGGCGGCGTCTCGAAAGGCTAACAAACTCACGAAAGCAGAGGAACAGCTAGTTGTTGCCATGAACGCTTCGCTTAAAATAGCGCATGCTACGATCAAGAAAGAAGCCATGGATGTTGACGACGTTTTAGACGAAACATAATTGCATATAGATATCTATGAACAGTAAACAGACGCAGGTAGTAGCAGCAGTATTAGGAATTGCAGTGGTTGTCAGTATATATATGTATGCCGAGGTGGTTAAAGCCAAAGCTGCTGTGTCAGCACAGCAGTCAGAAGTAGCGACAGCCATGCTTGAGCACGCCGAAGTCCTTGATCGCGGTGGTGCATCTGCCGGGGTGCAAGCGTTAGTGCGAGACTGCAGTGCGGCCGACCGAGAAACCTTTGATCTGCTACTTAGTGACCTGAGTACACTTACCACCAGCGAACTCAGCACTATCGACGCTCTGTTTGCCGACTGCGGTGACTACTTTGCCATGACTCGTTCAGCTATGGTGATGGAACTTGAACACTTTGTTTCCCAGTACGAACTACACGCGCTGGTACTAGAAGAGCTGCCATTTGTTCGAAGTGACGCAGCTGAGGTCGCCGCTTGGCAAGAGCTCTTAGAACTTGAGCAAGAACGAGCTGAGCTCTCCATGGACCTGGTTCGGTTGCAGCAAAGTATCATCTCTACATTGCTGGCTGGTGTGTCGCCAGAAGAACAGGCGGTGGTACTCCTTGCTGGGGAAGCCAATGAAACACGAGAAGCGATGTCGTTTATCGGGATGCAGATCGATACCCTTCGTAACGAACAGCTCACTCCATGACACGATTAGTCAGCGTTGTACAACGGTGGCTAGTACCGTACCGGTACCGAAGGACACGTACAGTGCGGTACGCGTTCCCCGCAATGGTGTTGGTGGGGGCTGTGCTGGGAGCAGCGGTGCTCACCAGCGATACCACATCTGATATTTTTATAGAATCTTCCAAAGATGCCGTACGAGCAGGGGAACCATTTTCAATTGATATCTTGGTAGATGCACATGCACCAGTCAATGCAATTGATATAAAAGTGGCGTTACCGAGTGAGTATGTTGAGGTTGTCGGTATTAATACCGGAGAGTCAGTGATTACTTTGTGGACAGAGGAGCCGTACATAGAAAACGGCACAGCCTACTTTCGTGGCGGTACGTTTAGAAAAGGGTTCGTTGGTCAACATAAGATTGCTTCTATTAACCTCGTTGCTAACGAAAGTGGTTTGGCAGAGTTTACTGTCAGTGAGGTGCTGTTGTTGGCCGGTGATGGGAGTGGTAGTGAAATTTCGCTCAGTGACTCCAGTACCTCAAAAGACATATACATAGCACTGGCTGACGGTACGTTTCCCGAAGGAGCGAGAACTCTCGAGGGTGAAGTATCGCTCATGATTGTGACCGATATCGACGGTGATGGTGACGTCTCACTTCGTGATATCAGTCGCTTTATGGCTGCCTGGCGAGATCAAAACACAGTCTACGACTTTAGTGGTGATGGCAAGATGACCTTTCGCGATTTTGCTATCATCTTGTCTGATTCTTTCTTTAAATAGTGCCGATCCAGTGTGCACAACTGCAGTATTCTCTGCAATGTGCGCGCTATACTTATAAGTGTGATGGGTCACGCATGTGTGCGTGTGGCGTGAAAGTAGCTAACCTCCGTACAGCAGACATGACTAGTGCGGTATATAACAAAACAGAATCAGCAGCGCTTTTGTATAAAGTGGTTTTTGGATATAGTCGACTACGACTGATGGTTGTTTGTATGCTTGGTTTTTTCTTATTGAACCCAGTGGTGCCAGCGTTTGCTAACGAGACCGAAGTGAGCGAGGAGGAAACTGCAGAAACGGCTGCCGATGAATCTGAAGAACCAGAGCCAGTACCAAGCACCGAGCCTGCGACTACTGTAACGTCGGCAGATGATCAGGACGCTAGTGATGAGCTAGTAACTACTGAGATGGCAACCCAAGCAGTAGCAGCTGAAGCTACACTCGAAGCAGCGGTTGGTGCAACCGTGTCTACGACCGAGGAAATGCCTGAGAGCGACGCTAGTGAGACGATCGCAAGTTATACTGAAGAGAACACCACCTCCGACGGCCAGGCTACACCACAAGCTACTAGTGAAGAGGACGCGTCTTCTACTGGTGAAGTCGTACGGAGCACCTCTACTATCACTGCTACAACTACTGAAATAGACACTGCCGGCGCTACAACACCACCAACCAGCTCTGATGGCAGTACTTCAAATGATCAAGATACAGAGGTGGCTTCCACAACCGAGTCAGAAGTGCCTCTCTCTGACGAGTCTTCCGGAGCCGAGGAGTCAGCAGAGCAAGAGGTTAGGGGGGAGACGCCAGTAGATAAAGATGCTGTAGCTACTTCTTCAGCAGCTACGTCTTCGTCACCAGGGATCACTACCGTCCGCATGGAGTCGGAGATGGGTCACTCAAATACGCACTACCAGTTCGACCGTCAGTCATGCATTGCGATGGGTGACGGAGCCTATCACTGTTTTGAAGCCGATAGTAAAGAGGTACCGACTGATATGGACGGCACGTACGCCTACGCCATCCCCGATAGTGACGGTGACAATGAGATTTACCTCATCACCAATGGTGATGCAGAAATGATTACTGATAACGAGTACGAAGACGTGGCACCACACTACGATCCGGTCAGTGAATCTGTAGTATGGCAACGAGAGCTAGAAGGAAGATTTAAAGTGTTTACCTACGAAGACGGTGAAGAAACCCTGCTTTCTGAGGGCTTTACCAGCAGCATGGAACCTGACCGCAATGGAACGTATACAGTCTGGCAGAGCTGGGTGGGTGCTGACTGGGAAGTGATATTGCACGATGGCACTGAAGCCGTTAATATTTCTAATCAAACTGGCCAGGACGTGGCCCCGCATGTACAAGGTGATTTCGTGATCTGGAACACTATATTTGAAGACACCAAAGTGGTCTCGGTGTATCAGATCAGTACGGGCATGTACTCGACGATTGAAGATGGTGACGGAGCGCGTGTTGAAAACCCTCGCTTTGTCCTTGTGTATGACACTAAGTTTGAAAACGGTGACGTGATCACCAAAGGCTACGACGCCGCTAGTGGCGAAGTGGTGCCGCTCGCAGCCCAAGGTCCGTCTGACCTACCAAACATACCTGACTCTGACCAGACCGGTGAAAAAAGCGCTATTATACAAAACAAATCGTCTCGCGAAGACCAGGACGGCACCTTCGAGCCGGACCATACACCACATCCGTCTAGTGGCTCTCCAGCGGATAGTCAGGCGACAAGTTCAAGCGCTGCTACCAGCTCTTCACACACCGTCGCTGTAACTCCAGCTGCAACCAACGTCAACTCGAGTAATGATGCCGAAATAGATACCACTACTGCCACTACCAGCAGCAGCGTAGTAGATGAGCTACCATTGACAGATTTTGACATCATCGTTGAGTCACTTACCGAGGCTTCTAGTACACAGTCAGTGCATAGTAGCAGCACCTAAATAGCTTATAATAAAGGAAATGAACAGACCACGAGTTACATGGCTATTTTCTGTGCCTCCACGACAGTCACGGTGTAGAACTACTATCACCAGTTGTGTGCTTATTGCCATGCTGGTAGTGGAGCTTGGGTACTGGCTACCGTTTTGGCCCTTTGCCTCAGTGCCAGAAGCAGCAGCGGCCGATCAGGCGGCGATTTTGGTTGAGTCGTTTGACCAAGATGTCACTACCGACGGCTCGACATTTATTTTAACTAATGACGTTGGCGACACTGACTCGGCCTTTATCCGTATGAACACTGGTACGCGAAAATCAAGCGCTGGACCTACTGGTTCGACAGGAGATACAGCTCCCAATGTCGGTACCGTAGGTCTCGTGCTCTCAGACACTAATGAAGTAACTGTAGAGCGTGTCAATGGTACCGCAGTAAAAGTCATGGGTGAGGTGTGGCGCTACGAAGGGCCCCTAGGCGGTGAACACGAGTTTATCGTCCGTGACCGGGTAGCAGTGACCCTAAGTGGTAGTGCTGCTTCAAACCCCATCTCAGGCATAGTGGATGAAGACGATGTAGTTCCGTTCATCACCGGCTACACAGTTGATAACACCTCTTCGGGTGCCTGGAATGAGGCAACCATCGCCGCTCACATTGACGACGGGGGTAACTTGGTCGTCAGTCGTAACAACTCTGGTACGACCGCCACGGTGTACGTCGACGTCGTTGAGTTCACTGGCTCCGCGTGGTCGGTCTGTCATGGCTATTCTAACGATCACGACACTGCCCTCGAAACCGTTACCCTAAATACCGACTCAGACGGCCAAGGTGGAGCCACGTGTGGCGTCGGTGACTGGGGAACCGCCAGTATCATCGAAGCCACCATGGAAGGTGATACTACAGAGGCTGGACTCTCTCAAACCTTGGCGTTAGTGCGCCCTGGTAGCAGTACCACCACCGTTGAGTTTGATGTGCACCAGCAACAGGCAAACGCTCGTAACGATGGTGAAGCCTGGATCCACGTTATCCAAAACGACGACATGATAGTTAACCGGGCTTCAAACAGTGCCGTCAGTGAAGGAAATGGTACCTACGGTAGTGAAGCCTGGCCCTTTGGCGCCGCTTTGGATGCCCCGCTCGATACCTTGAGTTTAGAGTGGTTTAGTGACACGAGCGGTCTCGGAACTGCGCATATGCGTGGTGGTTTGCATGCTCGCATTACTGAACCCAGTCCCTTAACGTATAGCGATGGCGACCTGATCCCAAGCGTCGATTACGACTCAACCGTTACCGGTAGCTATGAGCTCGACATTACGTTTACCGCGTCACCAAGTGGTGTTGTGCTTGAGGTTGGTGGAACCGGAACTGGTTCGTTTGTCGGCTACAACGACAGTGGGGATTTTATCGTGCGCGCTGGTAATGGTGGATCAACTGCTCCTAGTGATGCAGCCCGACTCGTCATAACTTCAAGCGATTATGATTTCTCTAGCCGCACCGGTACGCTGTCATTTAACTTCATTCAGTCTACAAACTCAGTAGAACTATTCTTCGATGAAGGCTCTAATGGCTCCATTGATTACTCCACGTCAACCACGGCCGCGTCAGCGTGGGCAAACTGGTCGGGAGGTGACGATGGTTTTGTCGGAAATGGTAGCGGTAGCATTGCGGGAAGTGAGATAACGTCCGGACTTAACTTCAACGGCACTATTACCGAAGCCAGGTTTACCCAAGGAGCGGGTGCTGGGATCATCGAGCACTGGATCCATCGTGATAGAAATAATGTTGCGGCAGAGTATGGAGTAATAGAATTAGCTGGCTTAACGTTTGACCCGATCTTTTTTGGCTTTGATACGCTCGTCACTGCAACCAGTAGCCACGTAGCCAACCTTGACATTCCCAGTAACGATGAGTACGTGGGTGGTGCGTTCGTGATTCGCGAACGGAGTGCAACTCGAAACGTTACTGACATCACTATCACCGAAACTGGAACCATCGATGGCTCCACCGGGTTGACTGACATTGAGTTGTGGTATGACGTCTCTACGTCGACACCGTATGACTGTAGGGAACATAGCTTTGATGGCAACGAAACCCAGTTTGGGAGCACTGATGCCAATGGTTTCTCTGGAGCTGACGGTAGTTCTAGTTTTTCTGACACTGTACAAATCTCCACTACCCGTTCTTTTTGTGTTTACCCAGTGATGTCGGTCACTGACGACGCCAATGACGGCGACACGATTGCAATTTCCATAGATGACCCAGCCAACGACGTCGTAGTCACCGGTGGAGGAGATGTTGGTAACCCGGTGACACCACAGTCTATAAGTGGTAGCACTACAGTAACGAGTGCAGATGTAACACAGATACATTATCACTGGCGAGAAGATGATGGCTCTGAAGCTGGCGCAAGTTCAGTTGATGGTGCCGAAGATGTACCGGCTGGAGGGTTTCAAGTTGGTACACAGCGTCGGCTACGAATTGCTGTTTCAGCGGAAGGCTCAAGCGATGCCAATGCTGCTCAGTTTCGGTTGCAGTACGCAGAAAAGGCTGGTACTTGTGAAGCAGCAAGTGGTTGGGAAGATATTGCTACAGAAGGAGGTGCTTGGGATATTGGCGATTCTCCTAATGTAGCTTTTGGCGAGGACACGACGAACATTGCATCAGCTGGACTTGGAGCAGTGAGTGATGAAGAGTTAAACTTCGTTGGTACGAGTACCATAGTTGATGGTGGTGATAAAAGTCTTAGTGTCACCCTTGCTAACGATGAGTTTACTGAGCTGGAATACACACTACTGACCACTAGCGCCGCAGTTGAAGGGACGACGTATTGTTTTCGTCTCGTTGATGAAACCCCCGACGTCACTCACGCGTATCGTATCCCGATCACAGTACAAGCTAGTGAAGTTGATAGTACATTAACCGATTTTCCAATCTACGTTGATCTCAACAACTTAGGCCCACATTTTTTCAGCAACGTCCGTAGTGATGGTGGCGATATTCGTGTCACGGCTGCAGACGGGACAACAGAATTGCCCCGTGAAGTAGTGTCGATTTCTACCGGCTCGAACGCAGGCGAATTACACTTCGAAGCGCCAACTGTGTCGGCCTCAGCGAACACGACATTTTATATATATTATGGTGCGAGTGACGAGGTGGAGCACCAGGCATCAAGTACGTATGGGACGCAGCAAGTGTGGTCAGCCAACTACGTAGGAGTGTATCACTTGGATGAGACAGGTAGCAGTTATTCAGATAGTACAGGAATAAATGCTGACGGTGTTGGTGAGGTGAATGACCCTTCTGCTACTGCTGGGCAACTAGGAGGTGCAGAAGACTTTGTTGCTAATGGCAGGATCGATCTTGGTAATAGTATGAACGCTTCTCTTATTTCAGCGGGAGAGTACTATGTATCTTCTTGGGTAAATCTAGACACGTCCGCCGCAGATCAGTCACCGGTTTCGCAGTATGAAGGTCCAGGAGACTTCTTGCTCTGGGCTGATACTGGTGGAACCGGAACTGGTTTCTGTCATTACAACGGATCCTACATGCCCAGTGATTGTCAGGATTTGAATAACCAATCTGTAGGGTCATGGCAATACCTTGCTGCTTATCACGATGGTACTAATGGTGGAATCTATCTTGATGGTGCAGAAACAGGACTCGGTCCGACCGCAACGACGTTCGGCATAGACCCAGCGTTACGGTTTGCGATTGGTGCTACAGATGGCGATGATATTGACCGTTACTTTAACGGCCAGATCGATGAGGTGCGAATTTCTAACGCCAGTTTAGGACTCGATTGGTCTGCAGCAGAGTTTTCAAACCAAAGTACGCCAACGACCTTTTATGCCACGAGTACCTTTGAGAGTATGAGTGCCGATGCGGTCCCCATTACGTACGACGTGTACCCTGAGGCTAACTTAACAGCCGATATCACAGTATCTGCGAGCAGCTCGCAGACAACCGCACTAGATGCTGGTGCAGTTAATCAGTATCTCGGTGGTACATTTGTGATAGAGCGCGATGGTGGTAATCGTACCTTCACTGACATTACAGTATCTGAGACAGGTACGGTGGATGCAAGTACTAATCTTAGTAATGTAAAATTATTTTATGATTTAGATACTACCGCACCGTACAACTGCACCGGAGAATCATACACAGCAGGTGTTGATGCACAGTTTGGGGTCACTGACAGCAACGGCTTTTCTGCTGCCAACGGTTCATCAACTTTCTCTGATAGTGTCACGGTGAGTGACACCCAAGCATTTTGTGGGTATGTAGTACTCGATATAGCAGCAAGGACTACTAATGGTGAAACCATAGCGGTAGAAATAGCTAATCCAGCTAACGATGTTGTGGTGACTGTCTCTACCGTTGGTCCAAGTACAGCTATCTCTCCAACCGGCAGTACGACAATAAATGGACCAGTCTTAGTACAGACGGGCTATCACTGGCGGAACGATAACGACAGTGAAGCTGATGCGTCTTCAGCCACTGGAGGGACGGAAAATTCACCGTTACTTGATGTGCCGCGAGCTATCCCGTACCGATTGCGGTTGCAGGTTGATAATACCGGTACAGTGAGTACCCAAGCAGATCAGTACCAGCTCCAGTACGCCACTAAAGTGGTGACCTGTGAATTGGCCTCAACTTGGCAAGCAGTCGATGTTGGTTCGGCGTTTACAATGGCTAGCACGTCACAGCTCGTCAATGGCAACGACACGATTGATGTTGCTCCTGGTAGCGGCGGCATTAGTAACCCCGCTGGCCAAACCTTCCTTAGTCCAAACGGTGCGCAGAAAGAAGACGATGATACGACGGCTGCGCTCACGCTCACCAGTAGTCAGTTTGCTGAGTTTGAGTACGCCATAGAAGTGACCGAGCTAGCTGGATTTGATACTACCTACTGTTTCAGAGTGGTCGCAGATAGTGAACCACTTAGCGGCTACACTACGTATGCTGAGTTAACGACGCGTGAAAAACAAGACTTTTTTGTGCAACGAGGTACTCAGTTCGTGACGGGCACAGGCACTACGCTAATTGCTGGAGTCGATTACACCGCTCCAGCTGATCCAGCTCGCACCTTCGTGCGTATCACCAACACCAACTTTACCGGCGCCGGTGCTTCAAGTGAAGGGACTCAAGAACCAAAAGATGTCACTGCGTACATTTCTGACCAGTCTGGCCTCACCAGTTCTTTTACAATTAGTCGTCCCACAGGAGCCTTGGGCGATACGCGGGTGAGTTGGGAGTTGGTTGAATACACCGGGTTGGTAGGTGCTGATAACGAGATCATTGTTCGCGATACCGGTACCGTAACCTACGGGAGTGGTTTGCTCACTGCCAGTGGTGGTACCGTCAGTGGCGTTGCTGACGATGAGGCGGTAGTTGTCTTTATTACCGGTCAACTTAATCCGAGTACTAGTAATAGTGACTATATGTCTGGGCAGTCGACTGCTGCGTGGGCAACAACTACCCAGCAGCCAGAATTCACCCGCGGCCAGACCCGTAGCACGGCTGCAGCTGTGAGCTATGCCGTGGTCGAGTTTGCGGGTCTCAACTGGAAGGTACAACGAGTCGAACATGTTTACACCATTGATACAGCGCCTGAAATCAAGTCTATCAAACCAGTCAATAGTCTCTTTCGTTCGTTTATTCACGCCCAAAAAAGAATTGCCGGTACCGCTGATGGTCTTGATGATTTTGGTCATATTGTTGGGCAAAACAGCATTGGTTCAGTGAGCTTCGAGCTCAACAGCGGAGCCGATGTACCGAGTGACCATACGTCAGTAGCCTGGGTGATAGAAAACACTCAGACTAGCACCGGTGCCATGCAGGTCTTTCGAACTGAGACGAGTGTCGATAACGACGAGACTATAGAGCCACGCATCACTGTCCTGTCGTTTCCTGGAAGTACTAACAACCTAAGTAACACTTCCGTACATGGAACCAACGACAGTACGGGAACTGGTACGGCGTATCCACGTACCATGCTTGGCTTGACAGCCACCAGCACCTCCGAGTTTGAGGTCTATGAGAGTGACGCCGGACAAACGCAAGCCATGTCTATCATGGGTGTGCAATGGCCGGTAGCGCAGCTAGCGTTTCAGCAAAACTATTATCAGCTTTACGTTGACAATGACACCCTTACTCCGACCGATCCGTGGCCGGTTGGTGCTGCCGACTTGGGTGAAAATATGTCGCTTACAGGGTCAGACGACCCGATCGGGGAAGATGAACGTATCCGCATCCGCATGTCGCTTGAGACCAATAACGCCACTTGGCCAGAGTCGACGGTTAGTTTTAAGCTGCAGTATGGACGACGGGATACTCCCTCGTGCTCTAGTATCGTGTCTTGGAATGATGTTGGTGCTGTCGATAGCGGTACAGTGTGGCGCGGTTTTGATACTACTCCAGCAGACGGGACTGAGCTGCCTTCAACCATCCTCTCGGTCAGCGACGTCGCCGCTACCTATGAAGAGTCCAATAATAGCGCGCCCAACCCGAACTTTGCCGATATTGGAGACAACATTGAGTTTGACTGGCTGATTGAGCACAACGGCGCCGCCCAACGAACCGACTATTGTTTCCGTATGGTAGAAGCAGACGGTACGGAACTCAGCTCCTATAATAACTACCCAGTCGTTCGAACGACTGGGTATACCCCAGTCATTAACGATTGGCGCTGGTACGATGATGAGACACAGGAGACACCAGTCAGCCCGTTTGCTGCTGAGAATACAACGGCCACCAACATTGCTGGTGGAGAGATGTTGTCATTGCGAGTGAACCTGGCAGAAGTAGAAAACGCTGACGGTCAAAACTTGAAGTTCTTTGTACAGTATTCTGAGTACTCTGATTTTAGAGACGGTGGTACGACACTCACCGCTACCTCCAGCTGTGAGGCAGACTCATTGTGGTGCTATGCTGACGGTGGAGCCGATGATAACGACACGATTACGACTGCCGTACTAAGCTCTAGTGCCTCGTGTACTGGCGGTGTTGGTGACGGCTGCGGTTCACATAACGAAGTTGCTACCTCGACTGGCTCTGTTACGCATCCAGCGCTGACCAATAGCGAGTTCTCCTTTACTCTCCAACAAGCAGGGGCACGAGTAAATGCCGTCTACTACTTCCGCCTCGTTAACGCTGACACCGAAGAGGTGGTATCCGCCAGCAGTTCTTACCCGAGTCTGTTGGTAGAAGGTTCTTCGGCTTCGTTTGCGGGATCCACTGCGGTAGCGCCGGGAGTAACTACCGATGGCTTCACCTCCGACGCTACTACAACACCGTCGACAGTCGACTTTGGGACGGTGCCGTTTGACACTGAATTTATTGCTATCCAACGATTTACTATTGATGTTAACTCCACTGAAGGCTATCGAGTGTTGGCTCTTAAAGACCAACCACTCACTAATACCTACGGTGATACCATTGCCCCGGTGACAGCTGCCAATGGCAGTCCCGAGCCATGGAGTACAGCTTGTGCGACACCAGAGACTGGTTGTTTTGGGTATCATACAAGCGATGACGTGTTGTCTGATATAGGCACCGGAGCAATACGCTTTGCAGCAGACGATAGTTTTGCCGGCTTTAGTACCGATCCAGATGAGGTGTTTTACAGTAGCGTACCAGGAACTGATGTGCACGATATAATCTATCGACTGCAAGTCGGGGATCAGCAGCCAGCTGGAGATTACAATGCTACAATTACCTACATAATCGTGCCGATATTCTAAGTATGAGATCACTTCTGTTCAGTCTACTTCTCCTTTCAAGCGTGCTGCACGGTACCTCTGTTGCAGAGGCGTATGAGCATACAGTGATGCCGATGGCGATCAACCTTGACGTCGCTAAGCGAGACATCATTACCGAGACGATTACTCTCAGTAACAACTCTGACCGTCAGGTACGTCTCTATGCGTCAGTCAACGAAGTGTCTACCGACCGTGAAGGTATCTTAGAAAGCTTCGAGGCTCCATCGATGACCAACCGAACAATAACCCCGACATCATGGATCGAGATTACGCGGGGTCGGATCGAAATTCCTGCTGGTGAAACTGTAGATATACCACTCACGATCCGGATGAACCCAAACACCAAGCCAGGGAAGTACAGTGTGTTTATTGGCTTTGCCGCCGCTTCAAATGTGCCTCAAGCGACGCAAAAAGTACGCGCTGGTAATGCTCCAGGTACGCTAATCAACCTTACTGTCGACGAAAACCAGAATCAATTTCTTCGGCTAACCCGTTTTGCAACTGATAGGTTTATCACCTCAAGCGACAGTGGCGAGGTGTCGTACATACTCAGTAACCCGAGTAGTGTCGATGTGATCCATAAAGGAGAACTAATCTTTTACAGCTCTCGGGGCATAGAAGTGGGTAGTGTAAACCTCAATACTCCTAATAACGCGATCGCACCGAGTTCAGATGAGGAATTTACCGTGTCAGTGCCCGATGGCTTGGGATGGGGAAAATACAAGGCATTTTTGTCAGTTGAGTACGGCGAAAATCTGACGGCGTCAGTAAATGACACGTCGTTCTTCTACATGATCCCGCTGTGGCAGTTGATAGCGCTCTTTATTTTCTTATTAATGATAGCGTTTATCATCACGCTCTCGTTACACCGACGGCAGATGCATGAAGTGGAAGATCATGGTTCGTTACCTTTATACATTCAAGACGGCGAGTCGCATCCTCAAGATCATGATGTAAATTTGCGACACTAGTATGCGTTTAGTCACCTTTCTCATCTTCAGTGTACTCACTATAACGGTTCTCACCGCGCCTCATAGCGCGTTGGCACTGTCGTTTACGATCACACCGACGCTATTTGAAATGACAGCCTCACCCGGGCAGTCATTTAGTACTGCTGTGAAAGTTGTCAACGACAACGAGTTTCCTATTTCTGTGTACGCTGAAACCAGAAACTTTGCCCCAAGCGGAGAGTATGGCCGCGGAGTCTTCTTGCCAGTGTACGAAACAGTGACCGAGGGTACGACGCTAGCCGAGTGGATGAATGTTCCGGCTGAACAGATCACCATTGCTGCCGGACAAACCACTTCAGTTCCGGTTTCGATCGCCGTCCCGCAAGAGGTCGCACCCGGTGGTCATTACGCTGCTGTGATGATTGGAACCAACCCACCTGAAGGTGAAGATTCATTGCGCATTAAAACAGCACAGGTGATCACTTCACTCTTCTTTGTGCGTATCAGCGGGGACGTTATTGAAAAAGGCTCCATCCGGTCATTTGCTTCAGCGTCAAACTTTACAGAGACGCCATATATGGACTTTAGTCTGCGTTTTGAGAACGACGGCAATGTTCATCTTCGGCCACAAGGCGAGATCGTTATCACCAACATGTGGGGGAAGGAGCGGGGAGTGATCCCAATCAACCATAAAACTCATTTCGGCAACGTGTTACCAGAGAGTGTTCGAGAGTTTACCTTTACGTGGGAAGGAGAGTCGGTCTGGCTTGATTTTGGTCGTTATAAAGCGCAAGCAACGTTGGGGTATGGACTTGAGAGTAAGCAATTCGTGACACGTACAGATTACTTTTGGATCATTCCGCTGCAACCACTCTTGATAACACTCCTTATTATAATGAGTGCAGGGTACGTATTTTCGCGGCTGATAAAAGCGTACATCCGTCGCACCTTAGCCAGCGCCGGTATTAATCCTGATTCGACCATACCCACAAGACACGTGTCGAACCGGCAGCAGCCGATTACCAGTACAGATGTACACATCGTCAAAGATACTAGGCGCAGCGAGGAACCTCACGAAGACAGCGGTATCGTCAGCGTGCTTGAAACACTCACAACTTACATAGGTGACCTCCTTGAGTATAGTCGGTCCAACCGAGTTGTGATTGCTTTGGTGCTCTCTGGGATAGCAATACTAGTACTGCTACTCATTTTCTTTACGGTAGTACTGACACCACAACGAAACTACGAGGTGGTAGTCGGTAACCCACTTGAATCGGTGACCCTCACCTCAGAAGATGTGCTTAACGAACGTGAAGAAGATCCAAATATCGCAGAAAATGATGTCCAAAACGCACCGTTTGAACTTATCCTGATCAACGCTGGCGCTGAGCCTGGCGTCACTAATGACTTGAGTGAGACGCTCGCGGAGGCTGGTTTTGTGGTGACTAAGCGCGATGTTAGTCTTGACGACGTACGTAGCCGAACCACCATTGTGTACTCACCAGAGTTGTTTGATGACGCGGTCGCTCTTAAGGATATCTTTGGTGATCCACTTATGTCACCCCTCACCACATCAGAACAGCCGGAGATTACTATTTACATCGGTAAAGAGTATAGACAGTAGAGTTTGCTATACTGACAAGATATGGACAGACTACAGCTCACTAAAAAACAGCTACTGGCACTCTTTCTAGTGCTCGTGGTGTTTGTTGTAGCTGGGTTCTTTGTCTACACCTTTCAAGTCAATCAGCAACTCGACAATAGTGCTGCCGGAAGAGCGTTTTCAGAAGTTGGTAACAGTTCTCTGGTAGATCAAAATGGCCAACCAGTTTCCTTGGATGTCCGAGATCGCCAAGTCACAATGGTGGCGTTCTGGGCAACCTGGGCACCACAGTCAGCTGAACTTTTATCAGTTATTGATACAGTGGCGTCTGCGGGTGAGTTTAGCGAGATTCGTTTTCTAGCCGTTAATAGAGACGAGCCCCGGCCGAGAGTAGAGGCATACTTCAACACTATTTCTCAACCAACAACAGTAGAAATAGTGACCGATACGAGTGACGAGCTGTTTAGTTCAATTGAAAGTTATGCCATGCCGGAGGTGGTTGTGTTTGATAGGGAAGGGGATATCGTGTGGCGTAGTCGTGGCGAGGTGATTGAGAGTGAATTGCGGGCGGCGCTCAGAGAAACATTGTAGACTTTACAATATAGCATATATGCTATATTCTATGGGTAGAGTCAGTACACGCTCTACGCATATGGCATATGGAGAGTTACCAGGGTGCACTTAGTAGCACCGTCCATTTGCAATAAATATTCATATGTTTAGAGCTATCGGCTTTGTTATTTTGTTGTACGCTGTCACCAACGTTTTTTCAGAAGCAACGAGTGCTTTTCAAAACGCTGTGGTAGCAACCTTTGGCGCAGTTGAAACTGCTGCCGAACAATCTACAACATTTTTAGCAGAGTAATCCTACGAGCCTTGGTTATCCAAGGCCGTAGTTGTTTTATATAAACATTTAGCTACAATAGAAATATGAACATGCATAAAATAGTAGAGTATGCATTCTTTTTTGGTCTAGTCGGTATTGTCGGCTATGTCATTTGGATGATGTTATCACCGTTTATCTCTGGTTTGGCGCTGGCGGGTATTATTGTGACCATCTGCTATCCGATCTATGAAAAAGTGCTTACTATTACTCCACGCAGAAACGAGTCACTCGCTGCTTTATGCACCACCTTCTTTGTAGTATTTGTCATATTCCTGCCGCTCTTGTTTATTGCCTCCACCGTAGTAAATGAAGCTGTCTCAATCTACAACAGCGCCAACAATGGTGGCCTGGGCATCGAGTCATCCATCCAGTCAATCCAGGACCGTATCAATACCTTTATCCCTGGTGCAGACATCAATACTCACGAACTCATCACTCAAACCACCAGTTGGTTGGCGGGTAACCTCGGCACGATCTTCGCCAGCACCGCCTCGATGGTATTTTTACTGTTCATTTCGATGATCGGTATATTCTATTTGTTTCGAGATGGTAAGGCCTTTACGAAACAACTCATAAAAGTGAGTCCGCTCGATGATGACCAAGATCAGCTCATTTTACGACGGATGGGTATTGCAGTCCGTTCAGTGGCTACTGGTACTGTGCTAGTGGCGCTCATTCAAGGGTGTTTAACAGCCTTTGGTTTGTGGCTGTTCGGGTTTGAACGGTTTGCACTCTGGGGAGCCTTTGCGGCTATTGGAGCCCTGGTACCAGGAGTAGGAACGTCAATTGTCTTTATTCCAGCAGTCATCTCACTACTTTTGGCTGGCGCTTTTGGTCCAGCTGTCGGCCTGACTGTGTGGGCAGCGCTCGCAGTCGGGCTTATCGACAATCTCCTTGGTCCGTACCTTATGAGTCGCTCCAACCCACTCCATCCATTTGTAGTCTTGTTGGCGGTACTTGGAGGAATCTCTGTGTTTGGCCCGATTGGCTTTGTGGTGGGCCCAGTCATCGTGAGTCTTTGGAAAGTGTTACTAGAACTGTATGCTAGCGAAATAAGAAATAGTGGCTAATATGATCTCAAGAGAATCAATTGAACAATTTTTAGTAACAAATGGAGTAGCACCCAGTGCACCTGACGAGGAAATTAAATCTCTGCTCCTTAAGGCTAACTGGCACAAGGATCAGGTAGATACAGCGATCACCGTATTGCGTGAAAATGCCAAACATGAACAGCGTACAGCTGTTGTTAAGAAAGTGTTTTCCACTGACGAGAAGATGAATCCAGAGATGGTATCGGAACTGCTTGGTATCACTATGGATGTCTCACACGTAGCGTCAGGTTCAAACAAGCGAGCCTACCAACCATCGCTGACAGTTGGAACCATGTTGAGTATCGTGCTTATTTCAGTTGGTGCTGCATCGATCTTGTTGCTAATGTTAATGTATCACCTCGAAATCGGACTCTTCCATCAGACCAATGCCTTCTACAAATACAAATAAGAAGACCTACTCACCACTTTTTTCTGGTGTGTTCTTGGGCGTTATATGCGTAGTCCTGGCAGGTAGTTCCCTGTTGTTTGTAACTGGTAAAAAATTTCAGTTTTCCGATCTCCTATTTTTTGTTGAGCAACCTCTCCCAGAAGCAGTTACGTCGATTAGCTTTGTAGGTGACCTGTTTCTTGGTCGCGACGTAGAAACAAAGATGCGTCTACTAGGAGTTGAGTATCCGTTTGCCGGCGATCAGTCTATACCTGGTGAGTTTCGTGTAGCTAACTTTGAAGCCTCAGCCCCGAACGATCACCAGCAAACCCCCGATTTCACTTTCTCATTTTCAGTTGATCAGCAGTTTTTCCCCGTGTTGTATGAGGCCGGATACCGGTATCTTAGTCTCGCTAACAATCACGCTTTGGACAAAGGCCCTCAAGCTTTAGCGGAAACAGTAGTAGCCATGAACGACGCGCACATGGTTCCTTTCGGTACCTCGGGTATTCGCTCTGCTCTAGTTGCGCTAGCTGAGCCCACGTTTACAGTGGCAATTACTGGTTTTAATGACGTAACTGAAACAGTTACTTCCGAACTCATTCAAACCGAACTATATGGCATCACGCAAGACAGTGACTATCAGATAGCCTATGTACATTGGGGGGAGGAGTATCAAATCACTCATAATATTCGACAAGCAGAGCTGGCCAGAGTATTCATAGATGCTGGGTATGATGCTGTTATCGGACACCACCCCCACGTAGTGCAAGATATCGAAGTATATAAAAATGCTCCAATTTTCTACTCACTTGGTAATTATATATTTGATCAGTACTTCAGTGATGATGTGCAGCGAGGCCTACGGCTCGCCATGACAATTGAAGGAGGTGCTGTGGTGTATAAACTTATTCCAGTCACGAGTCAAGAAACCTATATTCAGCCTCGTCCAGTAAGTGACCTCGAACAGGTACAGTTCCTTACGGCTCTTGCTGCTCGTAGTCAGTCTGAGGTATCAGCCCAGGTGTTACAAGGGCGCATCACACAACAGATTAAATAAGCTTGCAATTATTGTGGGCTTGGGTACACTAGCACAATAAATTATTGTATATGATTACACGTTTTGAAGCAGTTGGGATATTTGCATGTATCGCCCTCATGACACTGGCAATGTTTCTACTTCGTGTTGACAGTGCTACTGAAACGCTTTCCCAGATCGAGGGAATAGATCAAACGGCGATTGCTGTGGTTGCTGACGGGGAAGACGTGAGGAGAGAGCGTGCAACAGCTGTGGCTGATTCACTCACACCAGATGGTCAGCTTGGAAAGTTGGTGATTGATGACATCAGTTTTGGATCGGGCTCTGAAGCAAGTACTGGTGATACTGTTCGTGTTCACTACATTGGTCGTCTATTAAACGGTCAAGAGTTCGATAACTCATACAAGCGCGGTGAACCAATTGAGTTTACGTTAGGGAGCGGTCAGGTGATCGAAGGTTGGGAAGAAGGAATTGAAGGTATGCAAGTAGGTGGCGAACGCGTACTGGTAGTGCCTCCAGTCTATGGTTACGGTGTGCAAGCAGTTGGTCCAATTCCGCCAAATTCTACACTCATCTTCGCAGTGGAACTAGTCGAGATATTGTAATGGCTGAACGACCAGTCAGGTTTACGATAGAAGAAAAGGCACCCAACTCGTTAGCCAGAGTGGGGACTATTACCACTCCGCATGGTGATATCAAGACGCCCGCATTTGTACCAGTAGGTACCAAGGCCACTGTTAAGAGTCTCAAACCTGCTGACCTCACCGATATCGTCGGTGCGGACGTCGCCCTGGCCAACACCTACCACTTATTTTTACAACCTGGAGACGATGTTATCAAAGAAGCCGGTGGACTACATGCCTTTGCTCAGTGGGCGCTCCCGACCATGACTGACAGTGGGGGCTTTCAGGTATTTAGCTTAGGAGCTGCCTTTGGTAAAGGGGTCACAAAGTTTGCCAAGGACGCTGTTGGTGCGACAGCTGTGGCTGCACAAGAAGGGTTAAATGTGTACAGCCAAGTGCTCGCCACCGAGCACGGAAAGCTCTGTGTGATTGACGAAGAGGGAGTGACGTTTACCTCTCATATCGATGGTTCGATGCATCGCTTCACGCCTGAGCGCTCGATTGATATACAGCACAACATTGGAGCCGACATTATCATTGCCTTTGATGAGTGTACGAGTCCAACCGACACGTACGAGTACCAAAAAGAGGCCATGGATCGCACCCATCGTTGGGCGAAGCGTTCGATTATGGCTCATAAGCAGAACTACCAAGCACTCAAGACACAAGGTCTCTACGGTGTAGTCCAGGGTGGCCTTGAAGAAGACTTGCGTAAGGAAAGTGCGCGAGTACTTGGGGGTATGGACTTCGATGGCTACGGTATCGGTGGCTGTTTTCATAAAAGTGATCTTGAACGCTCACTCGAGTGGGTCAATACCATCTTGCCTGAAGATAAACCACGACACTTGTTAGGTATCGGTGAGCCTGACGATATCTTGATCGGAGTATTGAAGGGCTGTGACACGTTTGACTGCGTCGCTCCTACTCGTATCGGTCGCAACGGCATGGTCTATGCCGAAACTGGAGAAGTGAATGAGTATGGCTTGCCAGTGTACACAAAACTCAATCTTCGTAATGCAAAACATGCTCGTGACTTTACTACCATTGACCACAGCGGTAGCCCCATGAGTCAGTATTCTAAAGCGTACTTTCACCATCTCTTTAAAGCCGGAGAGATGCTCGGTCCTCACTTAGCTAGTCTTCATAATTTGTGGACAATTATTTCATATACTAAAAAGATACGAACATTACTTTTGCATCGTGAACTATAGCTCACAAGCTTCAGTTTTGCAGATGTAACTTTAGGCAGAGTATTATAGTGCCGATACATTTTTAATGCAGTTATCCTCATATCCAATAGAAGTCTTACCGTGGGTATTGTTTTCATTGCTATAATATAGACACCCAAGTGATGTGAGAATTCAGCAATCCAGCGCAGCCTTGTTTGGCTCACTGTAAAGCTGAAATGGAGGGTAACCGGCTGACATAATATTGAACACTAAGCGTGTTATTTCACTCAACGGAAAAGTTGAATCTTTTTTTCGTAGCTACTTTTGTAGTGCCTTTTAAGGTTGAAACAGGAGCATATGGAGAGGTTTAGACACAACCGCATACACAAAATAGTCAATGTTTTCCTCACATTGGCGCTGTTACTGTCCCTTTTTGCGCCGGCGCCGTTGACATTTGCGCAAGCCCCTCAAACCATCAACTACCAAGGAAAACTCCTTGATGACACCAGCTCCCCAGTAGCCGACAGTACCTATTCTATTACCTTTAGCCTCTATACCACCACCTCGGGAGGGAGTGATATTTGGAGCGAAACCCGCTCAGTGACTACCCAAAGTGGTCTTTTCTCCCTCCCTCTCGGTGAGAGTGCCAGTCTTTCCAGTGTTGACTTTAATCAACAGTTATATCTTGGTATCAACGTCGAAGGAGATGGTGAAATGAGCCCTCGCAAACCGCTCACGTCAGTACCATCTGCCTTTGAATCAGAGAACGCACAGACACTTAGTGGCGTTGCCTCTACGAGCTTCCTGCGCAGTGATCAGGTAGACACCGCTACTGGTTTATTAACCTTCAGTAATGGTCTTGTGAGCCAAGCCAGTAGCACCATTTCTGCCCTCACCACTGAGTTTGCTACCACTACCGAACTCACTGTCAACAATGACCTCCGTCTTACTGGACGCTTCTTTGACAGTACCGACTCAGCCGGTCCGACTGGCTACGTACTGCAGACTACTGGCAATGGAACGCAGTGGGTAGCAACCACGAGCCTTGGCTTTGCAGCGGCTAACACAGCTCACGATGCTGTGACCCTCACTGGAACGCCAGACTACCTGACCTTAAGCGGCCAGGAGATCACTTTGACCCAACTAGACTTAGAAGACGACCTCGCCACCTTCACCAGCGCCAACCTCGCCAATCGCCTCACCAACGAGACCGGTACCGGGAACGTGGTCTTCTCTGCCAGTCCAACCCTTACTGGTACGCTCAGTGCGGCAGCGGCCGACTTTACCGGTACTATGACCATCACCCAAACCTTGGGTGATACTATGCTCACCTTTGGTGATGCCACCGAGAACTTCGGTTTCATTGGCTCTACCAACGACGGTTCTGGCAACTCAATCTTCACCATTAACGCCGGTGGTACGGCTGACATCCTACAACTTGAAACCGGCGGGGCACCGCGAGTGACCCTCTTAGCCAACGGCAACGTCGGAGTGGGGGATGCGTCGCCGAGCGCACAGCTGGCGGTCAATGGTACCGTCCAATTCTCCTCCCTTACCAATGGGATCTTAACCACCGACGCCTCCGGTAACCTCTCGACCACATCGGTCGGTGCCGCCAGTCTCTCAGACGGTGACTACGGAGACTTCACCTTTAGTGGTGGGAGCGCCACCCTTGATAGCGACGTGGTGGCAGACAATGAACTCAACTACAGCCAAGTCACTTTAAATGACTTCACGTTCGATGTGGGGTCAGTCTCGAAGACCGAGTTTGGCTATTTAAACAACGTCACCAGCAACCTGCAAACGCAACTCAATAACAAAGAAGATCAACTCGACGATGAAGCTGGTTTGTATGCAGTTCTCTCTGACGTGACTCAGTTCTGGGAAGCGGGAGATACTATCAACAGTGGTGTGATTGATGGTGAGATCATTCAGAACGATACCATTGATGATGACAGTATCGACTTTAGTGACGTCACCTTAAATGACTTTACCAATGACTCCAACTTCCTCACCACCGTCAACAACGCCAACTGGAGCGGCACTGACCTCGCGATCATCAATGGTGGTACCGGAGCGTCATCGGCCACCACCGCCCGCACCAACCTTGGACTCGCCATTGGTTCCGATGTGCAGGCGTTTG
>Ga0136601_1000120_pt1 | contig 39897 bp, 57 predicted proteins | sample AntRauMFilla2699_FD_181020 | JGI IMG/M metagenome (GOLD analysis project Ga0136601, IMG submission 181020) | Saline lake microbial communities from Rauer Islands, Antarctica - Metagenome Filla 2 #699 | ecosystem: Environmental > Aquatic > Non-marine Saline and Alkaline > Saline | place...
TCATGTTCTTTCCTCCTTCAAAAACTCTATAGCGCCCTTCATAATACCACCACTAGCGCCCTTTTGGGCTGCGGTTAGTTGATCCCACAATTGAATGATATTATCTGCATCGTATTTATTGCGATTGCTTACATCGTACATAACCCCACCGAAACTATCGGCTAACACTTGTTTATACACGGTGCTGTTTTTAATGTTTTCTGTTAGTTCTTTCATGGTTCTTTTCCTTTTGATGTGTTTATTACTACAAAATAGCAGGCTAACGCGCACCTTATCCAATGCGCGTATGTCTGTTATTTAATATCCGGCTCCGTCTATCGTAAATTTCATTTCATTAGCCTCAATGCTTTCTTGTATAGCCTCGGCGCTTGTTGAATAGGTGTACTGTTCATCTAGTTTTGAATAAAGCCAGTCCGCAAAATCCCGCAAGCTTCGCTCTATTGCGGTATTTGTATCGCCTAAATTACGATACTGATCATCTTCATGTTCAACGCTTACACTCATGCAGCCCGAATGATAGTAATAGCCAGAATGTTTACATTGTGCGGATAGTTTATAAAAATTCTTGCGCTGCACCTCCTGCAATCCCGCGGCAATGCTATGTAATTCTTTATCTAATGGTGCATATTCCTTTACAGCTTTTAAACCACCTTTTTTATATTGGTAATTCCCTTCAAAACATGCACCATCGCCTTGTGATGAAAAACCACTCAAATAGATTTTATCTATATCAAGTCCGAATAGCTTTGCAATTTCTTTTGCATCATCAATGATACATTCAGACCAGTAAGTATCCTGCACGTTAAAATCATAATTGTTTTCAATTGCCGTTGCTTGCGCATCCTCATCTAGTTCACTGAATTTATATATGTCTGTTTTTGTTGTTTCGGTTCTCATTGTATTATCTTTCTTTCTTTATATTACGCCAAAAATCTAACTCGCCTTTAAACACGTCTTTCATGGTTCCATCATGATCACGCATTAGGCCGCGCAAGGTGTCTATATGGCATTGAATAGCGGCCGCGTCACTCTTAACATCAAAATTCGCGTTTAAATACGCTCTACCTTCTTTTATTCCTAAAATGTATGCTTCGGTTACTTGTGTCATATTAACCCCCCGTACGTTGATTATGAATTTTACGGCCTATATTTACGATGCGCTCTGCCGTTGCCGTCTTGATACCGTAAAACCTTGCATAGCCTTCTAATGTTAAGAAGTCATTCAGATAGTCGAGATAGGCGTTTTGATAGTCGTTTGCAGCGGCTTCAACCGCATTGTCTATGTCCGCTAGTGTTGGGATTGGTGCGCGTTTGTATGTCATTTTGTTGTGCCTTTCTATTGTTGTGTTTAAATTTAACGGTTTATTTTTGTTATTTTTGTTATTTGACAATAAACATTGTCACCTGTTTTACCTTTTAAAAACATGCCGCCACCGAATGAGTATTGTTCTAAATTTTTCGCTGCCATCAATGCGTCTTTTTTTCGATAATAAAACCCGCCTATGCTTAGTTTACATTTTAACGGCCTGCAACAAACCTCTATATCTTCCCAGCAATTTAAATAATTCTTGGTATGGAAATCATCCGAGCCGTAAATACCGACGCGCGTTTGGTTTTTTAAAGCATCGCTTCTAACGTATGTTAATCTGTACATTCTTTTAATCCTTCTAAGTTGTGTTTACTATCCTTACTATCTCATACTATTATATACGTTGCAACATAAATGCATTGTGCACTGCAGCATGTATATTGATAATCGCCGCAATCCCAGCCATTTCCACCATTTATTGGCAATATGACATTGTTTATTGGCAATATGACATTGTTGTGGTGTTTGCCCTCAATTGTGTGGTGTGTGGTGTGTGGTTTTTTCAATGTCATACCCTAATTTGTGTGGTGCCTAGTTTGTCAGTGATGGCAAAACCTCACATCTACAGGCGTTAGTGAGTGTGCCTTACAGACATTACACTACTTTGCCAATCCTTTGCTGGAAAATTATAATAGTCTTCTCTTAATTCTTTAATGTGAGGTCTAAATAAAGAAGAGAAACGGCAGAAATTGGGGGGTTCCAGCGCATTACGCTTGGCGTGAGGTTTACGTGTGAGGTGTGTGAGGTTTTGCCTATTATGCACGTTAGAACATATGTTTTATATGGTACTATAATACCATTATGCCCTTGCTGAGCCGTATGCATGCCGTGGCGCGTTGTAGTGTGTGGCGGTATGATTGTGCATCATGCGGCTGGCATGGCACTCAGCATGCATCTATGGGCAGAAAATACGGGCAGGCGTGTAACCGTTGGTGACATTGCCCCTTACTATATGCCATTACTTAACATATATACGGTGTGTGAGGTCCATGCGAGTGTGCGTAGGTGCGCATAATTGTGCTCAGGTCGAGGACAAACGGCCAACATCTACCATAAAAGATGGAACATAGTAAGAACATTGAGAACTATGGAAAGGAATGTTTTGGAATGAAGGTAGGTATTTATTCTCATTAGACCCCCCCCCACCCCCAAAGTTGCGGCCCCCGCTTACTTATTTATAGAACCCCCCTCCAAATTTTATCCCATTTTTCAGTAGTTAACATAACTAAAGACAAACATATTGACTGGGCGCTCTCTCGTGGTAGGAGCCGCCGAAGGATATTAGGCGGCGTGTGGTTCACGGGAGACAGATAGGTAGATATTAAAACTTGCGAGCTGCGGTGGAGATGCTATTATATACGCAATGGCTACAAACGACGACGATCTAATTAAAGCATATCAAGACAGTGGCATGAGCTACGAGCAGGCTTGTTCGATGGCTGGTGTGGCCCCTGCATTCGATGACATGGATGCTGGAGACACTTTCAACGACGACGAGCTGATAGAGATGAACGGGTCGTTAGCTATTAGGGCTATACACAAGGCGCTGAAAAGTAGTAACGTAGACAACACTATGCTAAACGCGGCGGTGCGAGCGGTCCAAATGTTAGAGGACGCCCGCAAAAAAGGAGTTGGTGACGACCCAGAGGACGACATGTTGCGATGGGTTGCCGAGGTAGAGAAGACAAACAAGGAGAGCTAGAATGGCTAACGAAGTGAATATTAATTTTATGAGAACCCCGAGCTCAAACAGCTTGCCGGTTGTTGGTTTTATAGTGGGCAGCGAGGTTACAGACATCGGGACCAGAAGCGCGGCAGTGAATGCCGACTTATATAAGATCGTGCGCCTGACAAGTGTCGGCGTTGGGTTTTGGTTCAAGGTGGGCGCGTCTGACGTTGCGGCCACAAACGACAGCGGGAGCACATACCTTCCTGCCGACCAGAGTATAGACATCGAGATTAGCGCTGGACGTAATTACATCGACACAGCGGCCCTATAATTTAAACTTGGCTAAACAGGAGATACACATGGCTGACGGATACGACTTAACTAATTTAGAGATCAACGAGCTTCCTACACTTGCGGGCGCTTCTTTAGCGGCTGGTGACTTTATCGTAGCCTACGATGCGAGCGCGGGCCGGTTTGTGAAGATTGACGCGACGTACTTCGGCGCCGCTTAGTGATAGCCCATGACAGGTCTGGTTATGAGTGTTTCACCGATCAACGGTGGCGCATTAATAATCTATATAAGATAACCGACCCATACGGGAATTGCATTACATTCAAGATGAACGCGGCTCAGGAGGACTTCTTTGACAGCCTCCATGAGTTTAATGTCGTGCTAAAGGCGCGTCAGTTGGGGTTCTCTACATTCATTCTTATATATGCGCTAGACGCCTGCTTATTCTCACCAAACACGGCGGCGGGTGTTATCGCGCAGGGTCTGACCGAAGCCGAGGACTTATTTAAAAATAAGGTTAAGTTCGCCTACGACCGCCTACCTCGCTGGTTGCGGGGGCGCATAACTGCCGTTGCGGACAGCGCTAGAAAATTGGAGTTTAGTAATGGGTCTACTATCACGGTTGGTACTTCGTTGCGTGGTGGTACTTTTCAAATTCTACATGTATCTGAGTACGGTAAAATTGCTGCTCGCTACCCCGAGAAAGCGAGAGAGATCAAAACAGGGGCGTTGAATACGGTCCACGCCGGACAGCGGATTTTCGTAGAGAGTACAGCCGAGGGTCAAAGCGGGGAGTTCTTCGACTTGGTGCAACGCGCCACGCACTTGCAAGAGTTGGAGCAAGAGCTCACGCCTCTTGACCCTAAGATTCATTTCTACGGTTGGCATTGGCACAAGGGCTATAGGCTGCGCGGTGATGTGTCGATTGATTCAAAAATGGCCGTGTATTTCGACGACCTTGATAAAAAGGGTTATCCTTTGGACCCTGAGCAAAAAGCTTGGTATGTAAAGAAGACTGAGCAACAGGGTGATTACATGAAGCGGGAATATCCTATCACCCCAGACGAGGCTTTCGAGCAATCTATGGAGGGCGCTTATCTAACAAAGCAAATGACGACTGTTCGCAAAAACAAGCAAATTACATCCGTTCCTTGGGAGCCCTCACGACTGGTCGATACTTGGTGGGACCTCGGGATGAATGACAGCATGACGATATGGTTTTTCCAACATGTAGGGAACGACTATAGGTTTATAGACTATTTCGAGGATAGCGGCGAGGGGCTCGACTACTACGCTCAAGTCTTAGCCCGCAGGGGTTACACATACGGGACACACCATTGGCCCCACGACGGTAATGTGCGTGACCTAAGCACCGGCAAGACACGCAGGGAGACTGGTGTTAATTTGGGGATAAGCCCTATAAAAATTATACCCCGCACGAAAAGCAAAAACGACGACATACAGGCGTTGCGTAATGTGGTCCCCCGCTTCTGGCTCGACGCCGAGAAGTGCGCTGAGGGCATTAAACACTTAGACAATTACCGCAAAGAGTGGAACGACAAGCTCGGGTGCTGGAGAGAGGCTCCGCTACATGACGCTGCCAGCCATGGGGTTGACCCGCTATTAAATTTCGCCGTGGGGTTCCAAGGCCGTTTGCAAGAGATGATGGGAACAACAGGGCGGGAGGACGTGGCGACAGACTACGACCCCCTAGACTACTAGAATTAGAGATGGTAAGGTATTAAATATGGAAGTGAAAACATGCTGCTCAGAAGATATCCACGACATTTATAACTATTGTGAACCTTACTACGCGGAGGTTAGTGCTGGGTGCTCAATGGTCCCATGCAAGGAAACTGCCTACAACACATTCGCTTCCACACTCCATTACGACGATTATGTCGTGTTCGCTGCTATGGATGGCGATAAGGTGTGCGGGGTTGCTATCATCGTCAGGGGCCGCAGTTTCTTCGAGGGGTATGAGGGAGACATTGACTTCTTCTATATTCGCGAGGAAGATAGGGGTTCGGGGTCAAGTAGGGCCTTGGTTGAGGCGTGTGCTGAATACGCCGACGAGCATCTTACCATACTTTACGGAGGGTGTGCTACATTTTTAGGTAAGCAAAATAATACATTGTATGTTAACCTATATAAGAAATTCGGCTTTAAAGAGCTAGGCTCTATAGTTTGTTACACAGGAGAGAAGTAAATGGGATTTTTTAGAGCACCGAAAGCACCACCACCGCCGGTATACGTGCCCCCGCCGCCGCCGCCACCACCCCCGCCCACAGTCGACAATTCTAAAGAGGAGTTAGCCGCTGCTAAAAGAGAAGACCGCCGGCAACGTATAACGCAGCGCGGTAGAGCAGCCACGTTATTAGCTAAAGACGACGGTGAAGCCGGCGGGCTAGCATCCAAAAAATTACTAGGGGGTTAGTATGGGGAGCACCGCAGAAGATTTAATACAAAAAGAGGCCCAATTACGCTCAGACCGCTCAACCTTTGAGCAGCATTGGGCCGAGATAGCGCCGCTTGTCTTTCCACGCCAAGATGATTTTTTTAATTCATCAAAGCAAGAGGGAGAGCGCCGCTCTAAGAACAGATACAACGATATAGCTGCGCTCGCACTCGACCACGGGGCCGCCGCTATCGAGAGTATCGTAACACCACGTCAGGTTATGTGGCACGGAATAGGTTTGCCGGACAGCATAGCAGATGACAGGGACTCCCAGATATGGGCCGACAAGGTCATGCGCTTTTTGTTTCAGCGCAGATACCGCCCTAAAACAAATTTTTCGTCTAATCTCCATGAGTGCTATATGAGCCTGCTGGCCTTTGGTACTTGTGTCCTAATTGTCGAGGATATGCTTGATGGGACCATCCGCTATAAAAGCTCCCATATCGGCGAGCACTGTTATATGGAGAACGCCCGCGGGGTGGTTGACACGGATTACCGTAAATACAAACTCACAGCTAGACAAGCCTTCGAGAAATTCAGAGACAGGACGCCTGAGAAGGTTCTGGACACTCTTGAGAAAGAGCCGTCTAGAAAAATGGAATTTCTCCATGTGGTTATGCCCGACGACAAGAACGAAACTCAGGGGAACTTTATTAGCTACCACATCTCTATAGAGGACAACGCGCTTATAGAAGAAGGGTACTATGATACCTTCCCTTATATTATAAGCCGGTGGACCACGAGCCCTAATGAGATTTACGGGCGCTCACCTTGCATGACGGTTCTCGCCGAAATTAAAATGTCGAACCAAATGAGCAAGACAGACATCAAGGCTCGCCACATGGCCGTCGACCCTCCTATACTGGCCGCCGACCAAGCAACGGTCCGCAAGTTCTCTATGCGCCCGGGCGCTATTAATTACGGCACACTCGATATGAACGGCAACCCACTAGTGCGCCCGTATCAAGCTGGTGGGAATTTAGACCTATCAAACAACGGTCTTGAGCGCAGTAACGAAATTATAAACAGAGCGTTCTTCCTTAATTTATTCCAGATACTTGTAGACAGCCCCCAGAAAACAGCAACGGAAGTTTTGCAGTTGGCCCAAGAGAAAGGGCAGCTTTTAACTCCAACCGCCGGACGCCAAATGACAGAGTTGCTTGACCCTATGATTATGCGCGAGATAAGTATTTACGAGAAGTACGGCGTATTTGAAGACGGGCAACCCTTAGAGCTTCCCCAAGCGGTTAAGGACTTCGGTGGTGAGTTTGAGATACTTTACACAAACCCGCTGTCACGAATGCAAATTTCGGAGCAGGCGCTGGGGACGGAAAGAACTATTCAAAGCATGTTGCCCCTTGCGCAAATCGACCCGACCATTTTAGATAAGATCGACTGGGATGAATACGCAAATATCATGCGCGAGGCTAACGGCGCTCCCGCCAAGCTTTTCAAATCAAAAGAAGATATGGCTGAAATAGCTGCTCAGAAGCAAGAGCAAGAAGGTATGCAACAAATGGTCGAATCCGCCCCTCAAGTAGCTGGTGCGATAAAAGACATAGCACAAGCAGAAAGTTACAGCGAATAAATGAATATGAAAGAAAAGCGGGCACTGTATATCCGCGCCCTTGGTAATGAGGCTGGGAAAGAGGTTATCTCAGATTTACGTGTATTTTGTTACGGAACAAAAACCACCTTCGATAAGTGTCCTTACGAGACAGCAAGGCGAGAGGGTAGGCGTGAAGTGTTCTTACAAATAATGAACACTTTAAAAATAGACTTTGAAGAATTTTACGATTATGAAACAGAAGATTTTTAACCAACCGAAGGAGACTATTAAATGACAGACCCAGCCCCAGCAGTAGAAGGACAAGCAGCCGCGCCAGCAGCCGCCCCAGAAGCACAAGGACAAGCTCCAGCAGCGCAACCAGAATCGAAGTGGTACGACGCGGCCCCCGACGAAATCAAAGGTTATATTCAAAATAAGGGATGGGACGACCCAGTGAAGGCCGTCACATCATATCAGGAGCTCGAAAAGTTCCGCGGCGCTAGTGAGGATCAACTTCTTAAATTGCCTAAAGATATGGCGGAAGAAGGAGCGATGGATGCTATTTATAATAGACTTGGACGCCCAGAGACTGCCGACAAGTATACAGTCGATGTTCCCGACGGCGTAGAGTTAGACGGTACAAAAATGGCGTATTACTCTGAGCTTGCCCATAAAAACGGTATTTCTCAGGCGCAGTTCGCTAACCTTGTCGCCGGCGTGGAGGACTTCGCAGCACAGGGGGAGAGAGCCCAAAACGAAGCCGAGGTTGCTAACCAAGAGGCCGAGTACCAAGCTCTTGTCAAGGAGTGGGGGGCTAACGCCACAGAGCGGGAGGAATTATCACGCCGCGGGTTGCGGGCTTTAATCCCTAATGGTATGGACGCGGACGAAACAGTAGGTAAAATTGAAGCGGCTATAGGAACGGCGGCCACACTTAAACTTTTCGCTAACGCTGGAGACTTCGGGCGAGAGGCCCCTATCCATGACAGCGGCGGGGACCGGCCCTTTGGCTACACTAAAGAACAGGCTACGGCAGACAAAGCCTCCCTTATGTCTGAGTTGAAAGCGGAGCCCGAGAGACTGGGAGCTTACAATAAAGGTGTAGGCAAAGACTACGAAAAAATGCAGCGTATTAATAAAATAGTTGCTTCGTAGGAATATATACACTAAACTACCAATTACCAGACAAGGCGTTTCCTGCCCCTGAGCCCTAAACACAGCCCACCATAGGCTTTAAATATGTAGGAAGCGCCCCTTCTTGGACAAGCAAAATCCGAAACGGTTTTAATTGTAACTTAACAAGGAGGGTATCAAATGACTGATATTCAAGCATTACGCACACAGGAGTATTCTACTAATCTAGAGCTCTTGTCTCAGCAGATGGCAACGAAACTCGCTGCTCATTGTACTGTACAAAGTGTCACAGGCAACAAAGCATTTCGCATGTTATCTCAAATCGACGCTACAGAGGCTGTTGCTCGCAACACTTCCGCAAAACCAGCAATCAATATCGACGTTGACCATGACGGCCGCTGGGTCTTCCCACAGAAATTTGACTGGGGTAAGGTTGTAGACAGCATTGATTTGCTACAAACTAACATCACACCACAAGGCGCTTATGTTCGCTCTGCCGTTGCAGCGTTGAACCGTAAGTCCGACGACTTGTTCACTACTGCTTTCTTCGGTAGTGTGCAGACTGGTGAGACAGGCGCGACTAGTACGGCGTTTACTGCCGGCAACCAAGTCGCCGCTTCTGTTGGTTCGACAACTGGCCTTAATATTGATAAGCTCCGCGCTGCTCAAAAAGGTCTTTTGGACAACGATGTTGATTTAGATATGGAGCAGATTTATATTGCTGTTTCGCCGACGCAACATGATGATCTACTTGCTTTGACACAAGTCACAAGCACAGATTTTAATGAGCGTCCGGTTCTTGTCGACGGCATGGTCCGCAAATTCCTTAACATGAACTTCATTATCACAACTCGCCTGCCGACTGACAGCTCTGGCGACAGACGTTGTCCAGTATGGGTCCCATCTGGAATGGGTTGTGGACTATGGCAGGACATTTCTGGTGTTGTTCGTGACCGCCCTGACCTTCAAGGAAAGCCTGACTATGTTGAGGCTACTATGATGAAGGGTTTCACACGCCTAGAAGAGGCAAAATGCTTCGAAATTAAATGTACAGAATAGGAGACCTGAACAATGACTACAACCAAAGGAACTCACATTACTGCTTTTGACGCGACCCCACCTGATACCGTTAATTCACGGTTGCACGGCGGGCTTGTTAAGAGTGCGGTAGATGTATTTGAGCTTGCAGACACAGCAAATGACGACGTTCACATCGTATTCAAATTGCCTGTAGACGCAATCTTACACAGTGTAAAAATGGCAACCGACGACCTCGGTTCTGCCGGTACAATCGACATCGGTTTTCACAAGAAAAATGATGACGGTACGTACACAGCAGTAGATGTTGACGCGATTGCCTCTGCGATTGACGTGAACGCTGCCGCTACAGGTATGACGGAGTACCGCTTTGAAGCTGCTGCAATTAATACAGCGAACGATGTTGCTTATGTATTGGCCGGCCTTAGCGCTCGTCCAGCATACGGTGATATTTACTTGTCTATCAGCACACCCGCTGGTACGACTGCTGTAGGCACGGTAGCGATGCAAATTCTTTACACAGAATAGTATACATATAGGCCACCCTGTTTTTTATGGGGTGGTCTATTTTTTAGGAGAGACACATGGCTAGTAAAACAGAAATTGCAAATCGAGGCTTGTCAAAGCTTGGTGAAGGCCGTGTAAGCAATATAGATACAGACACAAACAAGCCGGCAAAAGTTATAGCTGGGATGTGGGATATAGTGCGCGACGCTATGTTGGCGGCCTACCCTTGGAACTTCGCTATAGCGCGGGACCAAATTGCGAAAGACTCGAACGCCCCCTCATGGGGTTACGCGAATAAATTTTCCCTGCCGTCGGATTTTCTAGCTTTACTGGAAGTAAAAAGCAACCCAGATTACAGAATAGAGGGCCAGTATATAGTAACTGACGCTGGCTCACCGCTTTATATCAGGTACATAAGGCGCGTCACAGATACTGGCGAGTTTGACCCGCTATTTGACGAGGCTCTTGCGACAAGGCTCGCTTTTGAGAGTTGCGAGGAAATAACACAATCCAACAGCAAGAAAGCTAATCTCGCTGATGAGCTTGTAAGAAATATAAAAACCGCCTACGCGAGCGACTCTATACAGGACCCGCCTCTTTCCCTCCAAGAGGATTCGTGGGTGACGGCTAGGGAAGCTGGTCAGGACGACATAGATTACTCAACCTCCACAGCGAGTTAAAAATGGTAAAAGCCAGCCCTATTAAAACAAGTTGGAACGCCGGCGAATGGTCCCCTTTAATGGACGGGCACATAAACCTAGAACGCTGGTCGGACAGCTCCAGACTTTTACAAAACCTTATGCCGTTAAAGCAGGGGCCAATAGTGAGGCGCGGCGGTAGTCGTTTTGTGAAAGAAGTAAAGACAAGCGCCAACAATACAGCTCTTATACCGTTCGAGTTTAATGTGGAGCAAGAATACCAAATAGAGATGGGCGACCAGTACCTTAGATTTTACACATCGAACGCGGCTATCGTTGAGACGACAAAAGTTATCTCGGGGGCCACAGCCGCTGACCCTGTCGTTGTGACGGCAACGGCGCATGGGTATTCCAACGGGGACGAGGTTTATATAGCGGCGGTCGCCGGTATGACGGAGCTTAACGGTAAATTTTATTTAGTTTCAGCGAAAACTACAAACACGTTCGCTTTGCAAGATATCGACGGCGTCGATATTGATGGCTCTGCCTACACAGCATATACTAGCGCGGGCACAGCCGCCAAGACTTACGAAATAGCATCGCCTTTCACTTCCGCAAATTTATTTGACAGCGACGGGCTCTTGCAATTACAATACGCCCAAAGCGCCGATGTTTTATACATCACGCACGGAACATACGAGACACGCGCTATAACAAGAACCTCTAACACAAATTGGGGTGTGAACACTATTAAGTTCAACGACGGGCCCTACCTCCCGATAAACGACTCACCTACTACATTGTCCATTAGCGGGTATTCCGGCTCAGTCAATGTGACCGCGAGCGCAGTTACTGGAATCAATAATGGGGATGGCTTTGTCTCTACAGATATAGGTAGGTTAATTAGATGGAACGACGGTAGCAACTGGACTTGGCTTGAGATAACTGCGGTAGCTGATACTACACATTGCACAGCTACAATAAAAGGCGAGAACGCCGGCGCGACGGTCGGTACAGAAGAATGGCGATTAGGGTTGTTCTCAGAAACGACTGGGTATCCAAGGGTGATAACATTTTTCCAAGACAGACTTTTCCTTGGCGGGTGTTCTTCGTACCCTGATAGGTGGGCTTTATCTCGCACCGGTGGATATTCAGATACAGACTTTTATTTTGCCCCGTCCGACACAGACGGGACCGTTACTGACGACGCGAGCCTTAGTGGTACACTTGCTTCCGGCAAAGTGAACACAATACAATGGGCAGGGACAGACGACAAAGGGCTTATAGTAGGAACGGCGGCGAGAGAGTGGATTATCAGAGCGTCTAGCTCAGGAGAAGTTCTCACACAAGCCAATGCGAAAGCGGACGCCTTTAGTGCTATAGGGTCGGCTTATATCCAGCCGGTTCAAGCGGAGAGCGGGACAATCTTCGCACAACGCGCCCGTCGTAAACTGCACGACATTATTTACTCATTCGAGCGCGACCAGCTAAAACCACGCGACCTAACTATAACATCCGAGCACATCACCAAAACTGGCATGGCTGAGATAAAGTTCCAACAAGAGCCTGTGAATAGCGTATGGATACGCCGCACAGACGGGCTACTAATAGGCTACACATACTACCCCGATGAGGCTGTATTCGGGGCCCATAGACACATTTTAGGCGGCACAAATGTTGCTGTAAAATCTCTCTCTGTTATACCTAGCGCAGACGGTAGTCGCGACGAGTTGTGGTTTATAGTGGAAAGAACAATTAATGGCGTGACGAGAAAATATATAGAGTATATGGAGCGGTATTACGAGGACGATATGGCTAAGGAAGATGCCTTCCATATAGACAGCGGCCTCACTTACGACGGCGTTGCCACAGCGACGGTTAGCGGGCTGGGCCATTTAGAGGGAGAAACCGTTAAGCTTATGGTCGACGGGAAGTCTCATCCTGACCTTGTTGTAACGGGAGGCGTGGCTACTTTAGCAAATAGTGTCACAGCGTCAGTGATCCAGATAGGACTCGGCAATACGTGGGCGTTTAAGTCACAACGCATGGAGGCTGGGGCGCAGGATGGTACAGCGCAAGGGAAAACTAAACGCATAACGCGCTTTGTTGTGCGTCTACTTAACACGCTTGGCTTATATTACGGTTCGAGCGAAACCGTCTATGATTCTTATGATTTCGATCAAGGCTCTAGCTATGACGAGGATTTAGCTTTATACTCAGGCGATACAAAGAGTTTGCCTTGGCCTAGTGGGTACGACTCTGACGGGACCATTTATTTGCAACACGATGGTGTTTTCCCCGCTACTATTTTGATGATTGCGCCGCAAGTTGTTACACAAGACAGGGGTTAAAGTGAAATACGAGTATATCAAAAAAGATGAATACGAATACATAAAGCACTGGTTCGAGGCGTGGGGTTGGCCACCGATACCAGAGCAGTTTCTGCCGGAGAATGGTATAGTAGTTATGGACGGGGATGTAGGTATTTGCGCGGCGTGGCTCTACCAAACAGATACCCCTATATGCTGGCTTGAGCATTTTATATCAAATAAGGACGCAACAAAGAAGCAGCGCAAAGAAGGCTTAGAGGGATTATTGGATTATATGACTAATTTAGCAAAAGAGCTCGGCGCAGATTTAGTGATGACATCAATGAAAGGCGAGCTTATGGGCTCTAAACTTATCGGAGAAGGTTATCAAGTAAGCGACAAGGGAATGTCGCATTACATTAAGGTGATTTGAAATGGCGGTAACCACAGCATTAGTTTTAGCGGGAGTGGCAGCCGCCGCAGGTGTCGCAAGCGGAATACAGGCGGGTAACGCAGCCGAGTCCCAAGCTAACGCGCAAGCGAACCAGCTACAAGCCCAAGCTAACGCGGATAGGTATAACGCGGAGATAGCCGGCCAGAACGCGGGTGTTGTCGCAGGACAAACAGAGGCGCAGTTAGACAAGGCCGACAGAGAACGCAGATTGCGTATGGGAACAGCCCGAGCTGGTGGTGGTGCTAGTGGTATAGGGTTAGAGAATTTCGGAGATATATTACAATCAAGCGCCGCTCAGGAAGAATTAAACCTCCTCACTATACAAAGCGAGGGGATCCTAAGAGAGCGTGAATTTACAACAGGGGCGAGTTTGTTAAACACAAGCGCCCAAAACTCAATCAACCAAATCTCCGGCGTAAAGGCCGCGGGTAAGGCAAGTAAAACAGCAGCGATACTTGGTGGGGTGTCGAAGGGGTTAGGGTCGTTCTCGGGCATGGGTAGCAGCGGCGATGCTAAAAAACCGGAAGCAAACAAAGCTGAAAAACAAGGAGGTAGCTTCTAATGCCAGAAATAAAGCAATTTACTAGAACGGCGATGCCCCAAGAGCTTGTAAATGTCCAAGCAGACGCTAGGGCTTTTGGTAGCGATCAATCAGCTTTAAAGGCTCAAGCTAGAGCCCAACTGGAGTCGGCCCAGCTATTGAGTGATAGCGCTGGCAAGCTTGACACGATGCGCCTTAAACATGACGAGAGCGATTACTTCGCAAAAATCTCCGAATTTGAGCTAGACAACATGAGGCGCCAAAAGGAACTCGGGGAATCAGATTTTGAAGACGGTGCTGATCTGTCTTCTGTTTACGCGGCAGACCTAGAGGAAAGGGCTTCTAAGTTACAAATTCCTAACTCAATGAAAAACAAATACCAGCGCGACCTCGCTAATATGAAGGTGAATTTTGCTGGCGCTGGTATGAAAGAACAATCAAGGCGGGTCGGGGTCCAAGCTAAGGTGAATTTAGAAAATACCACAACTAGCGCTGTTAATATGGTGGCCGCCGACCCAAGTAAGTACGACACCGCCGCTGAGCTGTTAGAGGGCCAAATCAACGCCTTAACGCATATCGCCGGTGTGGAAAAGACAGCTATCCTTGAGGGTTCCTTAGATAAATTAAGGGGAGCTAGGGCCGGAGCAAACGCCGCGGGCAACCCTTGGCAGTTCAAAAAGGATGCCAAGGCCGGATTGTATAAGGACACTCCGCAACTGGCGCAGTATATGCGAACAGCCGACGCGAAAATAAAACAGTCACAGGCCAAGGTGGACTCTGGTATTCGCAGTGAGGCTAATCATGTATCTGATTTACGAAGGGCTGGGGTGCGTGTGGACGACAGTAAGCTCGCCCGATTACAAAAAGAAGCGACAGCAAACGGGCTGACTGAAACAGCGAGCACTGTTCAAATTATGAGGGCCACAGCGGACGACGCGGACCATTTTGTTAATGATTTAACATTGGCTGGTCAAGGGGAGTTTTTAGCTAAAGTGCAAACATCTTTAGACGAAAGCCATAGTAAAGAGGATTTAGCCAGATACAAAAGCTTAGCCCTTCTGTACGATGACAAAATAAAAAGGTTGAACGCTGACGCGCTGGGCTATTACGAGTCTATAAAAGTAGTTCCTCCTTCACAGCCGCTAGATTTAAGCGACCCTGCGTCGTTCGGTGATGAGATCGACAACAGACGGTTCTCTCGCGACATCATTAACGCAAGGGACGGTGTTACTATACCCTTGTTGCGGGGCGCTGAAATAAACCAAATAGCGCATGTCTACGAAAACGGTAAACCGAAGGAAGTCGCGAAGATGCTTGAGACTTTGAGCGGCACATTTTCTGTCAACGAAAGAAGAAGTATTTCTCAACAGGTGTCGAAAAACTCTGAGGAAATGGCTGTCGCTATGGCTGTTTCGCCTCAAGTCGCGAAGACACTACTTAATGGGGCAGCCACACAAGGGGATGTCTCGGCAGATAAGGTTAGGGCCGCCACGCAGAAACTCATAGGCGGGACTATTGTCCAAGGAGAGCAGTTAGAGGGCATCTACAGGGCTGTGCACAACATGTACAAAGGGGAGGCTTTAGCGTCAGGAAACACGGTGGCGGGGGTTGTGCACCAAGCTATATTAAAGAAAGCCATTAAAGATGTGGTTGGCCCGACAGAAAATGTAAACAACCACAAGGTATTTTCCTTTGTAAAGGATGATGGGGAATGGGCGAGTGGCGGCGAGCTGAGGCGGGCAATGGCGTCATTAACTGAAACAAACATGTCACAAGTCTCTAGCGGGATGCCTATAGGGTCACAGGACGGCTTAACGGTTGAACCCGACGAGATAAGAAGACTAGGACGTTTTGTAAACTCAGGGGGCTCTAAGTATATGGTATATATAGGAGGAGAGCATCTAATAAACAGGAACGGCGGCGCGTTTGAGATAGACGCTAAGCTTTTACTTGCCTTATCGCCTGCACGGTCAGACTACAATCACAAGAATGGTTACTGGTTGAGATGAGCGCGTTAACACTTTTAGACGGCGGCAAGGATATAACGGGCAATACCCCTTTCATACCGCAAACTTTCTCTGATAATGTCGGGGCGTCCTTTGGGGACTTTATGTTCCGAAATAGAAATATGCCGGCGCCGTTTATTATCGACAAAGTCCAATTCGACGAAAGAAATAAGCAGATACAGCAGTCCTTCTCCGTGGATGATCCTTTCGACCTAATAGACACAACTGAAATAGACGAGAGATACTCCAACCCGACCTTGCAAGGCAGAGTAAATATGCTTAACGAAAAGCAGGATTTACTGGATGCCTATATAACCGAGCAACGGGCGAACGGGGACCTTCGATACAATAAAATAAAAACAAAAAGCGAGATACTTGAGTACACTCGCAACGTCGCGAGATATGCCCGCCAAGAATTACACGAAACACAAAACCGTTCGTCGACTTTCGATTCAGCGGCGGGTGGTTTAGTGGGGGGGATAGCGGGCTCCTTCACAGACCCTGTGAATCTTGCGACATTACCATTGGGGGTCGGCGCGTCTGTCGGTATTTTAAGGGCTATGGCGATAGAAGGCGGGCTTAACGCTGCGATAGAGTTGACACAAGTCGGGGCCACATCTAAATGGCAAAAAGAATTAGGGTTTAAATACGGCATAGGAGAGGCCGCGACGGATGTAGTTTTTGCGGGCTTGGGCGGGGCGGCATTTACTGGGATAATAAGAGGCGCTGGTAAGGCTATCAGGGCTGTGGGTAGTAAGTCACAGCGCATCCTAGACAAAGCCGCTGATACAGTTTCTGACGAGGATATTAAATCGGCCTTTCAAAGCGCATCACGCACGGCGCACATAGACGAAACAATGCCTATTGAGCGCCCTTTTAATAAAGAAGACATTAATGTGCAAAGAGCTGCTGTTGCAGAGACACAAGACGCTTTGAACAATTACAGGCAACCAGACCTTTCAATCGCCGAAAAACACTTCAATATGAGAGAGTTAGACTACAGGGCCACCGGCGAGTTATCGCCGGATAATGTGGCTCGGATAGCGAAAAGGCCGGCAAACAGTGTCGCTTTGGTTGAGGAAGGCAAGTTCGACAGTAGGAAGGAGGCCGACACTTTCATCAAAGAAGAAGCGGCGCACTTCGGGGAAAAGCGCACTGACTATATTGTCCAGCAGGACAGCGACGGGAAACACACCGTATTAAAGGCCAGAGATGACGTGAGAATGGAGATGGACGAGGCGGGGGAGCCTCTTGAATACAAATCACTTACCGCCGCGGCAAAGGCCGCCTCTGAGATAGAGGACGCGCAAGCGATAACATTTGAACCAATAAAAGGTCGTGCCAAGCAAAAACACATGGTGGTTGTCGGTAAAAGTTTGAGCCGAGACGATGTGGCGGCTATAAAGAAAAACCCTGAGTTTTTCAATATTGTTAGCCGCCAAAAATCAGTGAGACCGGCCCAACCAGATTTTGCTAATTTAAAACTTGCCGATACTCCTCTTTATGACACAATAACCTCACCGAAGATCGACGCGGAGAAATTGGCCGAGCGGTCCGACGCGATGCTAGACACAAAAACACAGCAAGCCGCAAGAGCAGATTTTGATAGAATGCTTGAGGACGACCCAGATTTCGCAGTAACGACCGATGTGGACAGCCCGTTGACCGTAAAAGATATTAAGGAATTATTAGATGAGCAAGACCAAATTATCCAAGCAATCACCGTGTGTGGTGTAGGATGAGCTTTATTGATTGTATTAATAAGAACGCCGTTCTCAGCGGGCCTCAAAAAAAGGCCCTAATAGGCGAGTTCGACGAGATGTACTCTAAGTATAAGAAGACAATGGGGGATGAGCTCGGGGCGAGCGTCGCCGCGCAAAAATTTGTTGGTGTTAAGGCTGCGCAACTCACTAAACACAAAGAGAACTTAATAAAAGACGTGCTTTCTTGGAAAACCTTACGTGATAAGTTAGACGCTAAAACCAAGTTAATCGACGCTGATAAGGAGCTCGCCGGCACTTTCGGGAAAAAACTATACGGTAAATCTAGCGTCGCGATGGCGGCCCGCAGTATTTTAGAATCGGTGTTTATACGCCACACAGCTTTAGAGAGGCAGGCCACGACTGGTATTGCGACAGCTTTAGAAAAATACAGAGCCAAACACGCGGGGATTACGCAAGATGTGGAGGGCTTTAAAGATGTGGCCCGAGTGATACTTGGGGGCGTGTCCGAGGACGCGGGCATTAATGCTGACGCTAGGGCATTTAGAGGTGTGTTCGAATCCGTACATAAGCAGTATGAGGCTTCGGGTGGGATTATAGGGAAGCTTGATAATTATTTCCCCCAGCAACACAACCCGAAGCTTGTTGGGTCTGTCGATGAGGGGACTTGGGTAAATGAGATAAAGGGGCTCTTGGATTTAGAGCGCACTGTCGATATGGACACCGGCCTTCCTATGACCGACGTAGAATTAACCGCTGCGCTGTCTAAGGCTTACAGCAGTATCAAAACAAACGGGTTGGACGAGGTAGCGGTCAGGGCTAGAGATGGCAAGCAAACTATAGGGGCAAAAGGCGTCAGCGTATCCAAGCGCCATTCTTCCGCAAGGTTTTTACACTTTAAGGATGCAGATTCATTTTTTAAGTACAACGAAAAATACGGGTTTCAGGACGCGGGATTATACGACGCGATGATGGGGCATATCCACACAATGACGAGGGACACAGCTCTCATGATGGAGATGGGGCCCAATCCGTCAGGTCAAATAGAGCGATTAAAAATGAACATCCAAGCCGACGGCGGTAAGCCCCAAGCCTTGAATACAGTGCAGGGGTTGTACGATGTTTTGGCGGGAAGAACGTCGTACTCAGGCCAAACTGGGGTATTTTACAACGCTGTTATGGGCACGCAAAATTTACTTAGGTCTGCGTATCTTGTGGGGGCACCTATCTCGGCTTTGTCTGACACGTTTTACGGAGCCTACACCGCGAGACTAAATGGGTTAAGCGCCACGAATGTTTTGAAGAATTATATGTCGTATCTAAACCCAGCTAGTAGCTCAGGAAGACGTCTCGCCCGCCGGACGACTTTTATAGCGGGGGCCACGTCAGGGAAAGGGTTGTCTAACGCAAGGTTTATGGATGATATGGCCTCTAACGGGGCTTTAGCGTGGTTTGCGTCTTTTACAAATAAAGCCAGCGGGTTACAGATAATGACGGACGCTATTAAGGCGGCGCTCCCGCTAGAGGCTATGGGCTTTATGGTCGACGCTAAGGCCGGTAAGGTCAAATGGGCCGACTTAGATAGGAACATGCGCGAAGCTTTCGGCCGCTGGGATATGGACGAGACAGATTACAATAATATAACAAAATCTAAAGAGTGGATAGACGACGAAACCGGAGCCGACTTTATACGACCAGAAGATGTCGCGGCAAGCGGGTTCGAAAGCACCGCCGCTAAGTACGATATGTGGATAAACGACATGGCCTTGTCTGCGTCAAACGAGCCTCGGTTGTTAACACGCGCAATTTCCACAGGGGCTGTGTTTGGAGACGCCAAGAGTGGTACTGCTCTACGCGGCACGGCGTCGTCCTTGATGATGTTTAAATCCTTTGGGGTTACTGTTGTTATGAACCATTTGCTCGACGCAATGAGGCACTCCGCGACTTCCCGCGGGATGTCCAGATTAGAGAGGATAGCCCCCTTCTTGGTCGGGATGGCGTTTTCTGGGCTAATCTCTTTGCAGGTTCGGCAGGTTGTGCAAGGCAAAACACCTATGGAAATTAACACAGACACCATGATGGCCGCCATGGTGCAGGGCGGGGGCTTCGGTATATTTGGGGACTTCCTATTCTCGGACACAACTCGGTTTGGGGCGAGCTTCACGAAAACTTTGTTGGGGCCGATGGCCTCCTTCACAGACGATGTGCACAGGCTCGCCAAAGGTAATTTTGATAAGATGTTAGAAGACGGAGAAGCCCCTAATTTTGGCTCAGACGTCTTCCAGTTCGCAGAAAGAAATTTCCCAGCAGCTAAGCTTTGGTATGTCCGTTTACTTGTTGAGCGTCTAATGTTGGACCAAATAGAAAGAATGATCGACCCTAATTTTGATACACGGATGGCCAGAATAGAAAATAAAATGAACGAGGAAAAGGGTCAGGAATCTTGGTGGGGAGCCGGCGAGATAAAACCTGAATTTATGAAGTAATAGTGATACTATTGAAAAAGGAGAAATTATGACGTTATCGACGACAGCGAATATCAAAGAATACGACGGAGATAACTCTACGGTCGGGTTCTCTTTTCCTTATTTATTTTACGCCGACGGTGATCTCGCGGTCACTGTTGACGGGGTTTCCTACACTTTAAACGGCGGTGGGGCCACAGGGTTTACAGTGTCGGGCGCGGGCGTGGGTGCTGGAGGGACGGTAACATTCAACACGGCCCCAGCGAACCTGGCAAAAATTATTCTCCAACGCATTGTTTCTTACACGCAAGACACGGACTTTGCGGACTTCGATGGAAACCCAGCCGATGTAACGGAGAAGCAATTTGATTTATTGACTATGCAAACACAACAAATTGCCGAAGTGTCGGGCAGGACTATATTGACCCCTATAGGAACGGCATTGACCTCAAATTCTATAGCGGGGACAATCGACGATACGGTTAGGGTTTTGACTGTGACCACCGCTGGGCCAGCAACATCTACGTTAGCTAGTGTATCGGCCACTATCGACACGGTATTCACAGGTTTAGCCACTAGCGACCTTTTACAGTACGATGGTGTAAATTGGGTGAATCTCTCTGAGGTTTCTTCGTCACAAATTGCTGACGATGCTATAACAACAGATAAAATTATTGATGACGCCGTAACAACAGATAAAATCTTAGACGATGCGATCACTGTTAATAAAATCTTAGACGCAGCGATTACAGAAATAAGAGAAATACCACAAAACTCACAAAGCGTGGCTTATGAGCTGGTTCTAAGTGATGGCGGGAAGCACATACTTCACCCCTCTGCGGATACAACGGCTAGAATATACACTATTCCACCAAACGCTAGTGTGGCCTTTCCTATCGGCACAGCTATTACATTTATCAACCAAGACAGCGCGGGCGTTTTAACAATATCAATTACAACGGATACGATGCGCCTTGCTGGTGATGGCACAACAGGAAGTAGAACACTGGCGGCGAACGGCATGGCAACGGCGGTTAAAGTGACGGCTACAGAATGGATAATCTCAGGAACAGGGCTTACTTAATGCAAACGCAAATCTTAGCAGGACTAGGCGGCATTGCTTACACCGAGGCCACGGGAGGCATCATCACGACTGATGGTGACTATAAAGTCCATACATTTAATTCTAGTGGCACATTTGAAATAACCAAGCTTGGCGAAGATGAAATTGTTGATTATCTTGTTGTTGCTGGCGGCGGCGGTGGTGGTTATGACCTCGGCGGCGGCGGTGGTGCTGGTGGTTATAAAACAGGCTCAGGATTTACAGTTACAGAAACATCTTACTCTATCACTGTAGGCGGTGGCGGCGGCGGTTCTAGTTCTGGCTCATCGACAGGGACAAAAGGTTCCGACTCCATCTTTGATAGTGTTACATCCACTGGCGGCGGCGGTGGTGGTTCTCGTACTTCGGCAAAGGCTGGCGCTGCTGGTGGATCTGGTGGTGGTGGCTCAAATGATACGGGGGGCGCTGGCTCTGCGTCGCCTTCTGGACAGGGTAACGCCGGCGCGGCCGGTGGTGGTTCTAATTGTGGCGGCGGCGGTGGTGCGAATAGCGCCGGATCGTCTGGTTCTGCCGGCAATTCTGGCGCGGGTGGCGCTGGTTCTTCAAGTTCAATTACCGGATCAAGCGTAACTCGCGCTGGCGGCGGCGGTGGTGGTGGTGCTACTTCTGTTATAACTGCTGGTTCTGGCGGTTCTGGTGGCGGCGCTAATGGTGGAACGAATGCTGTCGGTGGTGCTGGTACTGCGAACAAGGGCGGCGGTGGCGGTGGCGGTGGTGCTTCACAAAACGGCGGCGCTGGTGGTTCTGGTGTTGTTATAATTAGGTATTTATACAAATGATTTTATTCTCAATCTTAGGCGCTATTTTTTACCGTATGCGTGGCGGCTGGCCCTCATTACCAAGGCCAATAGAGCAATGTTTATTTTGTATTCCTATAATCATAGTGAGTTTAGGATCACCCTTGGCAGCTATAATACTGGCGTTTGTTTTATCGGTTGCGGCTGTATCAATGGGTCACGGTCATACAATGAGCCTTTTGAATCCTGTTGATTTAAACAAACTTGAGAGATATGAGTTTTTCACAAAATGGCTTATCGGAAAGATGCCTGATTACTGGTATAAAGTTCTAGCCCATTCATTTGGCGGGCTGCTGGTTACACTTCCCCTTATATTCACAAATCCAATGCTTGCACCTATAGGGCTTTTAAAGGGTCCGGCGTATATGATTGGCTGGAGACTTCATCCAAATTACTACGGTAATGAAAAAATCAAAATTGGGAAAATCACCTTCGATTCCGCAACAGCGGTGGGCGAGGGTTTAACTGGCCTGTTTATCTGGGCCGCATTACTTGGAGGTCTGTATGTTTAATAAAATCAAACCACACTTAACCCCCCGCAATATCATGATTGCAATAGCTGTAATTGCTGTTCTGGCGGTTATGATTTCAGGCGGTATTAACGCGCCAGCGGGGTTTGGGAACGGATGAGTACTAAAATGCAAAGGACCGTAGAGGTTGTGGAAAGCGGCGCAGCTTATGCCGTAGCAGGAGCCTCTATAACTGCTCCGGCTTGGTTGGTTGATGCTAATACATACGGAGAATTGGTCTTGCTCTTTCTCGGTATTCTAATCGCCGCAACAACGCTTTATTTAAATGTTAGAAAAATCAGAAAAGACAAATGACCACAGGTGTTAAAACTAGCGAATTTTATATCACATTGCTTGCTCTTTTTATTGGGGCTGGTCTTGCTATTTATGGCATTGAAGGCGGAGTTATCGCATCGGTATTATCAGTTGCGGTTGCATATATCGGAGGTCGCAGCTACGCGAAAAAGAAATAATGAACTGGAATAACTACGCGCCATATTTTACCAAAGCCGAGTTTGATTGCAAACATACCGGCAAGAATAAAATGCGCCCTGAATTTATGGATAGACTATTACAGATACGAAAAACATTTAATAAACCAATGATAATAACAAGTGGATACAGAGACATTGAACATCCGATTGAAAAGAAAAAAGCTAACGCTGGCGAACACAGTTATGGTGTGGCCTGTGATATTGCTGTTTATGGCTTGGATGCTTTGGACTTGGTTGCGGTTGCTTACGGGTACGGCATTAGGCGCGTAGGGGTGTCTCAAAGAGGCGGTGGGCGTTTCCTGCACCTTGGTATGGGAGATAATCAGCTTGGTTTCCCTAAAAGTATGTGGAGTTATTAATGTTCGCGGCTTATTCAATGCTCATTAAATACCGTCACCTTATTGGTTATGGTTTAGCTGTTTTAGCTGTTCTGGCCTTATTGTGGTATGTGCATTCACAGGGCTACGAAGCTTGCGAAAAAGATGTTATTATAAAAACAATTAAAGTCGGAAAGATCAGAAATGAAATTGCTAACAATAAGCCTAGCGTCATTGATGTTATTAGCGGGATGCGGTCAGGTTCATTCTAATGCTGGAAACTTCACTGTGATTGAGTATTCAGCGGTGACATTAAACCAAGCGGCTGATGAGATGGAAAGCGGTTATTGTTCTATATTAAGCGGCATGATGCCAGATTATAAAGTATTACGCGATCAAGCAAGGGTGGATTAGATGACATTAGGATTAGGATTAGGATTTACAAAAGGTGGGGCTGCGTTCCCATCATCTTTCGTCGTTGCAGGGTCGCCGCGCTCACTACTGGGCTACGATAGCAACTCAGATTACGAACGCGTGGAAGCCGCGCAGGTCAACGGATACCGCGATGCTATTGAAGCTGTATTCGGTGCTGAAAGTGGCACACAAGATTTCGCTATATCTGGTTGCTACCTTCTTAAATCCACAAGGGTCGCAGCATCTGGGGTTTATTCTTTGATTAATGATGATGATGTTGATAGCGCGAATTGGACAAGAGACACGCAGTACAGCACCATGCTTGCTGCTATTACAGCGCCAGCCGATGAGAATGATGTATTGCATATCTTAGGCGGCACGAATAACGCAAACGCTGCTGGCGGTATTACAAAGGCAGAATATAAAGCGGGCATGTTAAAGCTTTGGGAATTTATCCAAGCTGATTTTGTGAACATCCAAGCTATTGTAAAAAGCCCTGTTCATAGAATACTGGCTGCCGGTAGTCCTGATGATGCTCAGTTTGAGCTTATCCGCACAGCCGATACAGAACTAGACGCTGAGAACACTTGGTTCTTCCTTGGCTCTGAGCGTTATATGGATGATTTACGCGACAATGTGCATTTCTCCGTTGCTACATTAAGGGGCCGCACAGAAGAGGCAAGGGCTAAAGATTTGGGCTATGCCTTCAAAGCCGATTTATCTGCTGGCTCTTTCGGGCCTCTTCCAGTATCGGCAGAGTTTATATCTAATAAAATGCGCGTAACATTAACGCATGACGCTGGGACAGATATTATAGTCACAAGTGGTTGTGAGGATATTTTTGCCATCTTTGTTGACGGTACAGCTCACCAGCCCTCAAGTGTTGTAAGGGTGGATGCTACGAAGATAGACTTGATATTTGATGAAGGTAATTTTGATCCAGTGGATTTAGAAACTTGCGTTTGTGTATATGGCGCAATGGCTGGTTTATCCCAAGCAAGCCCAGAAGTTGTTAAAGATAATGCCACATTCGCGCAGCCATTACGCAGGGCGGTATTAACACCAACAAATTCAGACCCGTTATTCGGCATGACATACACGTATGACATGGATGCTGTTCTTGGAGATAAGACGCTTTCAGGCTCAGACGTAACAGCTATTACAGAAAGAAGTGGCAACAACTTTGTATCTAGCGCGGGTTATTATTGCACATATTCCAGCGCCAATGGCTCACTGGTCGCAACGGATGATGACACTGGGTACAGAACCGACACAGCCTTCACAGGCAGCGCAGCCCATTTAATGTTCATGTTATTCTACGCTCCCGCAACTCCTGCAACTAAAGGCGTTATTTGGGGAACTGGCGACACTACAAGCGTTCAAGTAATGCCGCGAACGTCTTTATTGTTGGATACGAACGGCGATGTTGACTGGTTTCAAAATCAAACTGACAGCGCACAAGAGATAGGAAGCGCAAATCTTGGTGGCTGGAATGTTGTTTGTTTAGATTTCCAAAGCACGAGCGTTTGTAATGCTTATTTGAACTCCACAACTCCTGTGACCTTTGACCCACGTGACAACATGCCTACACAGACTTACGCTTGGTTTGCTGGCGGTAACTTCTCCGGTGACGAGGCGACAGATGGTGTTGCTAATGCAGAATATGCCCGTGTGTGGGGCAGGGCTGGTGCTGGTCACGGCGCTGTAGGTGATGCCTCTGTGTCGGATATCATGACGTATCTGGCGGGATTAAAGAGCGTTGCCTTAAGCTAGTAGCCCCTTAATCTTTCTGCCATAGGTTAAATCTGTCCGTATTTGACCATCCGAAGCGTTAAGCTTGAGCATACAAGCCCGTCTTTGTTGCGATAGATTGTTACGCCTGTGTTTGTGTGTCCTACGATAGTCATTTTGGTTTCCTTTTTAAAATATCCACGCGCCTAGCGCCGTAAAGCCTGCACAAAAAATAGCAAGCCAGAACGCGGCCACAAGAAAATAGGGTTGATTAGGGTCCATCACACACCCCCGATTTCGCCAAGGTCTTCTTGGGCTTGGGTTGGTGGGGGTGGTAGTGGCCTCCAGTGGGTAGGGGATAAAAACATTTCCCCATCTTCCCCACAAGAAATCCGAAAATCAACAAGGCACCATTGCTCTTGCCTCGCACAGAAGTAAGCGGTGGCTTGTATATCGCCATCCTCATAAACCCCTTGATGAACAAGGATACCAACCCCATCCTTCGGCGCTGTCTCTATCGGCAACCATCCATCGTCTTCCAGCGAGGCTGCGTAGTGTTTGAGGGCCGCTTGGATTGTTTTCTGCCAGTCAACGTGTTCCTTATTCTGAAACTGGTAATCGTTCGGTGGATGTTGTGCGGTAAACCACTCTTGAGCATCCATCGCGGCCTGTAATTTATCTTTGGTCATTTAGTTTCCTCTCATTTGTGTGAGCCGTTTACCGCATTTAATCGGCTCATGTTAATTGGTTGTAATCGGTTGTGTTATTGGTGTCCTAGGACCACGGACATTATCGTTTGCGGTATGTGGTTGGTACGTCAATGCGCGAAACTCAACATCATTAAAATATGGCCATTGGTTTATTGTTGGCGTTATTTCACCTCGGTTAGCTTGTATTTCTTGCCTTCGATCTCGATAACCTTACCCGCGCAACTCTGGGCCTTTTCGGTCACATCAATTCCAGATATTTCCTTGAATACCTCAGCATCAAAGTTTGGTAATTTAAACAACTTGGCTCGGTCATCTTCACCTGCCTCATCCCAAGATTTCTGGAAAGCCTCTTTGTATCCGTAGGACTTTAAATAACCGCCAGTTGTTTCGAATGTAGGATTATCGGTTTTCTCTTGGTCCGTCATATAGCTATCAGATATCCATTCTGTTAGGTTGAAATATAAGAAAGCGGGCTTATCGGCTTTATCCCAAATCTCTCTAGGACAGTCTTTGTTAAATACGCGGATATTACCCGACTGAAAGCTGTTGAAATAGCCTGTCTCTTTGTCACAACTGTTCCATTTGCCAGTGTTCCAGTCGCCGGTGTTCCTGTCGCCAGTGTTCCTGTTGCCAGTGTTCCGGTCGCCAGTGTTGTTGTTGCCAGTGTTCCAGTCGCCGGTGTTCCTGTTGCCATTGTTACAGTCGCCAGTGTTCCATTTGCCAGTGTTCCAGTCGCCATTGTTACAGTCGCCAGTGTTGTTGTCGCCAGTGTTCCAGTAGCCATTGTTACAGTCGCCAGTGTTGTTTTTAGAATCGGTCATATCTATCACCTTACAGAATGCGTACAAACATCACCATTCGGCGTATTCGTACAGGTTGAAATTGTGTTATTGATTGCTGCTGTAATGGGATTACCCATGTCTTTCAGCGCAATAAATAATGTGAATACCGTTACGATTATTATGATTGCAGGGATGATGTAGTGCTTGGGTTTAAGTCTCATAAATCACCTATATTATTCTCAAGTTTATATTTTCTCCACAAGTCACGCCCTTTGCCTGTAAGCTTCATAGAGCGCCCTTTAAACTTCACAATAGAAAGTAGCTTGTGTCGCTCAAACAAGTGTACCGTGTAGCGACTATGAGCCGCGTCTGAGTTCTCCCACAGTGCGCCGAGTTCCTCATAACTTGGGACCGCTGGATATGAGTTTTCCAGTATCGCGCATAGTAGGTAAAATAGTTCTTTTTGTTTGTCGTTCATTATTTCGCCCCCGCTAAACGCTTCATATCTTCTAATGCGCCTTCGTTTGAGGCGTAAAAGTCTGGCACTTTCTCTAACTTCGGATCACTAGCCATATATATCATTGCAGCAGCAGCAGATGTTCCTATTGCCCGCTCAAGGGCTTTACCGCCCTCTCCCGCCAACTCAACAACCCATCCGGCGCGGCAATGTGATGTGCCGCAGTGCCAATCCTGCATATCAAGCGCACCCTCTTTTGATGCGGCGGCGTAGACGGTTTTGTGAATGTCTTTAATTTTTACGGAGCATTCACTAAGGTCTGCATCACGAAGGTTTGCACCGCTAAGGTCTGCATCGCGAAGGTTTGCATCGCTAAGGTTTGCACATCTAAGGTATGCATCGCGAAGGTTTGCATCGCTAAGGTTTGCACTTCTAAGGTATGCACCGCGAAGGTTTGCACCGCTAAGGTCTGCATTGCTAAGGTCTGCATCACGAAGGTCTGCACCGTTAAGGTATGCACCGCGAAGGTTTGCACATCTAATGTTTGCATTGCGAAGGTCTGCACCGCTAAGGTCTGCAATTCCTCCCCCTCTCTCACCGCATAAATATTTAACATGCTTCTCGATAACGGCTTTCCACGATAAGCCCCCACACATGACTTTGCCTGTGTATCTGTTTTTAATTTGTTTCATTGTTTGCTCCTTTTTTTGTTTGTCGTTCATCTTAATGTATCCTCCCTAATTCAAGGCCCAAATAATGGACCTCTACAGATTCAATATCATCCGCAATATGTTTAGCATTGGCGCGTATTGTCTTCGCTGCCTGCCCTGCCTTGTATGCCAGATTAAAACAATCATTATGCATAGCTTCGTAAATATCCCCGTCAATTATAGCGAAAGTATTCGCGGCACACTCTAATCGCGCTTCCTCAAGCTCTAGTTTATCAGCAAGCTCGATAAGTATTTCTTCGCTTTCAAATATTCCGTCTGCTTCTGCTATTAGTTCATCAATGTATTGTTGTGTTTCATTGGTCATTATTCATCATTCCTTTTAGTGTTTTATCAATTATCTCTGCCATCATTGAGTTTACAATTTCTTTTTGCTTCTTTTTGCAATCTGGGCTGGCGCAGACGACACACTTGTCTAAATCAAAGGTCCAGCGCTCTTTTTTAACTACGGCGCGGCAATGGTCGCACCTGTCTTTGTACGGTTCCATTATTACCTCGTTAATTCAAAGTGGCATGTTTCTTTAGTGAAATTACTATTCTCAACGCACAAGCTTATTGCCTTGCTATCAAGTGCGGATAGAAATGTAATGCATACCGCCGATGTAGCAATAAACATGATTACCATTATTAAGATTAATTGTTTTTCGTTGGTCATTGTGTTTCCTCTCTCTACAAACAACACTAAACACTTGTCGAACACTTGTCAAACACTTATTTACAATTAAATAGGAAAAAGCCCCGCCGAGAGGAGTCAGCAGGGCTTCGGGGCAAGCAGAGCAGAGCGCACCGCTAGGAAGTTATAAGAGCATTTCAGGGCGTATACAGGAGCGGCCTACTTCCCCGAAGTCTCTATGATAGTTGATAACGCTTGCGCCGCGCTCACTAGAATAGCCTCCGCGCTCGCTGTGTGCGTCCTTGGCGGCTAATGTGCTGTGTTGCTCCACAACCATCAAGGCGCATTCTTTTAACTCTCTGTGGTGCAAGTGGCCTACATGGGCGTAAGAATATTTTGTGCTTCCATATATTTCTCTGAACTTACCCGCCAGTGTACGCGATACATCGGCTATGCGCTTCTTGTGCCCATGATGAAAGAATAGGGATGTGTTACCCCATTGAAAGGCGTAGTAAGGCGTTTTAGAAAAATCAAAGGTAACTCTCGGCTCATCTTCATAACGCCTTGAAACAGCCAGTGTGGTCCAGTACGAGCTATCTATATTATGGTTGCCTTCTGCTATTAGCACATGCACATTTTCGTGCTTGTCTAACAGCGCCTGTATAGCGTAATCAAAAATTGTTATAGCCATATCCGCAACATCTCGAAAGCGCCCGTCTACATCGAGAATGTGGCCACTTGATGGGGTGCAGGGCAAAATGCCGTCTGCGTGAAGGAAATCCCCAAGGTCAACTAAAACAGCTTGCTTAGAGTGCGGCGCTGCCGCCGTAGCTTTCCCGAACCAATTAATAATACAATCAAATGCGCTGTCTAATGTCCACGCGTCCTTTGTTTCGGTGGCGCTAGAAAATTGACCTAAATGAAAATCACTGATTATATAGGCGCTACATAGATTAGTGCTTGCTATATGTGTGTAATCCTTTGGGGCGACCTTTGGTATATCATCTATCAGGCCCTCAAGTATAGACTGGAAACGGGTTTCCTTATCTATTTGCTCTTGGTCTGTTTTTATCCATTGTAATTTTTTGTTGCCGTCCGCGTCATACATAATGGATGTAGCTTTTACAAACTGCCCCTCTGGTATAACTTCCTCAACTTCACAAAATTTTAGCCCAAGGCGGTTCGCGCTTTGAGCTTTCTTCTGTCTATCTAATCCATCGTAAAACGTACTCTTTGCTATTCCCTCGGCCCTTGCAGCCTTTAATGCGTTTCCATGTTTCTCGACTAGCTTAATATAATCTCTCGTCATATTACCCCCACGGTATTGATTTGATTGATTAAATCTTAGCATAAATAATTCAGTGGCGCTAGGCGCTGCGCGCTTTCAAATCCAAGCAATCGATAGTCAGTGCTTCGACAAACCCAGTATCTATAAAATCGTCTGCTATTTCATTTGCATACTCTCGGCACGAATGGGAGCTTGGGAAGTCTTGGACCGTTATTTGATAAAATGAACCCCCGCCAATATATAGTGTAATGAAAAGAGCGTATATCATATAGCAACTATATATCAAAAGCGGGGGTTTATCTATAATAATGTATCAATTATGGTGTTTAGGTCATAAACTCATTTTATGGTGTCTGGGTCATACTATTAACTCCGCCCTCTGCGCGAACGTCTTTGCGCTGTAAACATCTATACGCCCGAATACATCGCGAGTTATCCAATCACCGACAAGGGCTTTATGATTAGACCGCTTATCATTAAAAGCTGCGTAAGGGCGCTCTGCCTTTGGGATTTCTCATGCGAATTAAATCTGCCTTAGCACGTAAAGTTTTAATTTCTAGGCTAAGCTTTTCCGTCATTTCGTCATACTCCACCCGATCAACAACAACCGCGTCTTTCGGCAATAGCTTGTGCGTTTCGAGTAGTTCGAGAGCGTCCACCACCTGATTTTCGTGTTCTGGATGTATAAAATCAGTAGTATCGACAATCATTTGCAAAACCGCTTTAATCTTATCGTGCGGTGTCATTTTGTTAATCTCCATAAGCATTGAGCAAGAACCCTCAAGTCTTAATGATTTCTGCCCCACCCATTCGGCCAATGTAGAAATAACAGCATCAATCGCCCCCTGTATTTCTTCTTTCGTGTTATTCATGGTCTGTTCCTTTCTCTTGTTCTGACCGGACGTACGTGGTCTTGTTTCCATCATCTACGTATGCGATAGCCAGACTCATACAAATCAATAAAATGCAAATTTGGTTGTGGTGCATAAACGCGTCGTAAACAATAAATCCAGCAGCAATCATCACGAATGTGCAGAATATTGCGTAATATAAATCAACACCCATCACTCCACCCCCTTATCGCTTGGGCTTGGTGGTAGTGGCATCCAGTGGGTTGGCGGGAATTTACAAACGTCTACACCTTCATAAAGCATGCCGCCGAGTTCATAGCTGGCTTCGCACCAACCGCCCTCTTCACCATAATCCCTAAATTCACAAGGCTCCTTCCACATAGAAGGAAAAACAAACTCACCATCATAAACAATAATTTGTGTACCATTCTTCGGTGCGGTTTCAATCGGTTGCCACTGGTTAGCGGCAAGCTTTAGTATTTTAATGGTCATTTTGTTTTTCCACAAATTTTATAAATCGCTCAGAGCGATAAGCCCCTTTCGTTTTCTCTATAATTTCCGCAAGAGGCCGCTTTGGAATGCTTTCCGCTAGACTTTGATTGCTTTCTAGTTTCATTCTACAATCCTTTCTATATCTTCAATCGTTAATCTAACCAGCCCGATATTATCTACGCTGCAATAGTCGTTCTGGTATTCGATTATTATGGCCGGATTAATGGCCGGTTTAATCATAGACCCAGCTTGCGGCGCGGCCATTATCAGGCCGCATAACAGGCCGCTTAATGTGTATGTTAGTTTGTGCATTGTGCGTCCTTTTGTTATAAGCGCCCCTGCGCCGCACTGTTTGCCTAATACGGCGCAAGGGATTTGGTTTAGAAAGGGATTTCGTCTTCTAGCTCATCCGCAGCCGCTGGTGCCGGTGTCGAAGCTGGACCGCTTGCTGGAGCGTCCCCCTTGCTGTCCAACATGACCATTTTACCGCCGAAGCCGCGCAAAACAATCTCAGTGCTGTATTTTTTATCACCGCTTTGATCTTCCCAAGAGCGCGTTTCAATCTGGCCCTCAAGGTAAAGCTTTGAGCCTTTTTTAACGTAGCTCTCTATAATCTCAACTAATTTTCCAAACACAACAACGCGATGCCATTCTGTCTTTTCTTTCTTCTCACCGCTGTTTTTATCTTTCCACCGCTCGCTTGTAGCTAGGGATAAATTGGCGACCCTATCTCCATTGTCGAAGGTTCTAAATTCTGGGTCTGCGCCGATATTCCCGATTAGCGTTACTTTATTTAACATTTTCTGCTCTTTCTCTTAACAATTGCATTATTCCTATATAAGTCGCCTCGCTCATATCACCCTTTCCGTTTTCCCACCGACAATAAGTTGTCTCCGTAACGTCAAAAATCTGGCAAGCTTGGCGTTGCGTGAGCTTTAAATCCTCACGCAATTTTTTAATGCTACTCGAACGCTGGTAATCCTTCATTTTCTTCACTTTCCTTTGCTAGTTTAGATAGTTCTTTATGTTTAGGTTTGATACTAGTCTTCTCGTCGTCGCTCAACGTGGATAACCATTCTTTGTATGCGTCCACGCCCTGCTCTGCCGCGTCAACCCCTGCGCCTAACAGCTCTTTGTCTGGTGCTGGTGGTAACGGCTCGCTAATATCCGCAGTCTCCTTTAGTGGCTTAATTGAGTATGTCTTGACGTTATGCTTTGATGCGCGGACCGTCACATTAATAGCCTTGTCAATACCGCTCATGTGAGAGATACGGATACCGCCGACCTTATCGCCGCCCCATGTTACAGACGGGTCACAAAAGAGAGTGACAAGCTTACCCCTTACATCAACCTTGCCGTCTTTTCCTCCCCAAAGCTGGGCGATAACGCGGCGCATGGATTTGCAAGGCTTCCAAGGCCGCTTAGTGTCCCCCTCGTAAAACAACGCGATAGGCTGGTCATCTCCTGACTTCTTTTTACCCTCAACGATTTTAATTGTCAGGCTGCCAGAAATATCACCTGCGTTTAGCTGGTCACTCTTGGCGATTATCGTATCTGAAAAATCTATTTTAGTCATTATACCCTCCTAAAGTATATCAAAGTCGTCTGTGTTGGCTTGTCGCTCGGTCATGATGAGGCCGTCTTTGTTTTTGGCGTAGTTTTCTGCTTCTTGTTCTATTGACTTCTCGAAAGAGGCAATGGCGAGAATAAGCGCGTCTTGGATTTCATCATCAGGGAGCACCCGCTTAACAAATAAAGGCATCCCGCTACTGTAACTAACAAAATCAATCCACTCTCGCCCCGTGACCAATAGGCCGGTTTGTAGCTGCATGATGTAGTCTTTCGGTACTTCATTTTTAGAGATCGTTTCGGCTTGGAATTTCTGCCTACGCGACTTAATCTCTATAAGGCCGTCATCCCCAACAAGGCCATCAGGGCTATATCCTACTGTGCCGCCGTTTTCGTCGTTAGTGATAAAGCCGCATTCTTTTGTCTCTGTGTAGTGCTTATTATATAGTTGACGGGCGGTTTCCTCGTCATACATACCGCGCAACATATCATCGCTAATGTAGGACGGCTCAACATAGCCAGTTTCTCTTTGCGCTAAAAGCTCATAAACGTGCGCCCTTACTTTCTCATTGTTCGCAATCTTTAGCGTGGGCGTGAGAATTAGCTTCATCTCACTAGCGGTTAATATCCCGCGCCGCGCCTCTAGCCATTCCTCTGAACCTTGCTCTAAATCGTAATAATATTTAATCATTTGTTTAACTCTCTCTTGTTGTTGTTACGCGTATTTTTCAGATAAACGAGCAAGTTCTGCAAGTTCATCGGTTTTTTGTTTGTCTATGGTGGCAACGGCGCGGCGCTCGTTCTCTTGTGACGCCTCATCCATTGCAGATAGCGCCTTGCGCACGGCATCCTTTGCATTAAAATCTTCCCAGTCCATATAAAAGGAATAAATAGCAGTTGGAACCACCCCAAATCCAGATAAATACCCACCATAAGCACATCTAATTGATACACTGTTTACATGCCCGCTAAAGTCAACCCACACATGAAAATCAGGGCGGTTTAGCTCAATAGCCTTGTCTAGTATTTTACCGATATTTAATTTAGTCATTTGTTTAACCTCTCTTATTGTTGTTTATATTGTTAGAATAATATCTTTCCTAAAGCTTTGTCAAGAAGAAATTTACATCCTCCTCACTCCGCGCGACAAAAGCGATCCCGCCGTTGTCTTTAACAAGCTTCAAAAATTTGTCTTGTTCTTTGGTGGTTTTCCCATTCTCAGTTTTCACCTCTATGGCCAACATGCGGCCTTTATAAATGCCGATTATGTCAGAGGACCCCTTGCACAACCCAAACTCGACCCACCTCCCGTAAGCGTCCGGTAGTTTACCTGTGTTGTTGCGCCAAACTATAGCGCCGAGCTTCGACGCCTCCATTAGACACAGTTTTAATGTATTAGTTTCTTTCATTTTCTTTCCTCCAGTATTATTCTCCCACACGCCTCCTTTATCCTCACGTCGTCTGCTGTTTTACCTTCGTGTTGGCAATACATTTTAGCATAAAATATCGCTGTGTCTTTTTTCCTCACCCCTCTATACGCGCACACGAATAATGTCATTTTTTTATCCTTTTCATTTGCGCCATACGGTAAACCCAGCCCTGTTTATAGCCTCGGTCTTTTGCTATATCTTGTAAATCTTTCATCGTCTTAGCCATCCCTACTTCCATACGCTTTTCTTTCTTGCGCTGCACCGTTTTTATCTCCTCCAGCTCCCCCTCCACTTGCTTTATAACCCGTGATTGGATGGGGTATATATTCCCACAATTAGGGCAATGGGGCCCTGACGGGTGGCAAAAATAGCATTCTTTGCACTGCCGCATTTCTATTTCTCGCTCTTGCTGTTCTTTGCGAACGCGCTTATCTTGCCCCTTGAGCGTCCACTTCCTCAACTCGTCGGGCATACCGTGCTCAAAAACATTACCGGCGTGGTCGAATATTTGAGCGGGATTATCTTTAACCCTTAGCACACGGCCCCACTTTTGTAGCTGTTTGGCTTCCGACTTTGTAGGGGCCACATCGCTCATGCATTCGATGACAACGTCCCTGCCAACTTGAGCCGCTAAGTCGAAACCAAAGCACATAATATCCACGCTAACGATTTGCAGCAACTCCCTATCAGCAAAACGATTTATAACCGCCTGCCTGACCTCATGGCTGACGGCCCCGTCTAAGTGACAAGCAGGAACGCCGGCATCTCTATAAGCCTGAGCCGTCCGTTTTGACTCTTTAATAGATGAGGCAAAAGTAATTCCGAGCCGGCCCATAGCGTTTTTTTTGTAAGTGGTAACAGCGTCCCCTATCAAAACATCCCCGTGGTCGTCCATCCAAGCGCCCATTTGTTTTTTATTATAATCACCAGCCACAATTTTGATGTCAGACAAATCGGGGACACTAGGGGCAAATAATTTAAACTCTGACAGCCTGCCGAGCTTGATTAACTCCCCCATCGGGAGGCCTATAACTAAATCTTGATACCATTTATCCATACCGTCGCCGTTGCCCTTTTTAGGGGTAGCGGACAGCCCTATAATGTAGCAGTCGTTCGCCGCCAGCCACTTTATAACTTTATCAAGCCCAGCTCCCCCATAATGCGTCTCGTCAATAATGGCTATAGCGGGGGGTTTTAATTTATCAAGCCGACCAGTTAAAGTCTGCAAGCTGCAAACAAAATTCGTGGCTGTGAAGTCATAATTATAACCAGACGCAATAAAACTGTGCGGTATTTTAAATTTATCGTAAGTTTTTGATGTTTGCCGCATAAGCTCCTTGCGAGGGACAATAAACCATGTGCTACTCCCCTTGCTTATAGCCCTATGCAATATCTCGGTGGCCATAATGGTTTTGCCCGCCCCCGTTGCCGCCTGCATAAGAACACGTTTGTTCCCGCGCCTCATGCTCCCAGCTACTCGGTCTATTTGGTCTCTCTGGTCTGGAAATAACTTAATCATTTAAACGCCATTTCCGCACGGATTTGCCCTCTAAGGTGTCCCACTTAGGTTTATTATCCCATCCTAGGCCGCGCATGACCTCGGCGATATCGGCCTTATCTTTCCGTGACCATCTCTCTCTTGGTTTTACAAGGCACTCAATCAAAATTTCCTCAGTGGTCACGACTGTTTTATTGCTCACATACGAGCTGATTATGTCCTCCCATACGTGGCCCTCAAAGCGGCTTGCCTGCTCTTGTGTCGCCTGTATATAAACAGGATCGTCTGTTTCTATATAATGCAGCTCTCCGGCCTTAACACGGTGTATAGCCTCGGCCCATATTTGTTCCTTCACTAAATTAAACATATCCAGTTTTATTTTACCGACCTTTATCGGCCAGAACCTGCGGCCCCCCGTTGGGTCGTTTAGATAGTCGCTGTCATTTGTAGAACCGGCGACAATAAATTGCCTTGGCAGTTTGACAATAGAATTTGAAAATTTTGGCATAACCTCATCAATGCGGCTTGAAATCCACGACTTGACTTTATTCCTGTCTTTTGCGCTAAGCCCTGACAACTCGGCGAACTCAACAATTAATTTACCCTTTAAATGCTGGGCTAGGTGCGCCCCTCCTATGTGGTCGAATGTTATAGAGTCCGTAAAGTACGACTCACCGTTAAACGTGGCCAGCGCCTCTAATAAAGTGGACTTACCCGCGGATTGATGCCCCTCAAAAACGATAACGTGGTCAAATTTCTCTCCTGCGTTGTATATGCGCTTTACAGAGGCTTTAATAAAATTACTCCCTACCGCCCTTACATATTCTTTTGGCTGTGTTGTCGCGTCGCAGTAGTCAATCAACCAGTCGTCTAGTCGGGGGTTGCCGTCCCAAATCAATTTATCAAAGTAGTTTTGGACCGGATGAATAGTTTTTTTAAGCGCCACAGATTTTAAAATATTACTCATCTCTGTGTTAGAACCTATATTTATACCCTCTAATGACAAGCGACCCCTTAATTGCGTAAGGTCTGTGTCCTCCACGTCGCGCCATGTAAATTTTTGCTTATCGTCCCAAGGTAATGCTTCTACAATGCGTTCGGTTTGCTGAAATTCGTCATAAACAAACGTGCCGAACCATTTCGGGTCATAAGACAAATATAAATCTGCGTTGAACGTTGAGTATTTTACATCAAAAACGCCTCCTATTATGCCGTCCTTCCACTTCGCAACCTTCGACCAGTTGGACATTCCAACCTCGGTGTGGTCTAATTTTCTGCTTGGGGCTGATAAAGTTGCAGGCTCGACCACATCGGGAGATGCGGGAGCCTGCGGCGTTACGGAGGTTAAACGCAACATGTACTCTTTTAATGCATCATGACCATATATACAAGCATAATCGTTAAAATCCGTAGGTTTTAGCTCCGCTGTGTCCTCGTCAAACTCCGGTGTGATGACAAACCCGCCTACCGCGCCCGCGGCTTGGTGTGCCTTTGTTGTCCCTGTGTTTACCCATTTTTTATTTTTCGGCCAGTTCTCGCTTGGGAATTGGTCGTTGTCTGAGGCAATTACTATAATGCTGTCAGGTTTAGTCTTCCTAAACCGCCTTGCCACAGAGCGAAGGTTGCCAGCATTATACGCGGCAATTACAGGGTGCTTCGTCGCCTGCCTTACACTGCTCGCGGTTGAGTACCCTTCGCAAATATAAATTTTACTCCAGTCGTCGCTTGGCTCAGACAGCGGGCAAAACCCGTCCTTCACTTTCGCGCCCTTAACGAATTTCTTAAACCCGGACGGCGCTATTAGTTGCAAGCTCGATATGCTGCCGTCATCTTGATAAACAGGAAGCATAAGCTCTCCAGTCTTCACACGAAGCCGCGCCATTTCTGGTAAAACCTCTTTACTTTGGCAATATTTATGTGTGTCGGGTGCAAGAGGTGCGTTTGCGTAAATTTTACCCATCCATTTAGAGATATAAGCCTCTCTTTTTTTCATTAAGGCTTTGTGCTCGCGGTCTTTCTTTGCTTGCCATGCCCGCAGCTCGTCGCGCTTTTCTGAGTCCAGCGTCTCGCCGTCCCATGACCTCCATGTTTGGAATCCCATTAAATCCTTGTCGCTCCCGTACCAACTGATCGCCCTGTCTCCCTCTACAATCATACGGTAGCGCCCGCTAGAGCGCTTTTCCCCCTCGTAGATTAGGCGATGCCAAGAGCCGTTTGCCGTTACGGGGCGCAAAGCCTTGTATCCTTCGCCCTCTATAGCTTTTAAAAAATCTTGCTCGTAACTCAATTGAAAACCCTGCGCATTGCTATTTCTCTTCTTATGGCGTGGACATCCATGCCTAAATAATCTGCATCTATGGCCAGGCCATCGTTACCGAATAAATACCGATCATGCACACTTTTATCTAGTACCGTCATGCTCATACTTGGCGATGTCGGCGGGCTATACTCGTCTTCTATAGCGCGGCCCACTATAGCACATAATAACCGTAGGCTGTCCGCGTAAGTTGCTGGGCGCGCCCACATAGGGTCTTCCCATGAGTACAGCTTCTCGTGCCCGTCTGAAAAAGTGTCAGTTTTCTTAACACCTCTATCTATATACTCTATCGCGTATTTTGTAACCATTATTTAAACCCCTGTTTCGTCACGGACCAACATTGCATCGGCCCCCTTGAGTAATATAGTCGCCCGCGCTGACAATAATGTCAACACAGTTTTGTAAATAAAATATACCTTGCGGACATTAGTAAAAAAAAGACCATCTTGGCTTGCGTCATGGCGGTCTAGGTGGTTTAAACGAAAACACTCTTTTCGGAGATTCTCCACCTTAATCTTACCGGCTGTTTAATGTCAATCTTTAAATACTAAAAAACCCCTCCCATTTGTTACGTTTTGGGAGGGGTTTTTTTCTGAGGACAACACAACTAATCTCTCATGAAAACTATAATATAAGTTTATCTGGTATTGTCAACCCCTCATTATCATTCGCCGCGCATACCTTAAATAATAATGTTCTCGCGGTCCAGTTGCAGCTTTTAGGCTCCCATCTTGCAACTGGGTAATGTTCCATTATTAATTTTATCATGATGTTGCCTTTCTGACATGGGGGTAATAAAAATTAGCGTATGCCATTAGCGCCCTATGCCTTTTGCCGCCTACAATTTTCCGAAAATACTCTATATCTGATTGTTTAATTAAATAGTGCTTGTATACTCCCTGTTCCGGTCCGTCCTTTACTGCAACCCGCCCAAGTGTGTGAACCTTTAACCCATCGGATCGCTCATAAACTGGAACCATCGCGTACTTTTTCCAAAACCCTAGTTTTTTAATCATGTTGTGCCTTTCGCTTTATTAATCGCGTTTTTGATTTTGTTTTCGATAGCTGGGCTTAATAGTGCGGAACCTGTTGTTAAGGCCCCGTCATGCGTGTGGGCGAGCAGAACATATTCCAAAACATAAAATAAATTAGGGGCCTCGGTTATTAATCGGGCGTTTGCCTCCGAATTTTCGTAACATCCTTTAATAGTGGCAACGGCACGGCCCGAAGGTGCCTCTATTTCATAATCACCGGAACCGGTCCACGCGTTACCCAGCCACGGCCCTTGTGTGTGCGTTATTAATTTTATCATGACGCCCACCCGCTGGCCACAACTAGCCCCGTTCCCGTGGTTCTTGTTTCATACGTTATAATCATCTTATACTTTTTACACTTGGCTTGCAGTTGCTCAAAACATGACTTTTTATGGCTTTTTACTCGCTCCACGGGAACATTATCAAAGCTAAATGCATATTTGGGCGCGTCATGGCGGTCTAGGTCCGGCTCATGGTGCTGTGCTTTGATTAGCCTTTCAGCCTCGTTAAACCCTACACCCTTGCTTTCAGATATCCATAGCATATAGTTTTTATAGACCGTGGCTGCGTCTATGTCCGGCGATTTGCATTTC
>Ga0136601_1000123_pt1 | contig 39078 bp, 36 predicted proteins | sample AntRauMFilla2699_FD_181020 | JGI IMG/M metagenome (GOLD analysis project Ga0136601, IMG submission 181020) | Saline lake microbial communities from Rauer Islands, Antarctica - Metagenome Filla 2 #699 | ecosystem: Environmental > Aquatic > Non-marine Saline and Alkaline > Saline | place...
GCGAAACCGAGAGGGGACGTATGAAGCGTATATTCAGGCTGTGGTCGGTGTCTTCATGACTCAACTTAAAGGAGTGCACTACGGCACCGTGGCTGATATTGGGCGAGCGATGGTGGAAGAACAAAGTCGTCATGTCTACCGATATACTCGGGATCTTATCAGTCAACTCAAAGGTGATGATTACTATCTTGTCGCCATATCACAGTCACCAAAAGCGATCCTTGATGAGTTTTGTGCCGGGTATGGTTTTGATAAAGTGTACGGCCGCATGTATGAGATCGGCCCTACCGATCGCTTCACTGGCGCCGTTGCAGATGAGCATGTAATAGCCAACAAAGCCAATATTGTGAATCGCGTGTTGGAACATAACGAGTTGACACGAGAAGCGTCGGTCGCAGTGGGTGACACAGAGGGTGATGTATCAATGCTTGAAATGGTAGAGCGCCCGATCTGCTTTAATCCGAACCAAAAACTATTTGAGGCAGCAAAGCGTCACGATTGGCCGATTGTCGTGGAGCGAAAAGACGTTGTGTACGAGCTCTGAAGTGCCGAGACCTTAGCTTGCTATTTTACGATCCTATTTACAATACAAATATGACTGCGCAAAAACATTTATACCGAGATACGCAAAGGGGATTAGTGGGTGGTGTTCTTGCTGGTCTCGCTCACTACTTTGACCAAGATATTGTGCTGTGGCGGGTGCTGGCAATTATTTTATTTATACTGACTGGCTTCATGCCAGGAATTTTGGTGTATGTCATTGCTTGGGTCATTATCCCAGCTCAACCTACCTCAGGTGAGCACTACGATTACGACATCGTGTAAGCATGACCAGACCAACGAAGCAGGAACGTAGCTTTATAGCTACCGTGTGGAAGTTCTACGAAATCTCTGGTCGCCATGATCTACCGTGGCGAAAAGACGTGCGCCCATACGCGATAGTGGTTTCGGAGATAATGCTTCAACAGACACAGGTCCGTCGAGTGATTCCAAAGTATAACGCTTTTTTAAAGCGTTGGCCGAGCGCACGAGCATTGGCTCGAGCACCGTTACAGGAGGTGTTAGAAGCGTGGCAAGGGTTGGGCTACAACAGTCGCGCCAAGCGCTTGCGCGACTGCACAAAGCGTATTAGTAGTCTCACTAACGGACGTTGGCCGACTACGTACGAGGGCCTAGTAGCGTTACCAGGTATTGGTCCGTACACAGCAGCAGCGGTGATGAATTTTGCCTACAACACACCACAACCTTTGGTTGAAACTAACGTACGGACGGTTTTCATCCATCATTTTTTTGAAGGACAAGAGCAAGTGAGTGATGCAGAAATTATAGAAGTAGTAACAAAAACTCTCCCACCAGAACGGCCTCGTGAGTGGTTTTGGGCGCTTATGGACTACGGCTCGTACTTGAAGCAGACGCATGGAAATGGTAATAGTCGCAGTGCGCATTATAAAAAACAGACCCCTTTTAAAGGCAGCAACCGCCAAATACGTGGGGCAATCATACGGGAACTCACTAAAAGTAGTCTGCCTGAGCCAGCGCTCATTAAACAACTTTCTGAGCATACAACGGAGCGCGTTCGAAACCAGCTTGCTGACCTACTTTCTGAGGGGCTAGTAGTGAAGCAGGGGAGTCTGCTACGTATAGCCAGCTAGAGCGTATCTTCTAAGGTAAGCGTCAAAAACATGGCCGGGATAAGTGTGAACGCTAGGCCAACAAACAGTAAGTTAAATGGTAGGTAGAGCAGTATGGCACTACCGATGAGTGACCCGATCACAATTCCGAGTGGACGACTGAGTCTGAAAAAGCTTATTAGGTTGGCATCAGTACCTTTGGTGTGTTTGAAGAAATAACTCTCAGTGGTCACCTCAACCAAGGCCGCTCCGACTCGCATAATAAACATGAGTAATACCCAGGCTACAACACTGGCAGCTGTAAGGAAGCTCATCCACGATAACGTGACGGCAAGTATGAGAAACCCCAGTGCCATCATCTCTTTTTCGCCGTACTTTTGATCAGCTAGATAGCCAATCGGCCACTCGAAAAAGACGTAGCCGAGTAACCCAAGCCCTAAAATGAGACCAATGCTATCCCAGGTAAACCCGATCTCAGTAGCCATATATAACGGGATGTAGATAGTGGACCAGGCAAAGAACATCTGCAAAGTGAGATGGGTGAGAAACGCGTTGCGCATGTTTTTGGTTTCAAAAAACGTCCGAATCGTACTCAGTACTTTGACTTCTTTATACTCTGGATCTTTAAAATGTCGAAAATGAATGAGTATTAACGATATGAAGATGGCACCCGCTACCGCAGCTGCTAAGTACGTGCGAGTGAGGTTGTCGCTATTGTCTCCTACAAGCACTGCTACCGCTAAGGGTCCAGCCACACCCGCTATGCTCATGAGGGCGAGTGCTAACCCTCGTTTACTACCAGTTGAAGCTTCGTTATCGCCGATTAACGACTCTGAAAATACGTCCAGTGTCATGTACAGGAGTGGACTGGTCACTAAAAAGACAACAAAAAAGGTGATTACTAATGCGGGTGAGGAGGTAGTGCCAAGCACCAGTAAAGAGAGTAGCAGGATGCTAGCCATACCCAAGGTAAATTTGGTGTTACCAACTTTGCGTAACACTCGTGAGATGAACAGAAATATAAGGATCGAGAGACAAGAACCAACGGTGTACAAAAGGCCCACTACTTCAGCCGAGGTGAAGGTTTCGACGAAGGTAGAATTACTATAGGAGACTAAGAAAGCTTGAAACGTAACGACAATCGAGATGACATACACTAGCCAAAATTTGGGTGGCGTGCGAGTGTACAATCGTTTTTTGCCAGTCAAGGAACGCAACCGTGCGAGAGAAGACATTGTCTGTATTGTAGCAACAGATATGAGTCAGCAGAGCAAGTCAAGGGGACAAACAGGGTAGAGAAACGACCGCGTGACGCTTTGTAGCGTCACGCGGTCGTTTCAAGGTAACCACTGTGTTCGTACTCGTACCTACGAAGAGTCAGGGGTAGTACATAGCAGTGTTAGGTACAGAGTTAACTCATGAGTTAACTCTGTACTACTTGCTAAATGCCAATCAGTACCGGGATGACCATCGGCGTCTTGTTGGTCTTCTGCATGAGAAAACCACTTACGACATCGGAAAGTTCGTCTTTTACGATATCTAGGTCGATCGGATGCATGTTGGCTGTTTGCTTCTCAACCGTCTTCTTGATCAGTACACGAGCTTCAGAGAGCAGCTGTTGATTTTCGCGAAGGTAAATGAAACCACGAGAGATAATATCTGGGGATTTACGGAGTTTACCATTGCGAGTATTGACGGTCGCGATAATTACAAACATTCCTTGTTCGGAGAGTGACTGGCGGTCGCGCAGTACTACCTCCTGTTTAGCTCCAACGTTGAAGCCATCGACAAAGATCTCTTCAGTTGGTGCTTTGACGTCGTGGACTTTAAGTGTTTCTCCACCAATAATATCGAGGATCGTACCATTGTCTGGTACGACAATGTTCTCTCGAGGAAAGCCATTTTCAATGGCGGTATAGGCATGGCTTTTAAGGTGATAGTGGTGACCGTGAACAGGCATTAAGAACTTTGGCTTCACGGTCTGGCGAACCCAGTTGAGTTCTCCAGCGTTACCATGGCCAGAAGAGTGCACGCTGGCGCTCTTATAGTTGATGACGCGGCAATTCTTACGGTAAATATTATCTTTGAGTTTTTGCACTGCAATCTCGTTTCCAGGAATCACCGAGGAAGACAAGACCATGGTGTCGCGCTCGTTGAGGTTGATAAACTTATGTTTATCTGTCGCCATTCGCATGAGTGCTGCGAACTCTTCACCTTGGGCACCAGTCGCAAGGACAACGATCTTATCAGCCGGATGATCTTGCATTTCTTGCGCTCCAATGATCACACCCGGCTTTACTTCCATCATTTTCGCGGTCAGAGCGATATCGATGTGGGTTTTGATACTTCGCCCTTCTGGTACGACGTGCTTTCCGTACTTTTCACACGTTTTAATGATGTGAATCAGTCGCTCAAACTGAGACGCAAAAGTGCCGATGATCAGGCGCCCGGAAGCGTCTTTAATGATCTTCTCGAGACTGTCAAACACTACCGACTCGGGAGCTGAGAAGCCCTCTCGGTCGGCGTTAGTAGAGTCAGCAAGCATTATGAGATTGTTATTTTGACCCACCTTCTCCCAACTTTCACGCTCAAATTTATCTATCTCACCATTGCCATCATGGGTAAGGCGAATGTCACCGGTAATGACTACGTCACCATATTTCGTTTCAAAGGCGATACCCATTGCATCCGGGATCGAGTGAGTAACGGGGAATGTTTTCACTTGTAAGTTACCAATTGAAAAGGCTTCACCTTCTTTGACTACGGTTATATTGACCGGATCCATGTGAGGAAATTCTTCTTGACGCTTGAGGATCATTAGCGAGGTGAGGTACTGGGTATAAATGGTTGGATTGCCAATTCGTTCCATAATGAAAGGAATCCCTCCAATGTGATCGAGGTGACCGTGCGTTACCAGCATCGCTCGTACTTTGTGCTTACGCTCCTCAATGTACTGCGTGTTCGGCAGGATATAGTCGATTCCTGGTGCGCCTGCACCTTCACCGACAAACTGGAATCCGGCATCAATGACCACCATGTCGTCTTTGGTTTCAAAAACCCACATGTTTCGACCGATCTGCTCTAGGCCGGAAATGGCAACTACACGTACTGTCTCATCGTCCATGATCTCAGGGATCTGTGGCGCGCGGTCGTCAGTAGTAGTGATGCGGTGTGTGAGTGCCGGGTTGGTCATCTTGCGCCGGTTACGACGATTACCGCCTCGGTTTGAGCGCTTGCGGTCGTTATTCACTGTCTTCTTAGCTGCAGTAGGAGCTTTAGAACGAGAGCGGTTGCCACCAGTGTGGGGGCGGCGAGCACCACCTTGAGTTCGTTGGCCGCTCGGACGCCGATGAGCACCACCGCTGCGTGAGCGATTATTACTGCTAGATTGAGAATCTGATTGTTGATTCATAACTGAAATTCTGTCTTGATTGTTAATACTACGTTCTACTAATAGGTAGTGTGCGGTGTCGTGTATAGCGACAACGGGCACTCACTACTAGTCAGTAAATAATGGCCACAAGGATTCGTTACCGCTATGCCAAGCTGCGATAGTCGAGAAGCGGTCACTTGGTGAGGCCATCCGTACTGGTAGCTGGATTGTTACCTCATCGGCCACCACATAGGCAAAGGTTGGTGTGTAGAGGAAGGTGGCCGGTTGCTCCTCTCGCAGTATCGTGACAGCAGCCTCGAGTGCCAGGGCTCGTTCGTTGGTATTTGTGTCAGTGCGAAGTGTGGTGAGGTACGCGTCAGTATCTATGTTCGTGTACTGAGCGATATTGAGTCCAGGGTCTTCGCGTTGCGATGAGTGCCAAAAAGGATAGAGATCAAGACCGCGTCCGACATCAGTTCCAAAGAGTAGAATAGTGAACATACGCGGACGAATGATCGATTGTACGAGGTCAGTCTGTTCGTACTGTTCGATAGTGACCGGTATGCCCAGTTCTGCCCAAGCTGACTGAATATATTCAGCAGTCTGCACAAAGGTGTCAGTATTGACGGTCGCAATGGTGAACGAGAGTGTTGCCGTACCTTCGTCAGTCTCTTTTTCAAAAATACCATCATCGTTTCGAGTCCAGCCAGCATTTCTGAGCGTTTCGGTAAGTGCTGTAGCGTCGGTGTCTAGGGCTGGTTGTTCAGCGCGGGTAGATGATGAACTTGTTGATTGTAGCGTACCAAAGGTTGGTGGTACAGGAGAATCGGTGGGAATACCGAAACCTCCTAGTACTGTACTGACTAATTGCTCTTTGTCAATCGCGTCACTGAGCACCGACCGGACGAGCTTGTCACGTACAGCTGCGGAACGGTTCTGGTTATAAAATAGGGAAAAGGTTCTTGGCAGTGGTTGTTGGTAGGTGGTATAGCCGTCGAGATCAAGTGAAAGGAGCACGCCTGTGCTGAGGCTAGCAGTACTGGTGATGAGACCCTCGCTCAGGGCTTGCACCAGTTGCTCACTAGTGTTGAAAAAGCGAACGTTAAACGTACTTACATACGGTGTTTGTGGTGCAAACTCTGACGCTGTGAGTCGGTAACTGGTGATAAGACCTGTGTCACTAAAAGTGATATCGTTGACTTCGTATAACCCACTTCCAATAGGACTGGTGTTGTGTTCGCTAAAGGGGAGTTGTTCGATGGCAATTGGAGACCAGATATGCGCTGGGAGGATACCGACAGTGAGGTTTTCGTTAAACGGCGCGTATGCTTCAGGAAGTGAGAGTGTTAGCTCATGCTCATTGGTGACTGTCACCGCGACGCCTTCCCAGTCGCCTCGAAGCGGACTTTTCAGGTCGGGGTTCTGGATGAGATTAATCGTGAACGCCACGTCTTCTGCTGTCAGTTGCGTCCCGTCGTGAAAGAACTCGTCTTGTCGTAAGGTGATGGTGTATGTTCGGCCATTGTCACTGACTGCCACAGACTCGGCGACGTCAGGTACTAGTTCGCCTTCACTGTTAAGCGTGAGTAACCCATCGAAGATTAAGGCGGCAACGTCATGATCGGCTCGTGTGATCGCTAGTACGGGATTGACAAACCGAGGGGTACCGATAATCCCTTCAGTAATCGTGCTGCCAGAGAGTGGAATATCCGTCGAGTACTCTTGACTGACTGTGCTGGCAACGTAGAGAACAGCCACTACGCACGCAATAAGCACTGCATGAAAGAGTACTCGGTCACCAAGTGATCGGCGTTCTACGAAATTGAAAAAACGATCAACCAGAGAACGACGGTGTTTTGAGGGCTTAAGGTTCATAGAAACGTGACGAGGGGCGTCAACAGTACACCTTCTGCGCCAGTGCGCAGTATGACGTAGTAGTTACATAGTAAGGTCGTTTACAAAACGACGGTGAAGAGAGCGCTGGCTACAAACAAGATCGCTACAATAGTGGTAGCTCGAAAGAGAAAGAGTTCACCGCCACGACGTTTGTGAAAGGTTGCGCTAAAGTTGTCTCCACCAAAAGCTCCACCGATACTCGAGCCGCGTTGCTGCAAGAGAACGCCAGCTACGAGGAGTACAGCGAGAGTGATCTGGATAAAGGGGATTGCTGATTGAATCATTTCCATGTCAGCTATCGTAGCAGATTGGATCGGGGAAGTAAATAGAAATAGCGTGAGAAATGTAAGGGGTTAAAAATAAGAAACTGAGTGCGGGAGGGCGTGTCTAGAGAGCGAATATGAAGAGTGCGGGCATAAAGTTCCTCACTGTGCTTTTTGCTATAACTGCCCCTATCAAACGTCCAGACCTGCTTTCAGTTCTCCGAGCGTTACCTTCTTCCAGAACACCGGTTCAGGCTCTCTGACCTGGGGTGGTTCGATGCGTGTACGAAGCAGGCTGTCACCTTCTTTTGCCCGCCACTCGTAGTGGTCGGTGAGACGCTCTCGTGAGGCAAACAGCAGTGTTTGGTGAGACAGCGTCGCTTCAAGCCGGTAGTCAGCCCGTTGGTGCCAAAACGTATGATATCTCTCAGCCAACGGCTCCCCTAAAGAGAGAGCATCTGCAACATCCACGGCTGGTACTAATACGGTTTCATTGTATTCACCAGTGTCGCGGTTGGAGCCGTACTCGTACGTCATCTTGACAGAAAAAATGAACCTTTGCATTTCGTCCTCCGTTGTGGGTATGCATACATTGAAACAGACGGATTCTGGCAAAAGTTGCAAGCTAGCAACGTCGCAGTATAATGGTGAGGCGCCGGAGGAAACGAGCTCGTTTTTTCTGTGTCACGATAGAAAAGAGCGCACAAAATAGACACAACACACTTTATACATTGTAAAAGTATTCGTAGAAATATATGTCAGACGTAGCAATCAAGCCGTTGGGCGATAGGGTGGTAGTTCGACCACTGACAGACGAGGAAGCGGGTACCGTATCTGCTTCAGGTATTATCATCCCCGACTCGGCTAAGAAAGAAAAACCAGAACAAGGTATCGTGGTAGCCAGTGGCCCGGGAAAGTGGGATGAAGACGGTGAAAAGCGTATCCCCATGGAAGTGAAAGTAGGGGATAAAATCGTCTTTTCAAAGTATGGTTTTGACGAGATCAAGGTTGCAGAGAAAGACTATTTTCTCGTAAGCGAGAGCAATATTTTAGCGGTCTTAGGGTAGCAACAAAGGAGCGCACGCGATTATTGTGAATGTGGTTCCAAATGCGCTCAATACGAGAGCCTGGCATTGGAACGACTAGCTCAAAATTATTAGCTTGATAAAGTAAATTAAACTATGGCAAAAGAGGTAATCTTCGGAGAAGACGTCAAAAAGAAGCTACAGAAAGGAGTGGACACAGTTGCAAACGCAGTGAAGGTAACGCTTGGTCCGCGCGGACGTAACGTCATGCTCGATAAGGGTTTTGGCGGTCCACAGATCACCAACGACGGTGTTTCAATCGCTAAAGACATCACTCTGAGTGATAAGTTTGAAAACATGGGGGCGGAGATCGTTAAGGAAGTAGCTAACAAAACCAATGAACTAGCTGGTGATGGTACGACCACAGCGACCGTACTAACCCAAGCGCTCATCAACGAAGGGTTGAAGCAGACAACGATGGGGCTCAACTCAATGGCAGTGCGAGCCGGTATGGAACATGCGTCAGTTGACGTCGTTAATGCTCTTAAGGAACAGGCGACTGATATCTCCACCAACGAAGAGATTAAGCAAGTTGCGACGATTTCGGCTGAAAATGAAGAAGTAGGAGCCAAGATCGCTGACACTATTGAGAAAGTTGGAAAAGATGGGGTGGTAACGGTCGAAGAGGGGAAGGCGTTTGGTATCGAAACCGAGTTTACCGAAGGGATGGAGTTTGACCGTGGGTACGTCTCACCGTACATGGTCACCAACTCTGAGCGAATGGAGTCTGAATACAAAGACGCACAAATCCTCATTACCGACAAAAAGATCGCCAGTGTACAAGAGATCCTGCCGCTTTTAGAGAAAGTAGCGCAAGGGGGTAAGAAAGAACTGGTCATCATAGCTGACGATATTGAAGGGGAAGCGCTTACGACGTTTGTGGTCAACAAACTCAAAGGTGGTTTTTCAGTGCTGGGCATCAAAGCGCCTGGATACGGTGATCGAAAGAAGGAAATGTTGCAGGACATCGCTGTCTTAACTGGTGGGCAACTCATCTCAGACGACCTGGGGATGAAGCTTGAAGAAGCAGAGTTGGCACACCTCGGGAAAGCAGGTCGTGTAGTGTCTACCAAAGACAACACTACGATTGTCGGTGGCGCTGGTACTAAAGCGCAGATCGAAGAGCGTATGGTCGCACTGCGGGCGCAGATTGAGAATACTTCTTCTAAGTTTGACAAAGAAAAGCTCGAAGAACGAGTAGCCAAGCTTGGTGGTGGCGTCGGTGTGATCCGCGTGGGAGCGGCAACTGAAACTGAGATGAAGTACCTTAAGCTGAAGATTGAAGACGCGGTAGCAGCCACTAAAGCTGCGATCGAAGAGGGGATCGTCTCTGGTGGCGGTACAGCGCTTGCGAAAGCGGCCGCTTCGGTTGAAAAAGGTATTCTCGGTAAGAAAGATCTCGACCGAGAAGAGATGGTGGGTTACAACATCGTGCTTAAGTCACTGACGATGCCATTGCGACAGATCGTTGATAACACTGGTCGCGACGAAGGTGGGGTGATTGTTGAGAAAGTGAAAGAAATGGGTGGCAACGCCGGGTATGACGCCGCCAAGGGTGAGCTCGTTGAGGATATGATCAAAGCGGGGATTATCGACCCGGTCAAGGTCGAGCGGGCTGGTGTGCAGCACGCAGTTTCAGCCGCTGCGATCTTCCTCACGACAGAGGCTGCGATTGCAGACGAACCAGAACCCGAAGGCGGTCAAGCGATGCCAGACATGTCTGGTATGGGCGGCATGGGAGGCATGATGTAAATTATCCCTCAGGGAAATAAAAAAGACGGCGCCTTTTGCGCCGTCTTTTTTATTTCCGCTTTTTTTCCAGATCAAGCACTTCGTCAATATGCACTTGCTCCACGAAGTCGGGGACGTGGGAGACGAGGATCATTGCTCCTTTGAAATCATGCAAGGCCTTTGCAATCACGGGCAGGTGACGGAAGTTGATGTGGTTAGTCGGCTCGTCGAGCACGAGAAGTCCTGGTTGCATGAGGGTGAGACGCGCAAAAGCAACTAAGCCCTTTTGCCCCTCGGAGAGCGAACCAATCGTACTCTTCATCACGTCGCCAGTAAGGAGAAAACCAGCGGCGGTCGACCGCATATCTTCTTCATACTTTTCTTTCATAGCGGCCATCAGACAGTCATATACCGTTTGATCAAAGTCAAGGTTGGAGAAGTCTTGTCGGTAGTAGCCGATAGTGACTCCAGGAGCTACAGTTTCACCCTCGGCGTGCCCCGAAGCGAGTGATTCCAGGAGGGTAGTCTTGCCGATACCGTTTGGTCCTACTATCTGCAGGTGTTCTCCACGCTTAAGTACAACGTCGCAGGGGACGTCTTTTGCCGTGTGATTCTTGATGACTTTATAGGAGGTAAGTGTGAGTACCTTAAGTGGGACACCTTGTTGTGCTGGGATCGTAAAGGTACGGATAGTTTTATCCTCTTTACGCACGTCGACTTTACCCTCCTCGAGCTCTTCGGCACGCTCCCGCATCCGTTTGGCCACGAGACGGATCTGGCCGCCCTTGTTGCTAAAGGAGCTCGCTTTGTCTTTGAGTTGCTGCACTTCTTTGTTTGCGAGCGTGTTCTGACGACGTTCTCGCTCGACGCGGACGGCAATCTCTTTTACTACATCGTGGTAGTTTCCTTGGTACTGCTCTATCTGGCGGTTTTGGGTGTTGAGATAGAGAACACCCTCGGTAAAGCTATTGAGGAAGTCGGCGTCGTGGGAAATTACCACTACCGTTTTGTTATATGACTTGATAAAGTCGGTGAGGTGGGCGATACCGGCTTGGTCGAGGTTGTTGGTCGGTTCGTCAAGGAGGAGTACGTCTGGTTTTTGAATGAGTGCGCTCGCGAGCAAAAGACGAGCTTGTTGGCCTCCAGAGAAGCTACGCACTACACGTTCCTTAAGTGCAGTAGCGGCTTCGTCCGTCGGAGGTTGTAGTTGTACGATCTCAAGGATATCATCGATTCGTGGGTCGATGTCGTAGATAGTTTCTGTAAAACATTTTTGAAAAAACTCACGAACGGTGAAGTCTAGCTCATTGCGGGGAATGACTTGTCTTGAGATGGCGATACTGGTGCGAGGAAAAATATTGATATCACCCTCTTCAGGTTCTATTTCACCGGTTAAGAGTGAGAACAGGGTACTCTTACCAGCGCCGTTTTGCCCCATGAGGGTTAGCTTGGCACCTCGGCGGATACTAAAACTGGAGTCGATCAAGATTGGCTTGGTTGCGTCATGTTCGAACGAGACGCCGTTAAAGGTAATAATTCCGGCTGCTTTAGACATAGTGTTGCGTATCCTACCTTACTTTGCTCTGATTGTAGAGGGTAGAACGGGATATATACTTAATAGTTCAGACACCATTTATTAACTAGAACTACCTCAGGGACTGAATTTTATGCTATATTTGAGGTACTAACTAAGTAAATAAAAAGTATGATTACAACATGGATTGCGATTGGGGCGTTGGTGATCGTAGGTCTCTACGTCATTGTCACCTACAACACATTCGTAAAATTGGTGCAACGCACCATGGAGGCCTGGGCCGATATCGATGTACAACTTAAGCGTCGCTACGACCTGATCCCGAACTTGATCGAAACCGTTAAAGGCTACGCTGAGCATGAAAAAAGCACCTTCGACATGGTGACAGAGGCTCGAGCTCAAGCGACCCAGATGCACGTTGATCCCTCAAATATCACCCCTGACCAGATCAAGGCGATGGCGGGTGCTGAGCAGGCGCTTACCGGAGCCCTCGGAAACCTCTTGGCGATCGCTGAAGCCTACCCGGACCTTAAAGCGAGTCAGAACTTTTCCGAACTCCAAACCGAGCTTTCAGACACTGAAAATAAGATCCAGGCGGCCCGTCGCTTCTATAACGGCAACGTTCGTGATCTGGCTATAAAACTCCAGTCGTTCCCAAGTAACATTGTTGGAAATATCTTCAACTTTGAAGAACGTGAGTACTTCGAGCTAGAAGAAAATAGCGTCGAACGGGAGAATGTAAAAGTTGATTTTTAAGAGAAAAGGCCCGGCCACTTGTGGCCGGGCCTTTTACAATCAAGCACTGTATGGAAACGATCGAGCACAACAAATTAGTCCGAGACCGTATATTAGAAATCGTTGAACAAACTGGCGATACGTACGAAGCCGTCACTATTGAGAATGACAATGACTTCCGGTTGGCGCTCTTAGAAAAGCTCCTTGAAGAAGCAGCTGAGTTGACCATGGCTACGACAAGGGAAGAGTTTTTGGCCGAGTATGCCGACTTGATGGTAGTACTTGATGTACTGACCGGACAGTACGATTTCTCTGAAGCGGAAGTAAAGCTCGCTATCGAAACTAATGTCGAGCAAAAAGGCCTGTTTGAGAAGCGAGTGTGGCTGCAGTCTACGACGCAACCCACTGCTGAGGGTGAGGACTTGTCAGACGAGGTGTAACTTGCTAGTTTCAAAGGAACCATTTAGCTAAGGAGAATATAGATGGATGATCTTGTTCTGAAATTTTATGTATGGCTACTCAAGCCCCGTTACGATTGTGGTTATGGCCGTGTGGTGGGTGAGTGGGAGTCGCTTGTGAATCACTACGACTTGTTTCTGCATTGGCTCTTCACAGCAAAGACCGGAGTCATTACTGCCTGTCCACCGGGAGTGCTGACGTGAAAGAATGGTACGCCGCGACCGAAAGGTCGCGGCGAGTTGTTTAGGGAAGTGATAAACAACGTTCACAGTTGGTGGTACAGTTATATAATAAAGAGTCGTATGAAATACGTTGTAGCTATAGCAAGTCTGTTACTCTTACTCCCTAGCTGTACCTGGGCAGCGGAACGAGTGCAGTCGTTTGAGTCAGTGATCCAGCCAGCGGCTGATGGTTCTTTTTCAGTGACGGAGACGATTACTTATGATTTTGGTTCGGCGAGCCGTCATGGTATCTACCGAACACTGAACCTAGAGCACCCACAGCCGGCGAGTGTCTGGTACCAAGAACGCACCATAGCTATCGACGACATTACTGTTACCAAAGATACCGCGTTTGTGCCGGTGGCTATTGACGAAGGTTCTAGTGACATTGAGATCAAGATTGGCGACCCAGACCAAACCATTACTGGTTCCCACACCTATACGATCTCGTACACTGTCGCCGGCGGGTATTCCTATTACGAGACGGAGTCGCCCGAACTGTATTGGAACGTGACTGGAAACGAGTGGGAGGTCCCCTTGGAATCGGTCCAGGTGATTGTCGAGGATAGTAATACACTCTTAGGAGACGAACGAGCCTGCTATGCAGGTGTGCCAGGGACTGGGCAAGCAGACAGTGAGACCTGTGCGATAACTGAGGAGGGGAATACTGTGCTTTTTACAGCCGGTCCAGTCGCTCCAGGCGAGGAAGTGACGATCGCGTACTCGCTTCGTGAGGGTAGTGTGAGTTATGCCAGTGAGGAACAAGTCGTAGTCTGGTTGGTCATACTGCCGCTACTGACTAGCTACCTGCTGGCAGCGGCTTGGTTTACGTATCGTTACAAAATCGCTCATCGACCAGGGAGACGCACGGTTATCACTCAGTACGAGCCATATGAAGGCCTGCGACCGATGTATATAGGTGTCGTGGTCGATGATTCGCTCAACAACAGAGACATTACAGCTGGGCTCCTCTATCTAGCCGAAGCTGGTTTTATCACGATCAAAAAAATCAGTGAAAAAGTGTTATGGGTGTTTGATGCCGATGACTACGAGGTTGAACTTACAAAACCAGTCGCAGATGCACCAACCGCCTTTCACAAAACAGTACTCAAGCTTTTGTTTGAACAGCAAACAGTAGGTGAAAAAGTCACACTTAAAGCTTTAAAAAATGACCAAAAGCAACAACGAAAGAATCATAAACGTATCAAAAAATTAAAAGAAGCTATCAAGAAAGATGTGCTGACAGAAGGTTATTTTGAGGAAGTATTTCCTTATCGACAATTTCTATTAATTTTGCTAACAGGAATAGTAATCAGCTCAGTTTCGTGGTGGATAGATGATGTAGTTGGGCCACTGTTGCTGTGGGTACTGTTTATGCTACTTATCATCATTTCAATAGTAGTTAGCCGCCGACGAACCAGTAAGGGGTATGAGGCGTATTACCACACACTAGGCTTCAAAGAGTTTTTGTCAGTAACGGGAAAGCAACGTTTCAAATTCCATAACGCCCCGAGCAAGAGTCCACAGCAATTCCTCGAATATTTACCGTACGCGATTGCACTTGAGGTAGAAGAAGAGTGGTCGGAGGTCTTTAAGGACGTGACTATACCAGCGCCTTCGTGGTACCAGGGCCAGACAGCCTCCTTTGCGGCCGCCGACTTCACCAGTGACTTCTCGGCCTTCTCAAGCAGTTTCTCAAGCAGTACTGGCAGCAGCGGCTCTAGTGGTAGCGGTTCCGCTGGCGGCGGCGCTGGTGGTGGGGGAGGTGGTTCGTGGTAAAACAGCCCACTATCGCTTATACTATAGCTATGACCACTTTATATACACATCAAGGCGAGAATATTAGAAAGACCTATTTCTTAATGGCGATGTTTTTCGTGCTGGTGATTGCGATCGGATACGGTGTCTCGTGGTATTTAGGTAATCCAGTCATTCTTTACGTTGCTGTAGTGATTGCCATTGTTATGAATGTCGGCAGCTACTGGTTTTCCGATAAGCTGGTGTTGCGTATGACAGGAGCTACTGAGGCTGACCCGGCGCAGCACCGTGAGCTCATTAACATCGTTGAGAACCTTGCTATTACCGCTGGTCTCCCGATGCCAAAGGTGTATGTCGTCAACGACCCAGCACCCAACGCCTTTGCGACCGGTCGCAACCCTGAAAAAGCAGTGGTAGCAGCTACAACTGGTCTTCTGGCGATGCTCGACCGCAATGAGGTAGAAGGAGTGATGGCCCACGAGATGGCCCACGTTGGTAATCGTGACATGCTCGTGATGACGGTGGCGGTAGTGCTCGCCGGCTTTATAGCGATTCTGGCTGATTTCTTCATGCGTGCTATGTTTTTTGGCGGTGGTGACAATAAAAAACACCCAGCCCTACTGGTACTTGCTATTGTAGGCATCATCTTGGCTCCGATAGCAGCTCAACTCATCCAGATGGCTGTTTCGCGGAAGCGGGAGTATTTAGCTGATGCGACTGGGGCTCTTCTCACTCGCTACCCAGAAGGATTAGCTTCAGCGCTCGAGAAGATCTCTGGCGCCAACGTTCCCATGAAGCGGGCCAGTACTGCCACCGCTCACTTGTTCATTAACGACCCGTTTGGAGGGAGTAAGCAGGGGATTATGCAGAAAATTGGTGGTATGTTTCAGACCCACCCGCCAGCCCAGGAGCGTATTTCCCGGTTACGTAGTATGGATAGCTAAGTATATGGTACACTTTTGGCCACTGACTGGAGAAGTGGCTGAGTGGTTTAAGGCGCGCGCTTGGAAAGCGCGTGGGGCGCAAGCCCTCGCAGGTTCGAATCCTGTCTTCTCCGCAATGATACAAGAGGATGGATGGGAACCATCTGATTGTATTATCATTTCGAGATAAAAAGGATTCGAAAAGGTTGCCAGCTATTTTTACAAAAATAGCGACAACCTGAACTGAAGCAGTAGGCTTCGAATCCTGTCTTCTCCGCACTTTCATCTGCTATACTTTCACTATGAAAGGGTCTGATTATGCCATTTTAGGAATGACGTTTGCCGTCGGTTTGTTTGCGGGTGTGTATTTTTATGTGACCGCGTTTGCACCTGAGCAAGAAGCGCAACGGCAAGCGAGAGCTGAACTCGATTGGGAAGTGGTGGGTCGGACGATTGGAGGGTGCGAAATGAGTGATGAATGCCCACAGCTGTACATCGCGTCTAACCGCGAGTATCGCTACTCCGCGACGGGTGCAGTGCTTGAGGAAGGGCAGATCTCTCGGGCACTGGCGGCCGATCTTACGAACGCACTTAGAAACTACGATCGAGACCGCTTTAATGCACCGTCTGATGTCTGTCAGGCGGCGCTCGAGGGTACTGATTATGAGTACGATCTGGATGTTTACAGTGAACAGTATGCACTTACAACGTGTGGCAGTTCGTTTGTGGAGAGTAATCTGGCCGCTGTGCTAGAAGAGGTATGGCAAGCGGTGGCAGAAGGGGGTGTAACCAACGAAACACCGGGCGGCCTCCAAGATTGGTTAGAACGAGAGTTGGATAGGCAATTTGACTACGATGACCAATAGGTTTGCCTTTAGGTTTGATATTGTTTACGTAGTGCGGCTACTGCGCTGTAACATGGAGTCTGGCTGTCCAACTTTTGTCTATGTAATGACCTCCGTCGCGCTTCAGCGTCTGCTATTATATGTACATGATAGTCCGATCCCTACTCGTTGCGCTCGTTCTTATAGGCATCAGTGCGCCGGTGGCTGCTCTAGCGCAGCAGCGGGAGATCGTGGTTTCTGAGTCGCCACGGGATGTGTTTGTCGTCGAGGATATTAATCGCTACAGAGCTCACTACGGGGAGCTGGCTGGCTGGCCGCACTTGTACCGTTACAGCGCTGAAGATCCGTTTAGGCTCACGCTAGCGCTCGCAGAACCAGCACTAGGTGAGGAGCCGTTAGAGAAATTCACGGTGATTGTAGTGAAGGAGGTGTACCGAGAGGGTGTCACCGAGCTCACACGACTACGGCCAGAGGAGGTGACGTGGGAACGTGAGTACGAACCAGTCGGGGGCGATGCGTACTATAGAGGCGGTAGCTACGAAGCAGAGCTTGATGAGGGAACGTATCTGATCGAAGTGAGTAGCCCAAGAAATGAAGGGAAGTACGTACTTTCCATCGGACACGAGAAACAGCTAGGGCCGCGGAGTTTTTTCAGTACTTTTAAGGGGGTCTACGAAGTCAAGCGATTCTTTGAAAAGCCAGCGATTGCGGTGCTACAGTCACCGTTCTACTACATTCCGGCTCTACTGCTGTCTCTCCTCTTGGTGGTACGGTATTGGCGTCGTAAACGAAACAACCATGCTTAAATTTATCGTTTTTATGATAGCTGCGGTCGCCTTTGCGTACTATGCATATATAAACTTTGATGAAGCCTTCGGAACCAGAGAGCCAGTGGCATGCACTGAAGAAGTAAAAATCTGTCCAGACGGTTCAACTGTCGCTCGTTCTGGTCCACAGTGTCAGTTTGCGGTCTGTCCTGGTGAGTAAAACGCTTTACAGCTTGGGAATGTGTAGTAAAGCGAGCAATTCGCTCAGCTCGGTTCCCGTGATTTTACGAAATTGGTTTGGTTTCAGTTTGTTGAGGTGGATGTTGGCGATCCGCACCCGTTTAAGGCTTTGTACTTGGTAGCCAAGCGCTGCGCACATCCGTCTGATCTGGTGTTTCTTACCTTCAGTTAAGGTGACACAAAAACGGCGAGAGTTTTCTTTGTGCGGGGTGATGGTAGTAGGTTTGGTGGTGTAGCGTTCTATTGTTACACCAGCAGCCATGTGTTTTTGAAACCAGCCGTTGATGGGCTTATCTACCATAACGTCGTACTCTTTTTCAAACCCGCTCTGCGGGGAAAGGAGGGGAGCCGTCACGCGGCCATCGTTGGTGAGGATGATCAGTCCTTCAGAGTCTTTATCAAGTCGGCCGACTGGATAGACACCCTCCAGGCCGTGTTGTTCTGCGAGCTTGGTAGCTATATCGACTTCATGACTGTCTGGCGAATGGGAGATGACCCCGCGACCTTTATAGTACGCATAGTACGCCCGCTCCGAGCGAGCACCGTCTTTGAGTTCTACGACATCGTCGGCGGTTACGGACTGACCGATCTTTGCTAGGGTGCCGTTGACGAGGACTTTTTTAGCTGCAATGAGGGTATCTGCCTCACGGCGAGAAGACCAGCCTTGGTGGGCGATGTATTTGTTAATCCGCATGGGGTATTCCATAAGTGGCTATTAAACTTGCTTTTTTGCCTTCTGTCAATCATGGCGCTTGAAAGTTGCTAGGTTAGTTTTGTTTATAGACCGCTTCAAAGAAGTATCACCAGGTAGTTTTTAACTATTTGCTCTTTTAAATGACAAGTAATTTTTTATGTTATACTTCTGGCATCCATGATGAATACATCACAACCGACTTTGACAGAAAGAAAACGCGCCTAATATTTTTTGGCGCGTTTTTTATTATGAGTTGGTGTATGTTCATCTGTGGGATTAGTAAATAATGAATTACGATTAAATTTATGAATGTAAAAGCAATACTGCTTAATAAGCAAATTTTATTAGCGCTCGGAATGATCGTCTTTATTGGTGCAGTAGTAGCCAGTAGTACTGGTGCGTTCTTCTCAAGTCAGGCAGCAGCCGTTGGGAATACGTTTGCTGCTGGTACGATGGATCTGCAAATGACAGCTAACCAAGGCGGTGGGAGTCCAACAAACGCACTTTCAGCACAGTGGGACTTCGACAACATGGCTCCAGGTGGTACGCCAGAGGAATCGTCAGTATGGCTCCGAAATGCTGGGTCAATTGATGGGGCTACGCTAGGTGTCGCCATCCCAGCAGGCTGGACTAATCCAAGCAATATCGCAGCTCAGATGCGTATTACTGAAATGACCTTTGACGGTAGCAGTATCTTAGAAGGTGGTGCAGGTGCAACAATTCCTGAATATGAAGCTCCGACAAATTGTACCGCTACTCTAAGTGGTTCAGATACTATCACTGGTGCTATTGCTGCTGCTGCGCCAGGTGATGTCATCTGTGCTACTGGTTCAAATTACAGTGCTGCCTGGGAAGGGTCTTCTGTAATCACTGTAGATGAAGAAGTGACCATCGTCTCAGTCAACGGACCAGACGCTACGCAAGTTATTCCGTTTGATGTAGAAGCAGATAACGTCACCATTAAAGGTTTCGAAATCACTGATCCAAATAGCACTTTCGGAGTATACGCTTCAGATGTTGACAACATCATCGTAACTGAAAATCAGATCCAAAATATTGGTACTGCATTACCATCCGGTTCAGCACACGGTGTGTACCTAAAGCCAGTTTCAGTACCTATGACTGGAGCAGCAATCACCTATAACCAAGTAGAAAACATCGGAAACCCAGCGCTGACTGTGAGTGCTAAAGGTTTCTATGTTGGTGACACATCACCTTCACAAGGCATGGATGACGTAGAAATCTCTAACAATATCGTAGAGACTGTGCGTACAACCAAAGGTGCCTATGGTGTATTGGTAAATCACGGTGGTGGCACAACTAATCTCGTGGTTGAAAACAACACTATCTCAGATCTTGATGGTGGTTGGGAACAAGGTGTTAGTCTATATAACGACACACCAGGAGCAATTGTTCGATTCAACAGCATGAGTGATTTTGTTGGTACAGGAACAGGTGCAGCGGGAGTGAATGTTGAAAACAACCCTTCAGCTACAACTGTAGTGATCGAAAACAACAACTTCAATACCACAGTACCAACTGGTGTATTGAACCAAACTGCGGCAGTAGTGACCGCCGCCAACAACTGGTGGGGAGGCTTCACTGCTATAGCAGCTGGAAGTGTTGATACAACACCGATCGCTGGAGGTCCATTTGCTGGTCTAGTTAATGGCAACGACTTCAATGGTAACGGTTATGCCGACCTTCATGACTTACGTAATGACCCAATCCTTGGTATCACACCAGGCTTGGACGCTTACGATGGTTCTAATGATAAGGAATTTGTGATGGCGGTACAGCTAGACGGTCCTACGACTGGCAATAGCTTCCAAGGGTTGTCACTTGAAGACGTTGATATCGAGTTTACCCTCAATCAAATCTAAGTTCTCATTTGAGAATCATGGTTGATTGATGACTCACTCTCCCGCGAACCGAAGGTTCGCGGGAGGGATGAGGCTTCAACAGTCTTTGTGATATGAATTATTTGCCACACTTCACCACCTTTGCGACCTATCTAGGGTTTGGTCTGTTTGGGTTGCTGACGTTGCTTCTTTTAGGGTCGTTGCTACCAGTGGCCGGCGGCTATCAATTGCGAGTCGTAGAAAGTGGCTCTATGGAGCCGACGTTTAGCACTGGAGCAGTGATTGCTACCAGAGCAGCCTCAAGTTACGCCGTCGGCGACGTGGTGACGTTCCAGCGCCGCAGCGATGCGCGGGCGACGACGCACCGTATTGTGTCGATAGATGACAATCAATACATCATGCAAGGTGACGCCAATAACGCACCTGATATGGTGCCAGTCGCTCGCGAAGAGATCGCAGGCAAAGTGTGGTTTGCAGTACCATTTTTAGGTTATGTGCTGAGCTTCATTAAGCAACCCTGGGGTTTCTTATTGATCGTCGGAGTACCAGCAAGTCTCATTGTGTATGAGCAGGTGCAGCGGATTCGTCGAGAAATGAGAACTATGCAGGCTGATAAGACCACTCAGGTATGATATTTACACAATATACAACGTGGCTGGGCTGCATGGTGTTAGGACTACTTTTTTTGGTGCCAAACGGAGCGTGGGCGTTTTATAACTCTGACGGTAGTACAAAGGGCAGTATGTTTGCTGTGGGTGATCTGTCGGTCGCACCTGATAGCACTGCTGTAACTGCAGAAATTGATGCCACTAATTCAGATACCGTGTCATTTAGTGTTGTGGAAACGGGTAGTATTGCTGCGCAGTACAGCCTTTCAGCCAGCCCAGTGACGTGTAGTGCTCAATTTTACTCAGCTATCGAGAATACTATTTCAGGAACACAACCACTCTATGACGGACTGCTCGCGGCAACGATGGCGACCAGTAGTGGGGACACTACTTTTTCTATTGAGCTCAGTGCTGGAACTGGCTTGCAGGCTGTCGCAAATGAAACCTGTACGGTGGAGTTAGAACTTGTGGCTTGGCAGCGCGAGTTTGCTGATGCGCAGACTGGATTTACTGATACTCACACAATCAGTTTAACCATAACCGCAACTGAGGCTATAGGACCACAGACAACAACTAACGCTGTGCTCAATGAGCTCTACCCGTCAATCCTATCTACATCAACGATCCCTCTAGAGCGTGAGTGGGTGGAGCTCTATAACGGTACCGGCAGCCCGATCGACGTCGCTAGTTGGTACGTGAGCGAGTATGTCGGCGGTGATAGTAATGGCACCAGGCGTGACCATGTGATTGTCAGTGGTTGTGCAGGTTACCCAGCATCAACGACAATGCAACCCTATGGCACCAATGACACCGAAGTGCCGAGTGGTGGCTTTATCGTACTGGAGTTCTGCGGTACAGCTGAGTACATGCAAAATAGTGGCGATACTATCGAGCTTCGAGACAGCAGTCTTGCGCTGATTGATGGCCACTCCTATGGTACTACTCCGAATGGGAAGTCACACGCCAGGATTCCTGATGGTGGCACCTGGGTTGATCCACTGCCGACGCCGGGTGCAGTGAATGCAGCTACTCGAGAAGATTTAGAGGCTGAAGGGTGGACTGAGGCTCAGATTGATGAGGTGCTGGGCACTACCACAGCAGCTGTCTTTACCTTTTCGAAGACACCTGTAGATGACTCTGCTCAAAAAAGCGATGAAACGAGCAAGACAGCAACCGCTGTCGCCGCCAATCATGCAACATCTGAGTCGCGTACGCAGAAGAGCGCGAACAGTTCAGCTACGACGTCATCACAGACAGATACTAGTTCGTCTCTCAGTACTGTCAAACCAACTACGACAGCTAGTTCATCAAAGACTATTGGTGATGCTGCGACAAAGAACACCTGTGGTGCCGACTGTCCAGTTCAGGATACTTCTTCCAGCATTATAGTTGAAGATGTTGCTAAGAAGGAAAACGTCCTGCTTGATGCTGATAATGAGGAGCAAGAACAGCCATACGTGTCACCAAAATCAAGTGCAGCAGATGACGATGAAGATGAGAAAGCATCTGCGGCTGATGGTGAGTCGAGTGAGAATGAAACAGCTGCAGAAAATACAGATAATGCACCAGAGAAAGATGAAGAGACCAAGCAAAAGCCGGCTGCCAAGCCTCCGGCTGCGGTTACTAATGAAGCTGCTGTATGATGAAATTTTGGCTAAAAATGTTTAATAACAATTTGCTTGTACTTAGTTTGTGCTTGGTGATAATCGGCTGGACGACTCCGGCTCTGGCGCAAGTGGTGGTCACCGATGGTAATCTAGAGGTGACGTTTGCACAGACGCCTCTCTTTGGCGCTCCCGGTGAGAGCAACCTGGCTCCCGGTGTGAGTACTCAAAAAACAGTGACAGTTCGTAACATTGGTACCGAGCCAGAAACCGTTATTGCTAATGTGCAAAATGAAAGCTCAACCGGTTTAGCCGAGCAGTCCCTGTTTACCATCGCTGATACTGACACTGCTGTGTATTTTAATGATCTCATGAGCATCTTCTTTCAGGCAGATTTTGTCACTTTGGGCACGTTAGCTGGAGGTGATGGTCGTCAGTACATACTCTCAGTGCTGTTTGATGAGACGAGCGGTAATACCTACCAAGGTGCCACTATGGGCTTTGACCTACTCTTTGGGTTTGCTAGTGGCGCTACTGTTTCAACCGGAGGTGGTGGAGGAGGTGGGGGTACTACCAGTGGTGGTTTTATTCCACAGCCAACGCCAGGTGCACCTAACACGCTCCCCGATGGCCAGATTGCAGGAGCTGCCACATCTAACGTGTCACCAACTAACAGTTGGTGGGAACCATTTGTAGACTGGGCCACAGGTACTGTAGCAGGATCAGCGGCTAGTACCGAGAGTGGGGCACAAGTGGGTGCGAGTTTAGATGAACAAGTTGACGCTACCAGTTCTGCTCGAACAGCTGACACTGCTGAATCACTGAACGAAGTAGCAACGGAACCACGTGTGGCTGGTAGTACAACACAAGCTTGGTGCACGTTTCTCTGGTTGCTGTTGTTAGCTATTTTATCGCTTATTACGAGTGTTGCAGACGACCTGCTGCAGCACCGGGGATCAATTTTCCGCACACTATTTAAACGCCAGTTAGTGTTTTCACTAGGGTACAGTGTGTTAGTTGGTGTTGCCTACTACGTTGGAATCATCGATGAAACGTGGTGGTTGTTGGCTGGCATGTGGCTGCTAGCACAAGGTGTCGATATCTATGCGCACACTAAGCACGTCACACTCTGGCGTCCCCGTACTCACTTTATGGTTATGGGTGGGGGAGCGGTACTGCTAATAGGTGTAGGTATGTTTACTGACTCGGTGTGCATATGGTGGCCGTTTGTGGTTGTTGCCCTCTTATCACTGCTGAGTTACTTTGTCGTAAAAACAAAGCAATAGTGATGCATGTACCTAGAACGATGTTGTGTTTCTGTTGACATCTCAAGTTTACGTTGTGTATCGTTTTACAAACAGAAATATAAAGCGTATAGTCATAGTAATAACAACTTTATGAATTCTATTTTATGAAGTTGGTTGGAGGCCAACATTTTACAGGTAATTAAATATTGTACCGATTATGAATATCTATTCAGTAAAGACAATTCTCCGAACAAAAGCTCTTGCAGCCATGATGATGGCTGCTTTACTCCTGAGTACACTTCCAGTGTATTTTTTCAGCGCGTTTGCAGCTAGCACTGGAGTGACGTTAAGCGATGTGACTATTACTACCGAAGTGGATGAGCAGGTTAACTTTGTCGTAACCGCTACCAATGACGGCAGTGCCACGCAGGGCACCTACGTCAAACTTAATGACGGTGGTGCTGGTGGTTCATTCTACGATGGTACTACTGGAGGAGCCTGTAATGCGGTTACTCCAGATGCTGATGATGAGTTTGCTATTACAAACAACAAAGGTGCTTGTTACAGCAACAGCGCAGCGGGTGTCTATACTATTTCTGCCCAGCTTATTGATGGCAACGGTAGTTCAGTTACTATCGGTAATGCAGAAACGATTGAAATTACAGTCACTGAACCAGTTGAACCGCTTGAGAAACTCGGTTTCACATCTATTTGTCGAATTACGGATGGTGGATTACGCTTTCGGGTGCAAAATACAAATAATGATGAAGAGATAGAAGTTACTTATGACGTAGTAGGTACACCTGATACAGGCAGCCTTACTGTGGCAGCAGCAGGAGCCGGGGTCATTAAATTTCCAAGCGCTACGGATGGAGCAGACTACACATTTTTTGACACTCTGGAGACCACAGGGCCAGGTACTACGAAGCTAACGTATGACGATGGGACTGGTACTACGGTGACGCTTACAAAATCCGCTAATAACGAAGTGTGTCCAGTACCTGACGATGCACCAGTCGCAGAAATCCTAGCGCCAGTTAATGGCCTCATTACAAATAGTGATTTTGATATCACTATGCGAGCGATCGATGATAACGACCTCGCCAAGATGGTGGTGAATCTCAAAGACGCTGGTGGAGCTAACCTAGCAAGCTGTCTCAATGAAGCTGTGTCAGGTACTGATGAGACACGAAGCTGTACGGTTGACGTAAGTGCACTTGGCGACGGAGACTTTGGTTTTAAAGCCAATGCTCGTGATGATGCTGACCAGATCAGTAACACACTCAGTCAGAGTTTTACCATTGATACGACGAAACCAGGGGTACAAGTGGTTGATCCAGAAAACGGTGACGTAGTCGGTTCTGATATTCTTGTTACGGGTACTGCTAGTGATGGTCAGACAGAGATCGTAGAAGTGAAATACACTGTCACAGAAGTAACCGGTATTGGTGGCGTATTTGTCACTAGTGTCGGTAGTGGTGTGGCAGTTGGCACATCTACATGGTCATTTGAGCCACCAGCACTAACGTCGGGGTTCTACCGTCTCAAGGTGCAGGCATTTGATGCTGCCGGCAACTGGAAATATGACTACCATGATGTGCAAGTAGATACTGACAAGCCAATGGTTACTATTACGTACCCTCCCCACGAAGCCGTACTCTACAGTATGGACTTTACCACTACTGGTACATCCAGTGATAATGACTCTGCGATTGCTGAAGTGAAGTACACCGTGACTCAGATTACGGGTATTGGTGGTGTCTACGTGAGCTCGATCGATTCTGGTGTTGCGGTCGGAACCGAAGACTGGCAGTTTGATGTTACTGTGCTAGATGTGGGCTTCTATCGCCTCAAGGTGCAAGCGTTTGACGCAGAAGGAAACTGGCGCTACAAGTATCACGATATAGAAGTGATCGAGCGACCAGAAGCATCGCTTGAGATTACCAACCCTGCCAGCGACGGAGAAGTCCTTTCCGGTGAACACACGTTTATGGCAGTATACACTGACGATGACGATACTGAAGATACGATCAATTGGGCTATAAAAAATGCTTCATGTGAGGCAAACAACACGTCAGTTAACGTAGCTGGTTTTGGTACCCCAGGATACGCACCAGCTAGTCATGATCCACTTACGGGTGAGATTAGTGTCATGTTTGACGTAGGACTACTCGATGACGGTGAATACTGCTTCGTGGTGAATCCACAGGAGACAGGTGGAGAGACTGATACAGACCGTGAGACACGTTCATTCATCGTAGAGACGATTATTCCTGTGTGTGAACTTGAGATCCTCAGTGATACCGGAACGCTTGTAGAAGAAACAAATGAATTCGCGGTGGCTACCTACGTACACCAAAACTGGACAGACGATATTCCTGATGCCACGTGGGTATGGGCAACCGAGCAGGTTGAAGATCCGGAGGCAGACACGACATACACCTTTGTTGAAACCTTCACTGCTACCTCAGCTACGGTAGCTGACCTCACTATTGCAGCTGACAACGGTTATGCTCTCTATGTAAATGGTTCACTCGTCGAGGACCGACTCGATCAAAACAATTTCATGGATATTGCTGTTAAAACGCATGACATCAGTTCATTCCTTACCGATGGTGAGAATACCTTTACGATTGAGGTTAAAAACTCCGGAGTTGAAAACAGAAACTACACGCAAAACCCAGCCGGTGTGCTCTATCGACTCGATCTTGAGGCAGAAGCAGGGTCATGTGGGATTACTACGCAAGCACAAACGTTTACCATCGAAGGTGTCAAGTGGGATGATGCTGACGGTAACGGACTTATCACAGATGACGAGTCAACTGTCGCCGGATGGACGGTTCGCTTAGTAGACGCAGAAAATGACCAGGCTCCAGTACAAGAAGTGCAAACCGATGGTACGGGTGCTTACAGTTTCACTGTTGGTAACGGTACGTGGCTTGTCGAAGAAGAAGTTGAAACTGGCTGGACACAGACTGGACAGTATCAAAATGGCCAGCCGCTCTCAGCAGATAACGGTACCTTTGCCCCGTGTAGCTTCACGTTCCCAGCTGACAACGTAGATGAGCAGTTCAATACGTGTTCATTTGGTAATCTTGAGGAGAACGTCCCTGAGAGCGAGGATGAAGACAATAATCTTGAGATCGATGAAAGTGACTCTGATTCAGACGAAGGCAGTGGTACTCGCGTGCGCCGTATTGATCAGCCGGAACCGTTGGTGTTAGGTGAAGCGACCACTAGTTACTGCCCGTTACTGACTGACTTCATGCAAATGGGAGCAACGAACGATCCTCGTCAGGTAATGCGTCTGCAAGCTTTCTTGCACGTTCTTCGAGACACCTTTGGTGGCAGCGAAAACCCGATCACTGGTACCTTTGGCGTGGTTACCGATGCTAATGTAAAGGCATTCCAGTCTCATTATGCTGATGAGATACTCAACCCATGGGTAGAGCAAGGATTTATGTCGAGCAATGCGCCAACAGGCTTTGTCTACAAAACTACCCTCTGGAAGATCAATGATATGATTTGTGGAGCTGAATTCCCAAGTTTTGAAGGCGAAACTCTTGAGAATAATGTTGATCAAAACAATCCTCCTATTCCAGACTAACGTCGCTTCATATAGTGATGACAGCGCAGCCCCCATTGTAGGGGCTTTGTTGTTATGAAGTAGTTACATACGTGGCCAAGTAAAGCTCCAGGAGTAACATATAAAATGAAACAAGGCGTTACACGTTGCATCGATGGAATGAGTAGATGCTGTAACTCTAATCACTGCGCTATAAATGGTATACTAGGTTTCTATGGGGAAACTCAAAGATGTATTCATCCCGAATGAAAGCAATGGTTATGCACCACACGCACTGCAGCGGGTGGCGGCGGTCTTGATGGCGGTCATGATCGTAGTGACGTTTGCAATGGCAAATATCCAGTCGATGATCTGGATCGGTTCGGAGTGGATGGTGTCTACCATCCTACCGGCGGTAGTGGTTAAGGAGACCAATCAAGAACGGTCTACTAGTGCGTTAGTGCCACTTAAGCGTACTGCTGTACTTGATTATGCTGCCACACTCAAAGCCCAGCATATGGCACAAAATGGCTACTTCTCTCACTACAGTCCGGACGGCGTCTCGCCGTGGTACTGGTTTGGGGTGGCTAACTACAATTTTAGGCACGCCGGTGAAAATCTCGCCGTTCACTTTAAAGACTCCTCACAGTTGGTCGATGCCTGGATGGATTCGCCAACCCACCGCGCCAATATCATGAATGGTCAGTACGAAGAGATCGGGATCGGGGTCGCTGAAGGTACGTATGAAGGCTACGACACGGTGTTTGTAGTTCAATTATTCGGCACACCTACTGCTGGAGCAGTACCAAATATTCTCGGAGCCAATGATACTGAACCTAAGCCAGATATCGAAGCAACAGGGTCACAGCCAGTAGACATAACAGCGCCGGTTTCAGTTGAAGAACCAGAACCAGAACCAGAACCAGAGACTGAGTCAGAGTCAGTACTGGCACTGACTGAGGTGCCAGAGGAGTCTTTAGAGACTACGGATCCTGCGGCCAGTGAACAAGTCTCTGGTGAGGAGGTCATCATCGAAGAAACAACCGAACGACGACAAGAGCCCGTCCTGGTAGCTCAAAACGATACTGAACAAGCAGCCTCTTTGGCTGCACCTGAAAAAGAGCAGTCAGAGGCGGTAGAGTCTACAGAGATGGCGGCACTAGAAGACAAATTTGCTGACGCAGCCGTCGCTACCACCACGGTACCACCGGTTGTGTCTGATTCTTTTATCGCCACGAGCGCTACACCAATAGCTGGAGTTGACAGCGAACCTTCTGCTACAGCTGGCATGACACCGAGCACTCTCGCATCACTAGCCACCAAACCAGCGACGGTTATGGAGATGGTCTACATCACCTTGTCGTTCTTTGTGTTAGTGGCGCTATTTCTTTCTATAATGATCGAAGTGCGACGTCAGCAACCACTACAAATCGCCTACGCACTCTGCCTACTCACGCTGATGGGCGGCATGTGGTGGCTTCATACATCGCTCACTAATACCGTACTCATCACCTAACACCTCTATGCATAGTAAAGAAACAACAGTAACTGAAGTGGCCAGGCACGAGGAGGGTAGTGGGCACGCCAAAGCACCACTCTACAGCTCACGTCCAGCGGCCGGATTTCCTTCGCCGGGAGACGACCAGGTGGAGCGAGTGCTCGATATCAACGATCTCGTGGTCAAGCATCCCGCCACGACTTTTTTTGTGCGGGTTGAAGGTGATTCTATGGAAGGAGCGGGGATATTTTCTGGCGATGTTTTAGTGGTTGACCGGGCGGTGGAGGCGCGTGACGGCACCATCGTCGTAGCGGCCGTTAATGGAGAAATGGTAGTAAAGCGGCTGGTCACTAAAGGAAATAGACAAGAATTGCACTCTGAGAATGAACAGTACGCACCCATTGTACTTGGGGATGATGAAGAGTGCTTTGTGTGGGGCGCAGTGACCGGTTCGGTACGTCAGTTTGCGGCTTGACAGGTGGCGGTAGCGTCGTATGAAATGGTGAGGTTGACAGAAAGACCTCCAGACTCCGTCTTAGATAGTATGACGCTACGACACATTGGGTACAGCATCGTCACCTTGGCAGTGCTTTTTACAAGTTCAATGCCACTGTCTGCAGAGGCCAGTTTTCGTGGCGATGCAGCTGGCTGGATACCGTACTGGGCTTCAGACGTTGACGTAAAAACTGTTATCGACAACGTTGGTGAGTTAGATATCTTGTATCTCTTTGTATACGAGGTAGATGCTGGTGGAAGGCTAGAGCGCAAAGCTGATCTTGAAGACGGAGCATGGGAAGACTTAATTGACGAAGCTCGCGATGAAGATGTGCTTATCATCCCTACGGTGGCTTGGTTTAATGGAGCGGCTATCCACAAAATATTGAGTAACGATGACTCACGCGAAGACCTGATCGAAGATATAGAGGACATGGTCGACGATGGTAACTTTGACGGGGTCAATGTCGACTTTGAACAAAAATACGCAGAAACAATCGATTATTTTTCTGAGTTTCTCAAAGAGCTTGAAGACGAACTTGGTCGCGACTATCTTTCGTGTGCAATAGAAGCCAGGACACCACCAAAAGACTTGTATCGGACTGGGGAAATGCCAGCTTTGATCGAGTATGCTAACGACTACAAAGCTATGAATCGTTACTGTGATTGGGTTGAAATCATGGCCTATGACCAGATGCGAGCCGATATAACCCTTAACAATGAACGTCGCGGTGTTCCGTATAACCCAGTGGCTGACAATGATTGGGTAGAGAAGGTGATCGAGCTGGCGCTTGAAGATATCGATAAAGATAAGATCATGCTAGGTATACCGACATATGGACGAGCGTACGACGTGACAGTCGCGCCGAATTGGTATCGCGATTACACCCCAGTGGCGTCAGTAAACTATGACCGCATCGTCGAATTGACAGATAAGTACGACGTACAGATCGGGCGCACTGCGGGTGGGGAAGGGTTCATCAGTTATTTTCCTGAAGATTCGGTCTACGCCATCTTTAATCAGCTCCCGACCCCGGCCGGCACCCCACGAGGTTTTGAAGCGGCTGCGAAAGCCCTGTTGGTGGCGAATGTAGCTGGTATCGAGATTCCAGTGCGTATCATTACCTTTGGTGACGCTGTCGCCGCAGAGGATAAGTTTGATCTCATCGAGCAGTATGACCTCAAAGGAGCAGCGTTCTTTAGCTTTAACGGGCGTGAAGATCAGGACATCTGGGACCTGCTGTAACGCTTTCTTAACGCACGCCAGTTACCGGTTCTATGAGTGCAGAGTCTAGGGGGCTTATTTTGCGTCTTCTCTAACTCCTCGTTACAATAGAGTCATGATTGGGCTCATGGATGTCAACAACTTCTTCGTATCGTGCGAACGACTTTTTCGCCCCGACCTTACCACCAAGCCAGTAGCGGTACTCTCGAGCAACGACGGTTGCATCGTGGCACGTAGTAACGAGGTCAAGGCGATGGGGGTACCCATGGGGATTCCACTCTTTCAGGCCAAACAGCTGGTCGACATGAGTCAAGTAACGCTGTTTTCTTCGAACTTTACATTGTACAGAGATATCTCTCGTCGCGTCATGGAGGTGCTGATTGAAGAGGTGGGTGAATGCGAGCAGTACTCAATCGACGAATCATTTTTTGTAGTACCAGCTGCTACCACCGTCACTGAATTAGCTACGATCCGAGCCACTGTGATGCGAAAAACTGGTATCCCAGTGTCGATAGGTGTAGCGCCGACAAAAACCTTGGCGAAAGTAGCTGCCGGCATCGCGAAGCGGACCACTGGCAGCACCTACCTCACCCTTTTGGAGTGGCAGGCGATTGCAGGTGAAACTACCACTGGTGACATCTGGAACCTTGGTGGGGCTACAGAACGAAAATTACGCGAACAAAACGTCACCACCGCTCGTGAATACATGCAACTCGATCGGGCGTGGATCGCCACACAGTTTGGAGTCAGTGGCTGCCGTCTTTATGACGAACTTCACGGCGACATAGCTCATGCAGTCCAAACGAATAGTGCTGATTTACGCAAAAGTCTCACCAGCTCTCGCTCGTTTGCTAGCACCACTTCAGTACTCAGCGATCTTAAGAGTGCAGTGGCCTACCATGTAGAGCAGATCGCACAGAAGCTTCGGCAACAAAACCTACTAGCAACCAGAATGTACGTGTCTATGGGAGCGAGCCGTCACAGTGACTTTGCGTATCGTAGAGGTAGTATTGAAATCGTACTGGATCGACCAAGTAACGAAACTCGCTATTTATTGCAACGAACGACACGAGCCTGTGAGGCACACTTTGAACCGGGAGTGCCATATAAAAAAGCCGGTGTTGTGGCGGCCGGACTTATTGTGCCGGAGTTTGTGCAAGGAGACTTGTTTACTGCGCCGGACAGTACTTCAGACACGACTACACTCGACACCATTACCGATCAGCTTAACCGTCGCTACGGAGCCGGGGTGATTCGTTCTGGGGCCATCCAAGCCAGCGGCTCTCGTACCAGTGCTTTGTTGCGCTCAAAGAGTTATACCACCGCCTGGAACGATATCCCCAGTGTGATCGCTTAGGACACAAACCACTGACTGTTTGACTGAGACACAGATGTACATCTGACTTAGAAAAGTGTCCTACATACGAGTCCGAGTGACAGGTGTAGACAACGAGCCATGCTACGTTATCAACAGTCACTCTAAGACAACAGCGGCAATAGGACGTATACTAAAAGAGTCAAGGGATGCTATCTTGTAAAGAGATTTGTTAGGCTTTTAGTTTTATACAAAATCTATTTTGCATCTCCACGATAGAACTCTTGGCATGTGATGGGAACTTTTCATACAAAAGTGACTAGTTCTCAAAGTTTAGTTCATTAAAATTTAATAACAAAAATAGAACATGTTCGTATTACAACGAGATGTTACTGCGGCAAAGAAAGTGATCGCGACACTTCTTGCTACAGCAATGGTGCTTTGGGCATTTGGAGTCCAAAGTTTTGCCGAGGCAGCTAACATTACAGACGTAAGTATTACACTTACAGATTCTTCTCCTAATGGAGATTCAGACCACACCATTGACTTTATTACACCAACCGGTATCGGAACTGGTGAAACAGTCGTTATTACGTATCCATCAGGATTTGATCTCAGTGTTATCGACGCTGCTGATGTTGAGATTCATGTTGACGGTTCCAATGATGATGCCGACTGGACACCCACTATTAACAGTGGTGCCGGTACAATCACATTGACGCAAGACTCAAACACAGTAGCTGAAGATGGACAGATTACCGTGTATGTAGGATTTAACGCGGCATCGGGTGATGCTCAGATTGGAAATCCTACTGATCCAGACGAAGGAAATGAATCCTACGAAATATCCATCGCGGGGACTATGACAGACTCAGGTTATACTCGAGTGGTCATCTTAAGCACTGTCCTCGTGACAGCTCAAGTGCGAAGTACATTTGATTTCACTGTAACTGGCCTTGATGCTGGTGTGGCAGTGAACGGAGAAACCACTACTGGTACTTCTTCTTCAACTACTATTCCATTCGGTGTTCTTACCGCTGGAACTCCAGAAGTACAAGCGCAAGACTTACAAGTTCAGACTAATGCACGAAATGGATTTGTGGTAACAGTCCAGTCTGATGGACAGTTCCGCTCTTCAACTGGAGCTGACATCGATCGTTTCACTGATGATACAGATGTGACTTCGCCAACGACCTGGGTACAACCAACCAACACTGTATTAGACGAGAATACGTGGGGTCACTGGGGTGTTACTACTGAAGACCAAGATACGGGTATTTCAGGAGATGATGGATTAGGTAATGGTGATGAATTTGGTGCTAACGATTTCATCGGAGTATCAACGACACCACGAGCCATCTTCGCTCACGATGGTCCAGCTGATAACTTTACAGCAAACGTAGGTTCTACTACAGTAGGGTATAAAGTAGAAATCACTGCCTTGCAGGAAGCGGCAGATGACTACCAAACTACACTAACGTACATTGCAACACCAACGTTCTAACGAATAGCTCCGCACTAAAAAAACTCCCCGAAGGGAGTTTTTTTAGTGCGGAGCTATTGTATCAAAGAATTCATCCCACACTGTATCAAGGTCAGAACTAATGAAAAGTACAAGAACACTGGGTTATAAATGCACACATACCGCTATGCATCTTCAAGATACGTAATTGTATGAACACAGCGCAAGTTCGGTTAAGTAGAAAAGTAGTATGCGGAGTACAAATGCATTAGTTATGTACAGTTTATGGAGTTACCGTATGAGGTAGTTCGATTGAGATGCTACAATGGTGGAATTGTAAAGTAATGATGTTCTAATGGTTTCTCTACGTCTTCCACTGGCAGTTTTCGCTCTGCTTTTAGTACTTCCGTTGGGAGTTTTTGCTCAGTCTAACAATTCAGCTGGTATCGGTATTACACCGGCCACGATCGAAGAGCCAGCAGATCCGGGACAGCAGTTAACTGAACAAGTACAAGTCACAAACTTAAGTGGGTCTCGACAGGTGTACTATTTATACGTTCGTGATATATCAGGAGTGTCGGGCGGAGGCACTCCAGTTTTTGCCGATGAGAATCTAGAGCGCACAGGGTTTGAGTTGTCTTCTTGGGTGAGCCTAGGAGTAACTGAGCTCGACTTGCAACCAGGAGAATCACAACTTTTTGATATCTTGATAGATGTGCCAGATAATGCTACCCCTGGTAGTCACTTTGGTGGGATATTTGTCTCTATGGAACCACCACGCATGCGTTCAATTGGGGCGGCGGTGGCGTATGAGGTCGCTAACATCATTAGTATTCGGGTTGCTGGGGACGCGGTTGAAAAAGCTGACATCCGTCAATTCTCAACGGATAATTTTGTATACAGTGAGCCCTCAGTAGAGTTTACAGCCCGCGTGGAGAATAGTGGTACTGTGCTCGTTCGACCGATTGGTCCACTGGAGATTACTGACATGTTTGGGAGAGAGGTGGCGCAGCTTACATTTAACGCCCAACGAGCTGGTGTGTTTCCAGGAACGGAGCGTGATTTCAGGATCACGTGGGAAGGGGAAGGGCCTGGTTTTGGTCGCTACCAAGCGTTGCTTTCACTGGCCTATGGTGACGCTGGAAGAATCTCAACTATCTCAACCAATACCACTTTCTGGGTGTTACCAATGAACATTATCTTACCCGCTTTGGGTGTTCTGGCTCTACTACTCCTCGTCACCTACATTTGCATCAAGTTGTACATCCGCAGTAAGATTGGGTACACCACTGCTGGTGTTCGCAGAGTTGTGAAGCGACGACAGCAGTCAGCGATGCCTTTTACGCTCTTACTGCTCGTCGTCATGTTAAGTGTCACCGCATTATTCCTCATCTTCCTCTTACTCATTTTTGCGTAATTGCTATACTATAGCTATGCAAGAGACGCTCTATCATAGTGTGTTGCGAGTAGCGATGGCCGTGGTGGCTACTGTCTTGGTCTTTGATAGTGGCCTCTTTTCACCAGTTACTAAGCAGTTATCACTTAACACACAGCAATACCTCGGGCAGGCGGTCGGTGTATATGCAGGAGTGGAATCTACCGAACTCAACACCATTACAGCCGCCTTAACAGAGAAGGAACAGTCCTTGGCAGAGAGAGAAAAAACTATAGAACAAAGAGAAATAGAGGTTGGTTTAGCTACTGGCAGTACCAGGGGGGTTGATAGCACGTTTATACTAAGTGTACTACTGTCAATTATTTTAGTACTCATTATCATCAACTACATACTCGACTTCAGACGTGGGCGTTTGTTAACTAAGGAGCTTGCGGTATGAAGCGTGGGTACCTCGTAACACTAGTGGCGGTATTTTCTACGGTCCTAGCTACGGTTGCCATTCAGGCAAGCGATCTCCTGCGTGGTGTAGGCGGTAATTTACTCGGCACAGCTATCGTAAGTGACAATCAGTGCTCTGACGGAGCGGTACAGCTTAATTTTGGAAACGGACCCTTGTGTGTCGATCAGTTCGAAGCGTCACCACAGCCTGACTGCCCGGTAGGACAACCGGCAACAATACTTGATACGCAAACTAACTTAAATGACACAACGTGCGTCGGTGTTAGTGCGCCTGAGCAACAACCGTGGCGTTACGTGTCTATGGTACAAGCGCAGCAACTCTGTGCCAGAAGCGGTAAACGGCTACCTACCGCTGAAGAGTGGTTTTCAATTGCGTTGCAACTGCAGGACCAAAGTTCGTGTGTTGTCGATGACGGCAGCGTTGCTCTAACGGGCAACAATGCTTGTGTGACAGTCAGTGGTATCCATGATTTGGTAGGTAATGTGTGGGAGTGGGTAGATGCAGAAGTGGTAGAGGGTACCTATGGTGAGCGCGCTGTGCCTCCTTCTGGCTATGTAGAACGAGTAGGTTCAGACGGTATGGTGATTGCTACCGGGGATGAAGCGTTGGAGGAATACGGTGCCGATTATGCGATTACTGCTGAAGCCGGGGTGTTTGGGGTGATACGTGGCGGTTTTTATGATAGTGGTACTGATGGTGGTATTTTTGCTCAAAACTTAGCGGTGCCAACTGACCTCAAGACGAGCGGCATTGGTTTTCGGTGTGTAGAGAGTCTGTAGTGGGGATTAGGTGCGCGCAGTACCGAAGCTTCCGCGCTATACTCTCTCTATGAGAGTCCTCAAAATAGGTGGGGTAGTTGTTGGTGCACTCATTGTGACAACGCTCGGTATCAGTGCGTCAGACCTGCTTGACGGTGCTTCGGGGTCATTGTTATCTCAAGTGGGCGGCACTTCGACTCCACCGTGTCCTTCCGGTATGATTCATGTACCAACCAGCGGCACGTTTTCGTGTGTAGATACCTACGAGGCTTCAGCGAGCGAGGATTGTTTATATAAGCGACCAACGAACGCTATCGAAACACTAGCCAATATTAACGAGACCAGGTGCCAAGCCACCAGTAACGCCGAGGCGATTCCTTGGACATTTGTGGCTCGAGAGCAAGCTCGAGCGTTATGCGCTCGCTCTGGCAAACGGTTACCAACCGCCGCTGAGTGGTATCACGTTGCCATTGCTACTCCAGACGATGAACGCTGCCATATTAACAGCAACTCGCTACAGCCCACGGGGGCAGCTTCCCAGTGTGTGTCTGCGCTCGGCGTTATGGATGCGGTCGGTAACGCGTGGGAATGGGTAAGTGACGATGTGGTAGCGGGTCAGTTAGGTAGCCTCTCCTTGCCTCAATCTGGATACGTAACTCAAGTGAGTGGCGATGGTATCGCAGTGGTGACAGGTAATACTTCTGAAGAACAGTTTGGAGACGATTATTTTTGGCACACCGCAGAAGGGGTCTACGGCATGTTACGGGGCGGATATTTTGCTGGAGAGTCTGACGCTGGGGTGTATGCCACTCAGGCGCAAACGAAACCCACCTTGGCAACTGTCGCAATCGGTTTCCGTTGCGTTTTGTAGTAACTGTGTGTAACAAATAAATAAGCGAGCCATCCAAGCTACAATAGAACTATGAAGTGGTGTCTGCCATTTAGTCTGGGTGTATGTGCTGTCCTCGCGCTGGTAGTTGTGGTGACTGATGTGTCTGAAGCTCGTAACATCATTGAGTACAGCAATACCCTTACTGATTCTCGACCTCTCAACGAAAGTAATCACACCTTTACTTTCACAGTCCTTCAAGATGTGGCACCTGGTGGATATGTCGACATAGACTTTCCTGATGGTTTTGTACTTAGTGCCACATCGTTGTTGGTGAGAAACGTTGAAATGGTGGTTAATGGCACTCCGCGAGTGGCGGCCGCTTCGCCGGGCGTAGTCAACGACGGGGTGCAGATCACACCCGGAGACGGCGGCTCCGTACGCTACACACTGAACAGCAGTAATGGTCTTCAAGCTGACGATGAGGTTACTATACACATTGGCAATCAAGCTGGCACGGCATTTAAGGGGGAGACAACCTTCAGTACTTCTACCGGCAGCACCACGGTACCAGGTGACCCTGAGTCGATCACTAACCCGCCGACAATTGGTACCAAAACTATACCGATGAATATAGTTGGTGCCGCTGAAGAGATCAACGCCGGGTTTATGGTCGCTATAATTGAAGGTGTCGGTATCGGCCCGGCCGATACCACGGAAGAAATACCGCCATTTCGTTTTAACGGCGCCCCTACCAGTACGGTAGGTGGAACAACTCTTTCAGTCGAAATATCCCTCGAGACAGATGAATTTGCTGACTGCCGTTGGTCAGCGGCGCCTGGAACAGCGTATGGCAGCATGGGTAATATTTTCGATAATACCGGTCTGATTGTGCATTCGACAGTTGTAGCTATTACGCAAGGAGCACTTAACCAGTTCTATGTGCGATGTAAGGATGATGAAGACAATATTAACTTCGACGATTACATCATTGCCTTTACGGTAAACGACCAGCCGGTTGGTCAACCAAATGCAGAGGGGGAAGTGGAGGGTGACGGCACCGGCACTGGAAATGATGGCAGCGGATCCGGCTCTGGTGGAGGTGGTGAGACTGGCGGTACAGAAGGGAACTCGAGCACGTCCGGTAACTCTTCTGGTTCCGGAGGCTCCGGCGGAGGCTCCGGTGGTCGCTCTGGAGAAGACGATGAGGACGAAACTGGTGGTGGATTTGAATTCGAGGACGGGTTCTATCCTAGTGGCGATGCGGAGGTGGTAGTGAGTGGCTACGCCTTTCCGGGTAGTGAGGTATTTATTCTCGTTGATGGCGTTATCGTAGAGTCAGATGATGCAAATAATGATGGTAGATATGAGGTCACTCTGGAAGAGATTGCTCGCGGTGCCTACACGTTTGGAGTCTATGCTGTCGATCGTAACGACGTACAGTCATCGGTGTTTAGCACTTCGTTTACCGTGAGTGGTGGTCGAACATCCGCCTTGTCTAACATTAACGTGATGCCGTCGATCACCGTCACGCCCGATCCGGTCAACCCAGGTCAAACGCTTACCATGAGTGGGTACGCTATCCCGGACGCAACCGTGACAATTGAAAATGAACGCGATGGCGCCGCTGTCTCTAGAAAGCAGTTTACAACCACGTCAAATGGCAATGGTGAATGGTCGCTCGATATTGATACTGCTGGCTTTGGTGCAGCTACCTATAAGGTCAGAGCTCGAGCAACAGCTGGTACGATTTCGACGAACTTTTCTGAGTACACCTTTTATGGCGTTGGACAGGAAGCCGATGGTGAACTCAATGCCGACCTTAATACTGACGGCAGCGTCAACTTAACCGACTTCTCCATTCTCTTATTTTGGTGGGGAGGTGACGGCGGTAATTCGGCACCACCAGCTGACATCAATGCAGATGGCAGCGTCAGCCTCACTGACTTCTCCATTATGCTTTTCCAATGGACTGGCTAATACCTGTGGGTAACACTACCAAAAAACGCAGATAGCCTAGTATACTTTAGGTACTATGTCCTTTCTGCAAAGACTCAAAGGTAGAGGTTTACGAACCGACCAGAAACTGCTCTCAAGTGACGAGGAAACAGCGCTCGATAAAGTTGCGCAGCTTGATGTCGATATTTTTCAAGCAGACGACCTGATCGTGGTGTACGCGCAAGCAGCTGGTACCGACATGTCTGATGTGAGCGTTTCTATTGAGGGTGATGCAGATATTGTACTGATCGAAGGGAAGCGTCTTCGCCCTGAACACTTGGTCTTTCCCAAAAAACAACCAGACGGTACCTTCTTTACTGAAGAGTGCGTCTGGGGTGAATTCTATCGACGGATTATCTTGCCGGAGAGTGTCGATATTGATAAAGCTGATGCCAAGATTAAAAACGGCGTACTGATACTGACCTTGCCGCTTATGAAGCCCGAAGAAAAAGAAAAAGTAAAACTGAAGATAACTCGCACTAAACGTAAATAAAGTATGTAATAATGTAAGTACACAAGCGAGGTATGTCCGTTCTTTTGTTCCGTTTTTTATCAAGAAATATTTATATAACGTTTTTCATTGCAGTTGCTGCATGGCTTC
>Ga0136601_1000125_pt1 | contig 38517 bp, 35 predicted proteins | sample AntRauMFilla2699_FD_181020 | JGI IMG/M metagenome (GOLD analysis project Ga0136601, IMG submission 181020) | Saline lake microbial communities from Rauer Islands, Antarctica - Metagenome Filla 2 #699 | ecosystem: Environmental > Aquatic > Non-marine Saline and Alkaline > Saline | place...
CTATTGGGTGACCGATTCCCTAGAAAACAGGTAGCCTGTTCAAAAAGTATGGAATCGTTTCAATTGGTGTAAAGAGCGATTGAAAAGATGGATTGCGAACCGCCGTATACGAGACCTGTATTTACGACTTAAGAGGTCGGTTACAAGGAAAATAATGACATCGTTATGAAATTTGATTTCTAAAAAAAACTTGATAGAGTGACAAAGCATATAGCGTGCCGTTAGACCAACATTTCGACAGGCTGTTAGATTTGTTGTTTATATTGAAGAATCGATAATTAGTAGAATATCTGAACAACCAAGAGCAGATTGGCGAACTAGTTTTACGGTTGAATTTATAGAGTCATACTAAGTAAAAGTCTTCTCTTCTTTGAGGTTCAAGTATCATTTAGAATGTTAAGCATCAAGGCTTATTAATAGCATTAATAATAAATCTTGTGGTCGTTTCAGATTAATTCTACATAACATCAAGTTTATGAAAATACAGTTATGGTTATTGACATTTCAAAGGATAAAATAGACTATTTCTCTATTAATGTTGAGAGTCATCAGGTGAGCAAAGTGATATTCGGCTGGTCATTAATGTTTAAAGAATAAAGGTTTCGCACTTATGAGTTGAACTCAACAATAAATTAAAGCTACTAGTTAAATCTATTCGAATTAAAGATACCTTCTAAATCAGATTCTTCATTTTTACTTTTAAACGACACAACTACTCTAAGAGAAGGCTACATTAATTATTATGAAGACGCTGAAATATTTTTAGACGACGATAAACAATCTAAACATTGGTTTGTTTAAATTTTATTCGTTTATGATGAAAATTTTACTTATCTCTGTAATCGATTTAACATCAAATATAATAATGTTAGAATAAAATAATTAATCCAAATTTTGTAACCAACCTATGATTAACTTTTTTATTAACTTACAATTTGCAATTTTATTTTTCACATCGTTACAAATTCATTCACAAAACCAGAAAAATCTGCGAGGCTTCAGTCTTGGTGAATCAATAGAGTCAGTTTTTAAAATAGGTTATACTCAAATTGGATATGAGGAGGTGGATAATACAAAGCTCTACCGTTTTAATTTGAAGGATGAAAATGCAATATCAGTAACATTAGATAACAATAAAGTAGTTTATATTGAATTAGATAACATGAATCCCGCTTCAAAGTCAACAGGGTTTTTAGATTTCAAGTTTAGTGATACTAAATTGATAGATATTACAGAAAGGTTTGACTCTAAAGGCTTTATTTATGAGAATCGTAACGCAGGTAAAATGAATGATAAATTTTATACAATTACCTGTTATAAAATCAAAAATACAGACGCAATTCTAGCTTTATTCTGCGTTACAAATTTAGATAATTTAAAAAACATAGAGGACCAAAATGAATTACAAACTAAATTAGAGCTATTTGCTGTAATTCTGGCTAAAGAAGAATATCTCGATAGTATTTGGGGAGAAAAGAAGAATTATCCAAAAGATGCAAACCATTTGATAGAAATATAGAAGAATATTCAAACACATTATAAGATTATAAAATGAAAGTTATTTTTTTAAAATACCCATTACTTATTTTTATTGGAATATTAGTTTTTTCATCCTGTAAAAGAGATAAAGAGAATGAAGATGTTGATCAGAAAATATTAGTTGATGGAGCTGACAAAACAGATAGTATTAAACTAAATAAGGGTATTGTAAAGATATATTTTGAAAACACCCTTAGTATGGATGGATATATCAATGGGAATACAAGCTTTAAAGATGTATTTCGGGAATTGCTTGTTGCTGTCGATAATGAGAATAAGATAGACCTTGAAACTGAATTTTACTTGATTAATAATGAGCTGACACCAACTAATTTTGGAGTAGAAAACACTAAAATATCTGAAGAATTGACCCCGCAATCTACCGCTGGTAAAGGAAATAAGAATAGCAGTAACTTTGAAGAGATCTTAAATACTATATTACAGAAACAAGATGAAAATGTCATTTCTATTATAATGGCAGATTTTATTTACTCACCAAAAGGAGAATCAAATACAATTTCTGCTCTAAATAAGTTAAGGACTTATACAAAAGATGCATTTTTGAAGGCTACTGAACAAAATAAAACTCTTGAAACTAAAATTTTCAGTTTTAAGAGTGATTTTAAAGGAGTGTATTACGATATTAATGACAAGAGTATTCAAGGAATAAACAATAGACCTTATTATTATTTTATTATTGCTCCAACTGGTCTAATGACAGTTTTTACAAATGAAATTGCTCCCCAATTAAAAAAGACAAAGGATTATAGGAATGAAGCTTTCTTCACTACTTCCGATTATAATCCCATTTCGACTGAAATACTTTCATCAACAGCTAATAAAGGAAGGTTGAGAGTGAGGGATGGGAATTTAGAAGTTGTAAGTTATCCAGGAGAGGAAAATCTCAAGTTTATTGGTCTAATTGATTTTTCTGAAATTCCTGTTGATGACAAATACTTAATGGATAAAGGCAATTATAGTCTCTCAAACCCCGAGTTTTCAATCAAAGAAGTTGGATCGAAAAAGGGAAAAAATATTCATTTTGAAGGTCAGCCTATTAAAAAAATTAACACAAATGATTTAGTCTCAATCATAAATAAAAAATTCACTCACGCAATATATTTTGAAGCTGAAGGAATAGTATCTGAGAACTTGAAGTTTGCACTAAGAAAAAAAATGCCTTCTTGGGTTCAAAACTCTCATAGTGATGATGATAGGCAAATTTATAACGACAGCCTAGAACAATCTAAGACTTTCGGTTTAAGGTATCTTATAGAAGGTGTTTCGGGGGCATACCTCCAAATTGGAAATGATGAATATTTTAATGTAACCATCCCAATTAAATAACTAATTAAATATATTTTATTTTGAAAGACTTAATTGCAAATTTTTATGAACTTTGGGGAGGGGGGTATCTAGGGGGTTTCTCTGATCAAATGTTTAATAATGACCTTTATTTTCCTGTGGCTTTATACTCAATTATAGTTGCTTTGGCTATAACAATTATATATTATTATATCCTTGATCGTCCGAACACAGCCAATATGAAAGTATGGATGTTAGCTTTACTTATAGGTGCAATAATCAATGCTGTCGTTGCTTTCGTCTCTGCGAATAATGACCTTGTAGAAATTTTCGCATCTATTGGTGAAGAAGTGCCAAATTCCTTTTCCTATGATATGTTGATGTTTGCCTTTATAAACGCAATTTGGACATTAATATTAATGTTTGTCCTTTCGATTATTCTCAAATGGAAAAGCCCTAATTCATCATACATACCATTTTAAAATCAACTCTATGTCTAAATTATATGTTTTCGGAATTGGTGGTACTGGAGCCAGAGTATTAAAATCCTTAAGTTTTTTATTAGCAACTGGCGTTAAATGCAATAGTACATCTGTAGTTCCCATTTTAATTGATCCAGATGCAGCCAATAGTGACGTCAATCAAACGGTGGATATTCTTAAGCTTTACGAAAGTATTAGAAGTAAGCTGACTTTTAATAGAGAAACATCTAATCAATTTTTTAAAACAGACATCTCACCTCTAAACCCTGATTTTAGAATCAATATCCAAGATTCAAAAAAAAAGTTCAAAGAATTTATAGATTATCAAAGCCTAGATAAAAAAAATAAATCCTTAGTTTCTTTACTTTTTAGTGAAAAGAATCTCAACGCAGATTTAGAAGAAGGTTTTAAGGGTAATCCAAACATGGGAAGTGTAGTGCTTAATCAATTCACTACTTCCAAAGATTTTGAAGTTTTTGCTAGTAGCTTCGCTCAGGGAGATAGAATATTTATAATATCTTCAATTTTCGGAGGTACTGGTGCAGCAGGTTTCCCTCTTTTATTAAAAAATATAAGATCAGCAAGTCCAACTTTAAATAACCACTCCCATTTACAGACAGCACCTATAGGAGCCGTTTCAGTATTGCCTTATTTTGGTGTAAAAAAAGATGATGAGAGCGATATTGAAAAATCAACTTTCATATCCAAAACAAAAGCTGCATTAAGATATTATGAACATGGGGTCAACGATTCAGTGAATAGCATGTATTATCTAGGCGATAAGCTAGTAAAAGATTATGATAATCACGAAGGAGGTGTAGAGCAAAAAAATGATGGCCATTTTGTTGAATTAGCTGCAGCTCTAGCAGTTCTAGATTTTGCAAACGAAACGGATTTATCAACCAACAAAATAAAAGAATTTGGAATTGAAAATGAATCTCAAAATTTAACTTTTAACGATTTAGGTGATAAAACTAAATCAGATATATTAAAACCTTTAAGTAAATACTATTTTTTCCGGAGCTATTTGGAAAATGCGTTAGTAGAAAATTTAAATTCTGATTTTGCAATAAGACTAGATATAAAGGAGCAATTCCTAAACGAAGATTTTTACCAAAAATTAAAAAAACTTAATAAACATTTATGGGATTGGCTAAATCAAATGAGTACTAATCAAAGAGGGTTTGCCCCTTTTACATTAAACCCTGAAAACGATTTGTTTGATAATATTAAAGGTCTAAAGCCTCACAAATCTATTTTTGGCATCAATGGTTTAAAGAATTACGAAAGAATTACAGCTGGATTAAATAAAACAGCTAAAAAAATGAATACTTCAGAAAGTACTGAAGATAGATTTATGGAAGTATTTTTTGATACAACAGAAAAATTAATGGCAGCTAAATATAAATTATAATTATGGCATATAATTTTAGATTTCATAACGGAAAAGATATAAAAGGTTGGGAGGATTCCAACCCACTTAACGAAGTTGCTATTAAGGCTATAGAAGATCCAAATGGAGCACACTCTAGCAGAGAAATAACATCAATACCAAGTCCTTACGCACGAATTGATCTTGTAAAAACCGCTTTTAAAGAAGTTTCAAATATTGGTCCCGATGGAGATACGATATACCATAAGATGGTTTCTGATGCACTTGACATAGGTCAAATATTTTTTGAAGCTGATAAATATTCAGATAAGATTGAAATAATAAGTTGGGACAGAAAAGCAGATCTTAATAATCTGATTAACTCCTCAAATCCTAAACATAAGATGCTTGGTGAGAGTCTCCGCTTGTATTTGGAACAAGATCAAGCAACTTATAATTTTGATACACTAAACAAACTTTATCTTATCAATTATACTGAGGGTGATAATCCAATTGATATAATTGGTGGGACATCTCCATCAACACTATTTTTTACTTCAGCTAACAAATACGAACTAAAAGATTTCCAAATAGGCAACGATATATTACTCGATGATAAATATATGCCACTGTATAAAAGGGATCCTGAATACATAAAATATCTATTTTCTTTACGTGAAAATATTCCTGGAATATCCTCTAAAATGATGGAGCTTAATGAATATTTTGATTTGACTTATAGATTTTTGAGTACTGATCTTAAAAGTCAATTAAAAAACTTAAGTGATCATTATAAAAATCTACCCGTGCTTAACGTCGATGGTGGAGGAGAAATAGTAGAGGTACTAGGAATAAATCTTAAAAAGGCTAAAGATAAACAAGATTTAATTAAGAATAGTGACTTTATAATTAGACCTAATAGAGAATACGAAGAGGTATACCCACCACTTGTTTTGCCAAATGAAATTTTTAATGCAGGATTAAATTATGTTAGTGCTCCTTGGGACACGAATGCCAAAGCACCACATTTTGACCCTCAAAAATTAGATCAAAGAACTCTTCCTCTTGATGGTAATAAATATCCATATTTAACAATAAGTGATTTTTTGGAACCAGTAATAATAAGGACAGAATTCCCTGTAGATAAAAATTATTTCTTCAATGCAGGCTATGAATCTTATGAAGATGAGCAAAAAGGATTATTATTACCTATAAAACCTCTTTATTTTAAATATTTTTCAGTGGATAGTTTAGAGCAAACAATAAATGGTGAAAAGAGATTTGAATTGAAGCCGCTTTCTGGAGGATACGTCGAAGCTATCCTTCGCATACCAATTCAAAAAGGTAATCATATCACTTTTAGGAGAACCTATACTAATCCTGTTAACCAAGCTAATAAACCTGAATATAATGAAGAAACAAATAAGGGAACTATTGTCGAAAACAGAATTAATATTGGTATAACTCCTTTTTATAAATTTCCTGAAGGCATTCATCAAGAATATAATGTAGCACTTTATGAAGGTGATTTTATATTTGAAAATAACAGGTATGAATTAAATTATTTTGATGCTAAAAACAAGATAGTACCGATTGAAAATGTTCATAAAGTTCAAAGACGATTTAAAGAGGAAGAAACCTACAATATGTTTGGGGAAATTGTTGAAAGTAACTTTGATTATATCCAGTTAAAACATGAGTTTGCATCAGGAATTATTATTCCAAAGTTTTTTAAACGAATCGGAGGTACCTCTAATTTTGACTTCTCTATAGATTTTGGTACTACAAATACTCATATTGAGTATGCAATAGACAAAGGGATTCCTCAGCCTTTGCAAATAGAAAAAAATGAAAAATATCACATAGGAAGCCTAATCGCTTTTAAAGATTTTAAGGAAAGTTATTTATTAGCTCTCAGGAATGATTTATTTCCAGAAGAAATCCATTCCAAAAGCAGCTATCAGTTCCCTCAGCGAACAGCTGTTAATTTCCACAAGAAAACAAACTTCAGTCAACCTTTACTCACTCTTGGTAATATCAGTATTCCTTTTAAATATGAAAAAGAATCATTTGCATTGTACTCTAAGGTTCGTACCAATTTAAAATGGAACACTAACACAGAAGAGAATCAAAAAATTTTAATTAGTTTTTTTGAAGAGCTCATTAAGATTATTCGTAACAAAATTTTATTAAATGGGGGCGATTTAGAGAATACCCAAATTACTTGGTCATATCCAGCTAGTATGCTGAAATACCAGTTAAATCATATGGAAAATGATTGGCATAATTTAATCCATACTTACCTAGGTAAAAATGTAAATATTAGAAAGGTTTGCGAAAGTCTAACTCCATATTATTATTACTATAAATTTGAAGGAATTCCAGCTATGGAAAAACCTCTAGTCTCAATAGATATTGGGGGAGGAACTTCTGATGTTGCTGTTTATAAAGAGGAAGCTCCAATTCTTTTTAGTTCATACAAATTTGCAGGTGATGCTATCTTCGGTGATAATTTTAACCGAAATATGAATATTAATGGGTTTGTTAAAAAATACTACACTAAAGTTATTCAAAAACTGGATGAGAATGGACAGCTAATTCTTGTGGAAGCAATAAAAAAAATTAAGGATAGTGATTCTTCACATGATGTCATTAGTGCTTTTTTTAGTCTTAATGAAAATAAATCATTGAACGATAATAGTGTTGATATTGATTTTCTAAAACTACTAAAAACAGATAAAAAATTTAAAGTTATTTTCCTTCTGTTTTATACAAGTCAAATTTATCATATAGCACATTTACTTAAAGCTAAAAACATCCCTATCCCAGGAGTTATAAGCTTCTCTGGTACAGCCTCGAAATTATTAACCATTATAGACTCGAGCATAAATCACGATAATCTCAAACACTTAGCTATAGAAGCTTTTAAGTATGTTTTCAATATTGATGAAGGTCTTGAAATTGACATTAGGCTACCCTCTAATCCAAAAGAAATTTCAAGTAAAGGAGGATTGTCAATGGCTGAAAATCAAGATATAGACTTAGATGATATTAAAGAAACTTTAATATCTAACTCGAATCTTCAAGCAGAAGCAAAAAATAAAATCAGCTATCAAAAGGTTAAGGATTTTGAAGATAGTGCAATGGAAAGTTTTGATGATTTTTTAAAGTTTTTCTTTGGTTTGAACAAGTCCTATTCTTACAGAGATAATTTTGGAATTGAAAAGGCTTCTTTAGATTTTACAGAAGCATTTTTATATAAAAATAAGCGGAATGCATTAAAAACTGGTATCAAAAATAAGCTGAATGAAATAAGTAACGAAAGCGATGAAGAGATCAACGAAACCCTCTTTTTCTATCCTTTAGTAGGAACTTTAGGAGAATTGGCTTACGAATTTGAAAAAAATAAAGTCAATTAGTATGAAATTTATAAAAGCTATATTTTTGTTTTTGCTGTTGTTATCTATTTTTTCTTGTAATAGAAATCCAGCTAATTTTGAAAAAAATGAAACCCAAAAATCTTTTGACACTGAATCTAAATCAAGAATTGAAACTCAAGAAATAACAAAAGATTCTGTACTCGCATCGAAGAAAAAAGACTCAACTATAGTTAAAGGAGGACAAAATCAAAGCGATCACAAAAAAAATATCTCTCAAAGCTCTGACACTAATTTTAATACTAAGGATAGTTATAAACCCCCTTTTTGGAATTGGTGGATGATTGTTGCAATATCTCTTTTCTTACTGAACATAGTTTTAATATGGGAAGCATTTAGAGTACATAGGGCTAATGATAAATTAAGTGCTCGTAAGTCTCACTACAAGAAAAAAAGTGAGGGATTAAATAATAAATTAGAAAATATTAAGAGGGAAAACAATAGTTCAATTCAAGAATCAAAGAACAAACAAAAGGACAATCCTATAAATGATAATGATAGCAATCCAAATACCAATCAACTAAAAAATAATGATGAAAAATCTCCAGAAATTTCATTATCACTTGAAAATTTAAATTTTATCAATAAGCCAGCTGAAAAACCAATCACACTTTACGCTGAAAAAGCTGATGAGCATGGAGTTTTTTCCCAGGTCTCAGAACAAAAAAATGAGCATAAAAGCATCTTTAAATTTTATCTACATGACAAAAATGATGATACTGCTCATTTTGAAATTATTGATTCCAATTTCATTTTAAAAATGGTTGCTAACTCTCCTGATATTTATCTATACACAGTATGTAAACCAGAAAATAATAATCAAAATTTTACAGGAGAAATTATTACAACACAAAGGGGGATTGCTCATAAGGTAGAAGGTTGTTGGAAATTACAAGATGAAAATAAGGCAATAATAAAATTTCAATAATGGAAGAATCTCACGATATTATTCTGATTATAATAATTGGTGCTATAATCTTACTTCAGTTCTATGTGTTCTTTGGTAATTACCGAAAAATTCAGGACTACAAGAAAACAATAAAAAAAACTAAAAATTTTGAAATTGTAGAGGTTTCTGTACCTGAAGAGTGGATAAAAGATATAGAAGTAGATGATATTTTAAAAGATACAGAAGCATTCCAAAAAATTTCATCAGATTTTTCATCTCATATAAAGCCTTCTAAAAGTTCTGGAACTCGTGTGTTAAAAGATGAAATTGATTTAGCTGATGAAGAGGTAGATTCAAATGATAGCCTTTTTGAAGATGATGATTTTGAAGACTACTCTGATGACGATAAAAATTAAATACTGAAATTGATGTCCGATAAAATAAATATTTCACTAATAGATTATAAAGGTCCAAAAAACAATACTTTAAAAAATATATTAAATTCAGTAAATGGATATCTTTTAAGAAATAAGGGTGCAGTAAGCGATTTCAATTTAGTGAAAGACATTGTTGATAGAAATATTGATAAGGTTGATGATGAAATAAGTAATAATCTTGCTACTCCACTTTACCTTGGATTAATGGGAACAATGCTTGGGATTGTAGGTGGATTATTTTTTATGCCAGAAATATCTGGGGATGCAGCTAGTAAAGTTGCTGAAACTTTAGGAGAAGGAAATAATAATAATAATGAAGCTCTGGGAGGAATAGATGCTTTATTGAATGGAGTGAAAATAGCCATGTTTGCAAGTGTTTCAGGCTTAGCTTTAACTATATTAAGTAATTATTTTTTCTTTAAAGCAAGAAAAAAAGTGGAACAGCAAAAACACGATTTTTTTACTTTTATTCAAACACGCTTGCTTCCAATTTTATCAAAAAACACGACTTCAAGCATATATTCACTTCAGACAAATCTTCTAAAATTCAATAGTGATTTCAAAACTAACATGAATGCTTTTAGTAGTACTGTAAATGAGGTGAGAGAAACGTTTGATAGTCAGTTAGAGGTAGTCAAAGAGCTTAAGAGAATTGACGTAGCAAACATCGCCAAATATAATATAGATGTGATGCAGCAGCTACAGAATTCATTTAAAAAGCTTCAGGATTTAGCTACTTATTTGGATAAAATGAATGGATTTATAGGAAATACTAGAGAGTTAAATCTTGCAGTAAACCAACAATTACAAAAAGTTGGTGAGCTTTCTTCAATTATTGAACGTTTTGACACAAATGCGGGGACCATATCAGATAATTCTACCTACTTAAAGAGCCATTTTAAAAACATTGATAATAGGGAGCAAGCAATAAATGATCGTATTGCAGATTTTGATAGCAATACTGGAAAAATGATCGATAATCTCGAAACCTCATTTAGTAAACGTTTAAAAGAGTTCAACGACAAGGATGTCGATATTAGTTCAGGTTTTGAAAAACTTTTTGAGGACCTGAGAAATAAAACGCGTGAAGTTTTTGATGATGAAAGCAGTAATATAAAAGCTATTAAGGAGGATGTAAATAACCTTAAAGGAATATCCTCTGAACTAATGGGCTTAAATCAAAAGGTTTCAAAACAAGACAGTACCATACGGGAATTACTTGATATCCTAAAGAATAAACCTTTCCAAATGAAACAACCCAAGATAATTACCATTGGTAGCATTGTTTTAGTATCAATTGTTACAATAACATGTGGTGGGATTCTTTATAAACTCTTTTTTAACTAATGGCTGGAAGTAAAAAAAAGAACGATTTCTTTTGGGTCAGTTTTTCAGACCTCATGACTACTATGTTTTTTGTCATGTTGGTTCTTTTTGTATTAACTGTAGGATACCTTAAATTAGAACAGGCAAAAACTGTAGCAAAGGTTGAAGAGTTACAAAAAATTGTACAACTAGAAGAGCAATTCAAGCCGCTCCAAAAGGGAGGAGATTTCCATTATTTAGAAAAATGTAAAAAATTTATTGCAAAAGATTTAATGGGGGAAGAAATTTTTGAACCTGATAAAACTAATATTCTTCCCGAATTTAGAAGTATGACAATCAATGTTGGTAAAAAACTAGAAGAATTCTTGTCAAAGCTTGAAAAAGAAAATCCAGATTTCTCATACTTATTAGTAATAGAGGGGAATATGGCAAACACTTACGACAAGAGGTTTAATAAGAATTCAGAATATGGATTCAAGACAAGTTATGAAAGAGCTTTGGCTGTGTATAATCTTTGGTTGGAAAATAATATAAGCTTTAGAAAGTCAAACATTGAAGTACTAATTTCTGGAAGCGGATTCAATGGGCTTTGCCGTGAACCAATAGAAAAAAATAACAAGCGTTTTTCAATTCAAATTATACCAAAAGTAAGTAATAAAATATGAGAGTTCTGCTAATTTTATTTTCAATCATAATACTTCTTAATGTAGGATGTAAGAGACCTGACAGGACTTTACAAAACAGACCTGAAATAGAAGAGGGGAGTTCTACAGATAAAGATAGAAAAGCTAGAAACACCACGAGGAATGAAGAATTGGATTCTAAAAACAATAGAAACTCAGTAATTAATGATTCATCTGATAAACCTTTAAAAGGATTATCAGATCTTTTTCAAGAGTTGCAATCTGAAGTTTTTATGATTTATGCAATCAATGAGCTTGAAGAAGTATCACAAGGTAGTGGGTTTTTTATCGCAACAGACATTGCTGTAACTAATTATCATGTTTTAGAAGGAAGCAAAGAAGCAATAATTACAATTGCGGGCAACACATTTAAAATTCTAGATATTTTAGCTATTAGTGATACAGAGCAAAAAGATTATGTAATATTTAGAACGAATTATAAGACTAAAGATCCTCTTAAAATTGCTAAAATTAAGCCTTTGATTGGTGAAAATATTTTTGCAATCGGAAGTCCAAAAGGTTTGACTAACTCATTGACTAAAGGTACGATTTCAGGTTTTAGGGATAATCATAGAATTCAGATTGATGCAACAATCGATCATGGCAGTTCTGGTGGACCACTTTTTAATGAAAGGGGAGAGGTGATTGGTATAACAACTTCTGGATTGGGAACTGGTTCTGAATTAAATTTCGCGGTTAATATACAGGCACTGCCTTATAAAAAGTATGTAAATAATTAATAAACTAAAACCCTGAACATAAACTATTCACTAGGATATCATTACTAAATATTTTTGATTAATTATAGAATTATGTCATGTTAGCTTATAATAAAACTAAATAATGACGAATATTATTGAATCATCACTTAAGATAAGTTTAATCATTTTATTATTTTTATGTTTATTAAATATGCCTTATGGGTATTATCAACTGGTTAGATTTGTGGCATTTATTGTATTTAGTATTTTGTCATATAAAGCGCACAAAAAGAATAGAAATGTAGAAATGGTTATTTATGGTGGTTTAGCCTTACTTTTTCAGCCGTTTTTTAAAATCTACCTTGGAAGAGAAATGTGGAACATGGTAGATGTGATTGTGGGAGTTGGACTAATTATAAGCTTGTTTACCATCAGAACAAAAAGCAAAATGTAGCTTATAACTTTCATTAAATACAAGGCTAAACTAAAAATACAAGCAAAAGTTGATATAATTTAATATTTAAACAATTGGGGGAAACTATAAAAGCAAACTGCGAAAATTGTGATTTTACCAAAAAATTTGATTTTGGCGGCGGCATGATGAACTTTACAATTTACAGTCCTGTTCCTGCTATCGAAATTAAAACAGGAAAGTTTAAAAATCCAAATTATAAAAAGGTAGAAGACCATTCAAAATATTACTTCTATTCAGATGATAAACTTAAGGGAGATAATCAAAAAGATCATGGATTTCAAAATTTCGATTTAGAGCTAAACTCCAAAGGAAATTATTGTCCTAGTTGCAAAACCTTTCAATTAGAGTTTATTTCTATTGGACTTTTTGATTGATTAGAATCGGTGAAGTTAAAAAACATTAAACCACCTCTGGGACATTTACTTCAACAAAGACATATGAAGCGAGAAGAGCAGACGCAATTTATTTGCTTATTATATAGGTATATGACAATAGGTAGCTTTTAAAAGTTAAATACTTGAAATTACAGTGGATTTAGATATAAAAGTAGAAAAATATAATGCTTAAATATTCAATAAATGAGGAATCTATTAAAAAGAAAAAACCACTTATCTAAAGAAGAGAAACAAGAAATATTTGATTCATTTTGCATTAATCTTTGCAAAGAAACACATGAAAGATTAATTGAGTTATACAACTTAGAAGTGGAAGCATTTGAAGTTAATAGTCTTCTTAATATTTATTTAGCTGCTTTAGCTGCAGTTATTGAGTTGAGAAAATTAGATAAAAAGGAACTTCTTAAAAATAGAAAATTACTATTTCAATATGTTGTCCTTATAAAGGGAGATAACTTATGTTTCATAGATGATTTAACTTTAAGTGAAGTAGAGGCTTTAGTTTACAGATATGTATTTGGCGAAATAAACGATACTAAAGACAAAACCCCATCGGTAGTTCATTATGATAAAGAATGGATAATCTTCAAAGAGCATAAGTCATTTGGAATAGTTAAAACCAAAACTAATTTTTTAATACGTTCGATTATAAAAGGGAACGTTTTAGGGGATTTTCATTTTAAAAGATAAATTTATCTTCAACGACATCTCTATAGGTATGTATAAAAGTACACTTGGAATAATTAAATGGGAAAACAAATTTGAAAAGTCAATATGAATTATAGGTTTATGAAAAAGACACTTATTTTCCTTTTTTTGATCTGTAGCCCTTATGTGCTGATGATCATTGTTAATGAAACCATTCGTTCAACAACGAATAGCCAAGCTGGAGTAATTCATGGTTATAAAACTATGAATATATCAAAACCAGTAAAAGACAAGTGTACGTGGGCGTGTCACAACAATACAACTTACTGTAAGAATAATCATGTAAAAACATTAAAGCCCTATTTTGAATTTACCGATCCTACGTATTTTGGAATAATCAACTTATTACATAGTACTGGTAATTATGGTGTGGCCAATATTGTCTTTTTGGTACTTCTTATTCCACTTTTAATTTGGTATTTCATCTTGAAGGCTATTGATTTAAATATAAGAACCAAAAGATTAAAAAATAAGAAATGAAGTTCTCAGAGGGAATGAATCAACTAGTAGAATCAGGCATATATGTCTATATCTACTGCACAGATTTCATAATTAATTTGGCCAACTTATTAAATTTGTCTTATTATGAAGTGAATTTTATCATTTTTTGTGTGCTATATCCATTAGCACTTATAAACTCATTTTTAATCTATGTTAGAATAGTTGTAAGGTTTCGAAAGAAAAAAAAGCGGATAATTTAATTCATATCAAACAAAGTAAAAGGAACATTCGCAGTAGTCGCTTATTGACGTTGTAGTTTCTTTAAGTTCGTATTCACTTATATCAGAGTTAGTGAAGGCATAACTCGCAGATAGAGCAACTACAGAGCCAGGATTCTAAATACATTTTTCATTTTATCAAAAATTAATTTTATCCCTACTTTTGTTTAAAGTCACTTTTCAGCATGTTCCGACTACTAAGGAGGGGTTCGTCTTATTTTGGGTAACGTTTTTGTATAATATTGGTTCCGTGTTTTAAGCAATTGTTTCTTTAAAGCCTTATTTACTGTTTTAAGCTTTGTTGACAGTATAATCAGAGCTGTGTGAATCGAGGGGCTCACGTATGGTTTTGTGAGAGGTTAAGGGGTGGAATTCTCCTTTTCTACTCGACTGTAAGCTGGGCTTTATTTGTATATTTTTTTACAGTACTCAACTTGTCCGATATATTTAGTTTCAATATGTTTTACTATTGTTTCACATATTTCAGTATAATCTTCATCAGTAATTGGTGCCTGTTCAGTTCTCCAACCTCCGTGAGATAAGTCATTAATTAATGTATATGATTTTGTGTCATCAGGAATATTTTCTTTAATATATTCAGCAATACTTTCTCCTGTAATATCAATCTTTTCAAATTTTGTTAATGTCTCAACGATATGCCTGATAGAGTTTGCTGTTGTATGAGTAGGAATTCCATTTCTTCTACAGATTTCATAAATATCCATTAAATGATTTATGTAAGGAACCGTTAAATTATTATTGAAGTCTATGAGTTGTCCTTTTTTGAGAAGTAATTTTATATCAATAATATTGTTTGAAGACAATACACGCATAAAATCATTATTGTGCGTTAGTATAAGTAATCTCTCACGTTTTAACTTGTCTATGATTTTCCCTATATCTCTTATTACTCCGCACAAAGTATAAACGTGTGAAAAGTCCATACTTGAAATTGGGTCATCAATTACGAAGAAGAGTTTTTGATAATCGTCTTCGCTTTCAACTTTTAAATGCGTGTCTCCAATAAAATACGCAAATGCTACAATATTTTTCTCTCCTTCACTTAAGATATTTTTGGCTTGGTCTTTTTCTAGAGTGTTTTTATCGAAAATTAGTCTGAAATTTTCCTTGTCTAAGGAATACTTTTCAGCAAAAAAGTAGTTGAGGACTGTTTTTATAGTAGAAGCTACTTTTTCTTTTTTACTTACTTTCTGTTGCTCTCTTTTTTTCTTTATTTCATCGTTTAACGATTTCCATTGACCTCTCAATTTTATCACACTTTCAATATTGTTCTTGTGTTCGTCAATCAGATTATTATAAGCACTTTTAATAATCTCTTTTCTTGTGGATTTATTTTCTTCTCCAATTCTATCTTTTTTCTTATTAATAGCTTGAATTTCTTCGTTGTTTGAAGATAAAACTCCATTAAAGATTGTTTCAGATTTTTCTAAATTCTGCAGTTGTTCTTCAGATAAATCAATAGATTTATTTATGTTTATAATTTTACCTTTAACATTTTCTATAATAACCTCAATTTGCTTTTTTAAAATCTGAATATCTAAATAGCTCAATTCTATCTCTTCACTCGAAGGAATGTATTTAGTCTTGTATTTATTAAATTCATTTATTCTTTTAGTATTTTGAATTTCAATGCTTTCAAGTGTTGAAATATAATTTTGAAGACGGGTTTCATATTCCTTAAATAGCTTTATAGTATTAGCTTCAATATCATTAAGATAAGTTGTGTAGTTATCTATTAAGTCAAGAGCATCTTTTTCTAGAGTCTGTTCACAGAAAGGACAATTACTTTTTTCGGTATCGAGTAAACCAATACCCGATTCAACAAAAATCTGTTTGCTTTTGATTTTATCCTTAAACTCTTTTGCTAACTCACTTAAACTATATTCTTTAAAACAATTTTCTTTTATTTCTTTCAGTAATTTTAAATCTAAACTTAGTACTTCAATTTGTTTGATATCATCTAAATTTTCAGGGACAGATTTAATTTTATTGTAATCTTGAATTAATTCGTCAAATGTTTTTGAGCTCTCGTATTTGTCTTTTTGTATTCCGTTAAATATGTTTTGATAATCGAGTATTTTAAAATCCCCTAATCTTTTAATATTTTGAATGTTACTAACATTTTCTTCTACATATTTTTTAACCTCAATTTTTATTTGTTCGTTTAATTCAGAACCTTCCTTTTCAATTTTGGATAATTTTTCTTCATCTTCTTTTAGGTCAATATTTATTTTCCCAAGAATAAAACCTTCAATTTCACTATCTTTTTCATAGCTCAATGCACTTATGTTTTCCTCAACATAATCTTGATTAAATGTATGATAAGTGTATTTAGTTTTGGGAATGTTTGGAATAACTCCTTTTTCTAAATTAATTTTGAAGTCTTCTTGAGTTATTCCGCCTTTGTCAATTATTGAGAATGAAAAATTGCTATTTGATTTGCCAAAAGTAATTAATTTGTCTGTTGGGCTAATTTCGTTTTCAAGCTGTAGTTCTTTATTATTTTCAGTGAGACGAAAGAGTCGGCTAATGAATGTTTTCCCACTTCCATTATTTGCAAAAACACCTACTTTTAAAGAGTTTGAAGATATTAATCTTGTCAAATTCTCAATAGGTGCAATATTCTGACATTGAATACTTGTCTTTATTTTTTCTCCTGCCATTTTTTTATTAAGGATTTTTTTTGCCTTACTTACAAAGTTTTTATGTGTGATTAGGAACTCAATTTAGTAAATAAAAACTGGATAGAAAATCTGCGAGAACTAAGCAATTAATTATACACGGTGTGTGTGCCCCGCATGGGCCTCTTTTTAACTATAGTAATGTAGTTAATTAATCTAGAGGGTGCAAATCCCTTATGGGCAGGGGTCACCCCTCGAACCATTAGTAAGCTGCAAGGTTGCCAGCCGTGAGGTTGGGACTGAAGATTATTTGTGATTGATTAATGACCAAATACCTCTACAAAACTCGGTTCTGACGAACAGAAACGGTACACGAGGCATAATTGCACGGGTCACAGTTCTGTTGAGCATTCTAAGATAAAACCAAGCTTTTAGGCATTTAATTTTATAAATGTTTCATCTCTGTTGACGACGGCGAATATTCTAAGCACTATTTTATTGGCAACTGCATTCAATACTGACAGCTTGTGCTTTCCTTCATCTAGCTTTCTGTTATAATAATTTCTAAGTTGTGGATCGTGCTGTATTGCACTAGTAGCGGCTTTAAAAAGTATACTTTTTAAAGCCGCATTTTTCAGGTAGTGAGTTCTGGTTCTTCCCTTAATACTGCTTCCCGACTGGTATGGAAATGGTGCCAGTCCGCAATGGCAGCTGAACTTTCTAGCATTGATAAATCTTGTAAAATTATCCGTTTCGCTAATACATTTGATAGCGGTTAATGGACCTACTCCTATTACTTGGGTTATTTTTCTATAGCTTTTCTTAAGTTGTTCGCAAGAGTCTATTACTGCCTGCATCTGCTCTGCTAAGCTGTTTATAAGTTTTTTAACTGACTTGAGTTGTGCCTTTTGTTCCTTTATCATTCTTTTAATATCCAGCGTTTTGGACAGAATAACATTGGCCTTTATACTATTTTGTAATTGTACAGATATCTTGACGATCTGATGTTTGGTACTTACCATCGCCTTGAGCTTTCTTAGGTTTTCGCAGGGTAGTTCAAAAGCTTTATGGGCATGGGAGTTCTTGATTGCATAATTAGCTATGCGATATGCATCGATGGCGTCGGTCTTTCCTCTATGGACACCAAGCGACCTTTTGAGTTCAAGTGGATTGAGTAAATAATAAAAAGCTTTTTTCTCACTGAGCACCCATGATAGCATAGCTCCATACTGTCCCGTGTGCTCCATAGCAAAGCTAGTCTGTTGAAGATCTATTTTGTTTAGGAACTGTAGTAGTTCCTTACGATCGTTGACCACCTCTCCTCGTTGAATGACCTGATGACTCTCTGAATTGATAAGACAATAGTCTATTTTATCCTTTGAAATATCAATATCCATAACTGTATTTTTCATAAATTTGATGTTATTTAGAATTGTTCTGAAACGACCACAAGGTTTGGTATTAACGCCATTAATAAGCCTTGGTGTTTAACATTCTAAATGATACTTGAGCCTTAGAGAAGAGAGGACTATTGCTCAGTATGACTCTATAAAGTCACCCGTCAAACTAGTTCGCCAATCTCCTCTTAGTTGTTCAGATATTATACTAATTATCGATTCTTCAATATAAACAAATCTAAGAGCTTGTCGAAGTGCGGGCCTATCAGCACGCCATATGCTTAGTTATTGTCCATAGTGCTTTTTGCACGGTTTAATTTACGATATATCTTTTCTTTAAGATTTTCATCGTCCGTTGCTTTTCCAGCCAAGCACAAGAATGATAAATGGAACAGTTTAACAAAATGGATTTCTCGCATTTTTGAAATATCCATTCCAATTTCTTTTGAGTATTCTTTAAACTCTTTTTTTATCTCGCTTTGATAATTAACAATTGTTGTTTCGGATGTGTTTCCATATCTAAAAGTCATCGGTCTTATATTGGCAAAATTTTCCATTTCGCCTACAATCCTTTTTAGTAAATCGGAATCGATTACGAGTGGTTGGGCTATTAAAAGATATTCTTGGTCAATATCTTTTCCCGAAAATATAGAAGTGTATAGTTTTATCAACTCGGAAATGGTTAATTCGTTGTCAAACTCCAATTCAATATCAGCCCACATTGCAACTCTTTGTATCATATTGGTTTTGGCGTTTAGTTTTTTTTTCATTATGCACAACGTTTAAATAAAGACAGGTGCGTATTTGTAATTATCTTTTCAATTTTAATTTATCACAATTTCGTGATTACAGCCGTGATAATTTAGACAACTCAATAATTAATAAATCTTTATTTTTTGTAAGATTTAAACCAATAGGTTGGTCATATGCATTAAAACTAATTAATTTTATTTCATTAATTTTAAGCTGGTTTATATCTTTATCTGTTAATAAATACATTGATGTTGCTACGTTTTGACCATTCATATTTATCAACTTATGCCAAACAGGTGAAAGAGATAAGCCTTCAGTTCCGACTGTCTGAATAAGTAAATTTCCTGATAATTTTGTAGGAGATTGTTTTTTGAACAAGACAGTTGTTGTTAAAAAATATTGCTTGGTCTTAATATTTTTATATAATGATAATCCAGCTTCGTGAGAATTAGCAATGACTACAGGAGCTGGATTAAAATATTTCATAGTTACTCCATCTGGTCTATTTACTGTCTTTATATCATATTGAGAAAAGCTAATATTGCAAATAAGAAAAAGAGTTAAAAAGATTAATTTTTTCATAAATAATTTATTTAATGTTTTTTAATACTGTTGTTTTAGAAATGTCAAATAATATAATTTTATCCCATTTTCTGGATTATCCATAGCAGATAAGTGTTGTTTTTTTATTTTTAATATATGATTCAATTTCTAATCTATTCTTAATAGTTTTTCCCGAATATTCATAAGTTGATTTTTTAAATCACCTACTAAATTATTGTATGTTTCAAGATTATAAATTAAAAAAATTACTTTCGGATTAAGCACGAACCGAATTTAATAATTTTTTTCTAATTATCTTTTTTATTCAATAAGCCTCTCAACGGTCGGGATAAAAATTTGGTGGTCTTAGTAAATAAGCAAGAGCCTTCAGGAAAGCCTGTAATAGATATGTTTTATATACGTTATTAAACTAATACTCGTACTTCTTCCGTTTTTATTAATTGCAATTTTTTCCAATTTCTGTATAAGCCTCGTCGTTTCACATTTCGCCCGCTTTGGATAGGTCTTTACATCTTTTAACTTTCTGACCAGATTTAATATATGCCAAACCTCGTAGAAAATAAGAGTCTGGGTTTTTCTCAATACTTAAAGCTATGTCTAAATCCGAAATGCTTTTTTTATAATCACCCAGATTTAAATAAATTTCTCCTCTTGTATCCCAAAAATACCATTCTGATTTATCCAATTCAATAGCCTTTTCTACAAATGGTAAAGCTTTATTGTATTCTTTTAGTTTGACGTATGAATATGCTTTATTATTATAAGCCATACCAACTTTATTATACTGCATAGGGTAATTAGAATTAAGTTCGATTACTTTATCATAATCGCTGATTGCTCCATACAAATCCCCTAATTCACTTTTGGATGACGCTCTAAAAAATAATATGTCCGTATTATTTTTATCTGTTTCAAGATATTTGGAAAAAATTTCTAATTGCAGGCGCATATTCTCGGTTTTGAATATGTTGGATACCAATAAGGGCAAAATCTGTCGATGAATTATCCGTACTCGTTGTTTCTTTATTTGCACTCGTTTTATTTCGATTATTTGCGTTTTGCTCATTAACCCAAATATTATATTCTGATATTAACTCACGGATAGAGTTTTCTCTTTGTTTTAAGATTTTTGTTGTACGAGCTAAATCATCATCTTCCATAGATGTCAAAACAGAGTACTCACCGTCAAGTCTATTTACAAATTTTCGCTCTGTTATCTCGGTTTTTAATTCCAAATCCATTTTTTCATATTGTAAAGATATTTTTGGTTTTGGTCGTATCTTTTTTTTAAAGTCATTGCGAGATTAGACATTTCATCGTATGAACGTGGTTCGTACGATGAAGGTGTTACTGTTGAATATCTATTTTGTCCAATTGCAATTGAAACGAATAAAAATGTGAATGCAATAAAAAGTGATTGTTTCATAATTAAATGTTCAGATGTTTTTAATCTCTATTGGGTCTAATTCCACGAGGATTCTTTACTCTTACTTTTTTCCTTTGTAAAAAAATTCAGTGAGATTTTCTGAACTCCAACTATTACTGAAAATAGGTGATATTGGTGTAATTGGCGTAATTGGTCTTATTGGTGAAATTTCTTGAATACTCTTAATCGGTTCAATGTTAGTAATCATATTAGTAGCTCCATTTCTTGCTCCAACTGCATCGCCATCATCATTATAAATTACACCATCTTCATACCAACCTAAAAAATTGCCATTAAACCCAAATACGCACATATCGTTCCCATCATTTTCCAAAAAGGCAACAGGTTTTCCATTCCATAAATAAATAGTAGCATCATCATTATAGTCGATATATGCTCTAGCATTTCCATTGCTATCAAAGAGAGTTATTTCTTGTGCATAGACTTGTAAAGACCCAATCAATAAAAAAATCAGAATTGTAAAATGTTTTCTCATAGTTTCTTTCGTTTGTATGGTGATGGGAATTTTATCTTTCAGTGGCAAATGCAAAAGCGATACTCCAATACCCTTCATTTTCAATCATAAAGTTAGAAAAATAAATCCCAAAATTCTCTTTTCAACTTACAAAAATCGCCATTAACTATACATTTTGTGAGTGCCCAGTATGGGCATCTTTTCAATTACATTAATGTAGTTAATTAATCTAGAGTGTGCAAACTCCTTATAGGCAGGTGTGACGCCCTGAACCATTAGTAAGCTGCAAGGTAGCTATCCGTGAGGATAGGACTGAGGGAAGCAGGACTACAATCCCGATAGCTATACGAGACGGTTCTGACAAACAGGAACCAGATATGAGGCTGTGAGGTTAGATGAGGAAGAACATCATTGTGATGTCCTAAACACTTTTAAAGTGAATACGGAAACAGTAGATCTGGCAGGAATCAAGGGAAAGAGGATGTCATTAACTGGGGAGGTCTCTATAACCACAAGTTGGTATAATAGAGAAATTAGCAGAAGTCTTAATACTTGTAGGAAACAAGTTGTCTCTAAAAAGGAATAGGTCTCACAAGTAGGGGAGGACGGAACGTGATCCTTCCAGAAATTAGGATGGGAGCAATAGTTTTTGCTATTGGGTGACCGATTCCCTAGAAAACAGGTAGCCTGTTCAAAAAGTATGGAATCGTTTCAATTGGTGTAAAGAGCGATTGAAAAGATGGATTGCGAACCGCCGTATACGAGACCTGTATTTACGATGGTGTGAGAAGCGAAGTGACGACTTTTAAGTCGTCACCCGTCTACTCGATTGGCAACAGTTATTTTTTATTTTGTCCAAGGTTCTTTATTAGTAACATCCGTTATTTCTTTTCCATCGTAAAGGCTTATTCCTTATAACCCTGTAGATAGATTCATATTTATGTTAAGTATTTACATTATTTTTTCTAATTATTGCCAACGTTTTGCAGCTACAAGAAGTTGGCGATTTCGAAGCACTAAACTGTCTGCTACCACAAAACTTGATACGAAGCATAAAGCCTCATTTAAGCACTGAACCGCCAATTTCTTGTAGGTGCTGTTATATGCTGCCCCTTCTTTTATTCGTGTCCTGTTAATACGTCTTTAATTTTCTAAAACTGCAAAATATAAAGTTCTGAATAGTGTCGAGCGGTGTCTTGTGGTCAACCGTTATACATTTAATTTTTTCAAAAAATCTTGTCAGTCGGTCGGTCATTGTTGTTTCGGAATATTGTTTTATTTCAATTCCGCTGCATTTTTTTGGTCCTTGTTCAGAGAATGTCCCGATAACTAAAACACCTGTCTGCTGAATACTTTTCTGCACTGTGTCGAGGTAGTTTTCAATTTCTTGCTCTTGTGTCAAAAAGTGAAATGCTGCTCTGTCGTGCCAAAAGTCGTATTTTTCTGTCGGTCTAAAAGTTGCTGCGTCTGCAACTATCCATTTTATTTTATCTGCTCGGTCGCCAAGTCGTTGCTTTGCTTTGTCAAGTGCTGTCGCTGAAATGTCGAGAACGGTAATGTCTTGATAACCCAAGTCGAGCAAGTTGTCAACTAAAAAACTGTCGCCACCTCCAATGTCAATTATTTTTGCAGTGGTCGGAATATTGAACTGTTTTAAGAAAATTAAAGACGTCTCTGGTGTCGGTTGAAACCAACTTACATCTTTAAGTTCTTTTGTCTGGTAGATTGTCTCCCAGTGTTTTTTTCTGTCGAAATTTTCCATTTTATTTCTGTCTGTTTATGGTCTGTCGTCAAACAGGGTTGCGTATAACGTGATGTGGTCGAGTAGACCAAGGGATTTCACCCCAAGCCTCTCACAGAACCGTGCTTGAAAGTCTCCCCTCACAAAGCTCTTCTAATAGTATTTACAAATATAAGCTCATCCTTTATCAAGTTGGCAAATTGTAAATTAAAATTAGCCCATCCCTTTGCTCCAGTTCCATTACACAACCTTCAATACTACTACGAATGTACAACTTCGGTATTCTATCTCTCGATTGTTTTTGTTTTTAACCGCAAAGCATTGCCTATCACTGAAACCGAACTAAAGCTCATCGCCAGAGCTGCAATCATAGGTGATAGCAGAATCCCAAAAACTGGAAATAAACCCCCTGCGGCAATGGGTATACCTATCGTGTTATAGATGAGTGCAAAAAACAGGTTTTGTTTGATGTTTTTCATGACGACGTGACTCAAATTTTTTGCTTTCACAATCCCGTGGAGATCGCCTTTGACTAATGTAATCATGGCACTTTCAATAGCCACATCGGTTCCTGTTCCCATCGCAATACCAACATCACTTTTAGCCAATGCTGGAGCATCATTTATACCATCACCTGCCATAGCAACTACTTTGCCTTGTTCCTGTAATTTTGTTACTTCTTTGAGTTTGTCTTCGGGTAACATACTGGCTTTAAAGTCAGCAAGGCTAAGTTCTAAGGCTACTGCTTGAGCAGTATCGTGATTATCTCCCGTCAACATAATTACGGCAATACCCTTGGCTTGAAGCTCTTTTATAGCCTTAGCACTGGTATCCTTGATTTTATCACCGATAACTACATAACCTACTACTTTTTCATCTACTGCTAAATACGATACTGTTTTCCCTTGTTTTTGATAAGTTTTGGCCTCTTCTTGCATCTGTGAGTCAATTTCAACATTAGCATAAGCCATCATTTTAGGATTTCCCAAAGCAACTTTTTTGTCATTTATAGTAGCTTGTACCCCTTTGCCTGTGACTGCACTAAATCCATCTGACTTTATCATTTGAGCATTTTGCTCTTTACCATATTTCACAGTTGCCTCTGCTAAGGGGTGTTCGCTATTACTGTTTAATGACACGATGTATTGCAGCACTTTACTTTCATTAAAACCTTCCTTGCTAGTGGGCTGACTATCATTAAATGAACCTATTTTTTCTACAGTTGGTTTCCCTTCCGTAATGGTTCCCGTTTTATCGATGATGAGTGTATCTACAGTGTCCAATTTCTCGAGGGCTTCGGCATTTTTTATCAATACACCGTTTTGTGCACCTTTACCTACACCAACCATTATTGACATAGGTGTTGCCAATCCCAAAGCACAAGGACAAGCAATAATAAGTACTGCAATGGCATTGACTAACGCATAAACATAAGCTGGTTCAGGACCCCAAATTGCCCAAACGGCAAACGTAATTAATGAAATGCCAACGACCACAGGTACAAAATAGCCTGAAACCGTATCTGCCAGTTTCTGGATTGGCGCTCTACTGCGGCTCGCGTCATTGACCATGTGTATAATTTGAGAAAGCAAGGTGTCGCTACCTACTTTTTGGGCTTTCATCAAAAAGGATTGGTTACCGTTGATGGTACCGCTACTTACGTTGTCATCTTTAATTTTATCAACAGGAATAGGCTCTCCAGAAATCATTGATTCATCTACTGTCGTTTTTCCTTCAGTGATAATACCATCTACAGGAATTTTGTCGCCTGGTTTAACTCTTAGAATATCTCCTTTTTCAATTTTATCAATGGAAACTTCTTCTTCATTTCCATCAACCACACGTACCGCTTTATTAGGTGCAAGCTTTAATAATTCCTTGACTGCGGAATTGGTTTTACTATGCGCACGAGCTTCGAGGACTTGACCCATTAAAACAAGCGTAAGTATTACGGTTGCAGCTTCAAAATAAACGTGTACTGCGCCAGATTCCGTTTTAAATTGTTCAGGGAAAAAATCGGGAAACAACATCCCAAAAACACTAAACAACCACGCTACACCTGCACCAATCCCGATAAGGGTGAACATATTGAGATTCCACGTTTTTATACTTTTATAGGCTCGCTCAAAGAACATCCAAGTAGCATAAAACACAACAGGAATTGATAATGCAAACTGAGCCCAGTTCCACCATTTTTGTTCCATCAAATCGTATAATGGATTGTTAGGAATCATCTCGCTCATCGCCATCAAGAAAATGGGAAGTGTGAAACCAACCGCTATCCGAAATTTCTTTAATAGTCTTTTATAGGTCTTTTCTTCGGCAGAAATATCTGGTTGCAACGGTACCAAGTCCATTCCGCAAATAGGGCAAGCTCCAGGTTCGTCTTTCACGATTTCGGGATGCATTGGGCAGGTCCATTGCTCAGAGGTTACTGCCGATAAATTTTGCTCTTCTACCAAATCCATTCCGCAGACAGGACAATCGCCAGGTTTGTTGTAGGTTTTGTCGCCTTCGCAGTGCATGGGACAGTAAAAGGAGCCTCCTATCCCTTGAAAGGGGCTTTTCTCACTCTTATTTTTCGAAGTCTTTGGGCTCCTCTCCTTCGGGGAGGTTGGGAGGGGATTTTTGTGAATACTATAGCTACCGCCATCTTCCTGCAGTGCTTTTTGAAACGTCTCGATAGGAATGTGTGATTCCATTTCAATTGTGGCTTCTTCTTGTTCTAAATTAACCGTAGCGTTTGAAACTCCTTCTACTTTAGAGAGCGTTTCTTCTACGTGATTTCTGCATCCATTGCAGGTCATTCCGTGAATATGATAGGTGTGTTTCATTTTAATGTGATCTGAATTTTAAGTTCATTTCTAAGGACGGACCTTCTGCATAGACTCCGTAAGCATCTACTAGAAGTCCTTTTACCCATGAGTTGATGAAATAGCATAGAGGCTGCTATTATCGCCAGGATTGCTCATCCCTTCAAAACAGAATACTTTATTGATTTTGAAATCTTCGGGATGCCATTGAACTTTTGGGGAATCGCATTCCACAAAATGCGCCATCAAGTTTAAATCATAGGTATAGCCATTTGCCTTTAAATCGTTTATAGCTTCCGAAAGGGTATCGTAGTTTTCCATATTAAAGATGAACAGTCATCACTGGTTTTTTTGAATGATTTGTTATGCTTTCAGCAATACTATTTGAAAATATACTTGATAATCCCTTTCTACTATGGGTGTACATTACTATTAAGTCCACTTCATTAGATTCTTCAAACTTTTCAATGCCACTTAGTACGCTAGATTCGTTGTATACGTGAATCGCATAGTCTTCTGGTTTTGAGAAGTCCTTTAAAAAGTCCCTGATGGGTTGAAGCCCATTTTCAACACTATTAACATCCGATGTGGTGTTGATGTTTAGTAAATGGATTTTTGCATGGCATTTTTCAGCCATTTTTTTTACTTCTTCGAAAACACTGGAAATGTCTTCTTTAAAATCAGATACGAACACAATATTTTTGAATGGAAATGTTACTGTGTCTTCCTTTACAACTAAAATAGGCACTCGTGCTGATCGTATGATTTTTTGGGCACTGCTTCCTAACAATTGTTCTAAAAACCCTTTTTGCAAGCCTTTGCTTCCTGTAATAATGAAATCATGATGAAAATTATCTGAATGTGATAAAATTGCTTTATCATTTGAAACAAATTCTAAAAACGTTCTGGATGTCAAACCTTTGTGCTCCGCCTCTTTGTCCAAAGCCCTTAATTTGCTTTTAGCAATCCCTATTTCCTCAAGAGTATCAGGATAGTTATGCTCCTGGGTCTTATCGAGTTTTACCCAATTTACAGGTGTATTAAGCTGATGTAAAAAATGGATTTCTGAATTAAAAAGTATTGCCATTTCAATAGCTAATTTTGCTGCTTTCTCACAATTATCTGAAAAATCTGTGGGCACTAATATGTTTTTCATTGTCTGTAGTTTTTGATTAATTTAGTTTGCTTCACCTTTCAATTGTCTCATATACTCTATGATCTCGGTTTGCTGTGCTTTAGACAATACAGCATCACTGTGAATTAAGGTATAGCTACTCAACGGCATCTCATCGCTTTCAACTTGCTTGATAATAGAACGGAGTTTACTAGCTTTTCTTCGCCTAGACAAGGAATCCCATTCGTTAAAATTAAGCTCGCTTTTTCCTTCTTTAACATGATCTTCCAAATACCAAGCAGCTGGTTGAATCTTATTATACCAAGGATACTTCGTATTATTACTGTGGCAATCATAGCAAGATTCCTTTAGTTGATTCTGAATAGAAGTTGGTACTTGGTTGACCAACATAAAATCAGTTTGAGGTATTAAATCACTTTCATTGCGGTCGGTAGGAAAAAATTGAATCCCCACAAACGCAATCAAAGCAATCCAAGCTATAACCTTGAAAATCTTCACTTAGTTGATCTCTCGTTGTAGTTTACCGCAGTTAAGCATTTGGCTACCGTAGTAAGGATTTTTAATATCTTTTTCCATACTTAACCAAACACTACCACCATCGTACATTGGGCAAAATTGCTCGTACAACTTCTTGTTTGTTCCTGTAATAGCGACCATATCTGTAATGTCTTTGCTTAAGATTTTAAAATGTTCTCGCTGGTGAGCTATATCACTTTCTGAAATGTGCTCCGCGTGTTCTGTGGCATCTACAATAATATCCTTCAATTCTGTTTGCTCAGTATTAGAATGACTTGACACATCAAAAGATTTTAGAGATTTTGTCAATGCCATTCCTAAGTCTTTAGCTTTTGCGTTATCATCGCCTACCAAAGCATTTTTCAGGTTGAAGTAGTCTTTTAAAATAACTTCAGCCTTTGAATCCTGACTGTCATTTATTGCCATAGCATTCTTGTCTACATCGTGGTGCCCATCGCTGTTGTCGTGATTCATTTCTGAATGATCTCCATCGACACTCATTTCAGAATGGTCACCATCTGCTTTATTTTGTTCTTTTTTGTTATCGTTACAAGACACTGCTGTTAAGGTTATAAATGCTATCGCAACTACACCTAATGTTGATCTTAATTTACTCATTGCTTTAAATTTAAGTTTATAATTATTAATTTTTAGGGTGACCTTACAGTCTTTCAATTACTTTTTCCAGCATTGCAGTTATTTCGTTGGCAATGTCATTCAATTTTTCATTATTTACAGCTTGCATAGACGCCATCGGGTTGACCGCAGCTACTTCAATCACGTCCGTTTCAATTTCCTGTACAATGACATTACAGGGCAACATCGTGCCTATTTTATCTTCTGCCTGCAAGGCTTTATAGGCAAAAGGCGGATTGCAGGCACCAAGAATTTTGTACTGCTTGAAATCCACATCAAGTTTCTTTTTCATGGTTTCTTTTATATCGATTTCTGTGAGTATGCCAAACCCTTCCACTTTCAATCCTTTCTTGACTTTATCGATAACCTCTAGAAAAGTACCTTCGATTGTTTTATTAAAATAATACTTCATTGTTTTTTAATTTTTAGTGTTCAACGCTTGTTTTTGTTCTTCATACTCTTCTTTGGATATTTCACCCTTAGCGAGCCGCTTGTCCAGAATATCCATAGGATTTTCTCTCTTCACGGTATTTTGTCTATTTTTTCCATTATATAGAAAAAGACCCAAAACAAGTAAAACAGGTATCAATATCCACCACCACATCATCATAATTGTATAGTTTTTATAGTTAACTGGTTATTTATTATTATCAAGCCCAATCTTTAAGGCAATAATTTATTATCCCTTATTTTTCATTTTCCCTTTCATTTCAGGATTTTTATCCATCATTTTCTGCATCATTTCTTTCATCATCTCAGGGTTTTGATCCATCATTTGCATCATCTTTGCTTTCATATCTTTTTTCATCTTTCCGTTAGAATGAATTTTATCCATCAACATTTTACGACCCTTTTCGCTCTCCATCATTTTATCCAACATTTTGGAATGCTTCTTTTGCATCATTTCTGGATTATTCTCCATCATCTTCTGCATATGGGATTGCATTTTTTCTTTCATTTCGGGATTTTTGCCCATCATCATTTTCATATTTTCAGATTCCATCTGTTCCATGTGGCCTTTCATCAATATCATTTTGGCTTCTTCATTTTTTCGAGCCTCACTGATGAAGTTGGTCAATTGAACGGGGTTTGAAATGATTTCCTGGTAGACAGCTTGCCTGTTTTCTTCTACACTTAAAGTCTCGGTAGCATTGAAAGTAGACTTGCAGCTGGCCAATGTTCCAACTAATCCAATTGCTATTAAAATGTTTACTGTTGTTGTTCTTAGATTTTTCATTTTTTGTTGTTTTAAATTATTTATTCTGAATCTTATTTGTATTATTCTTTTTCAAAAACCATCTTTCTCCTAAAAAGATAAGGGTCATAGCCACTAATGCCACGATGATGACTATTATATCAGAGCTTGCTTTTATCCATAAAAAGGCACTTAAGACTACAGCATCTAAAAGTATCGCCGTTATAATTATGGCTGAATTAGCCTTCACTTCTTTTCTTAAGTTACGCAATATTCCCCATTGGATGCCGATGTCCATCACCAGATAAAATATAGCCCCTAAAGATGCGATTCGACTTAGATCAAAAAATATCGTTAGGACTATGGCAATTACAGCAACATACACCAGCATGTGTTTCTGAACATTCCCTGGCATACCAAAATGTTTATGAGGAATAAGCTTCATATCCGTTAACATTGCGGTCATTCTTGATACGGCAAATATGCTGGCTATAATTCCCGAGATGGTCGCCACTATGGCTATACCTACGGTAAACCATAATCCGTATTTACCAAAAGCTGGCTTCGAGGCCTCGGCCAATGAGTAATCCTTTGCTGCTACAATTTCTGATATTGTTAGGTTTGAAGACACTGCAAATGCCACTAATAGATATATTACTGTACATACTAAAAGTGAAATAATAATAGCTCGGCCAACATTCTTTTTTGGGTTTACAATTTCTCCACCGCTATTTGTGATCGTCGTAAATCCCTTATATGCCAAAATAGATAAAGCCAATGCACCTAAGTAATCTGTAGTAGGATAATCTGTTGAATTATTCAATGAAATTGCATCTTGAAAAGAGAATCCAACCGCCCAAAGCGCCCCTATGGCAAAAATAGCAATACCTCCAACCTTAATGATAGCCATAATCAATGACGACTTTCCAATAATATTGTTTCCTGAAATATTAATCAGAAAGGCGCCAACAATAAGGAGTACACCTAATATCGGCACCCAAACACTATTGTCGCCTACATTAAAAAGCTGCAGTGTATAAGAACCAAAAGTACGGGCCACCAGACTCTCATTTATGATCATTGAGAATGCCATTAAAAGTGCACCCGATGCTGCAACAGTTCCTTTGCCATAAGCTTTAACCAAATACATTGCAATACCACCAGCGGATGGAAATGCATTTGACAATTTGATATAGCCATAAGCACTAAATCCTGAAATTATAGCTCCAACAATGAAGGCAAAGGGAAATAAATTACCAGATAGTTCAGCCACCTGACCCAATAGGGCAAAAATTCCCGCACCAATCATGACACCAGTCCCTAGGGCTATAGCTCCAATGAGTGATAAACTGTTTTTTTTATAGGTATTATCCATAGTTAAAATCTTAATGAAAGGCCACCACCCGCACCAAAGCGGTTATCGTAGTTTCCCATCAATGAAAAGTTTCGACTTAACACGTACTCTAAACCAACCTTCCAGACGGTTTCTTCTTCAAAGTCGGTGCCGTCTTCAAAATCATTTACCCAGCCAAAATCCATCTGATATTCATATTCCCCAAAAACGGCCACCCTTCTAAAAATCATTGTGGCGGTTGACAGTGAAATTGTAGGTCTCAATTTATTGTCTATTCGCAAATCAGAATCAACAAGAAGTGGAAGCAAGTAGCGCACACCTATCACACCTGTGGTTCCAATCTCATCTAGACTATCTTCCATCTCATTCTCCATATTCACACCACCAAATACACGGAAATAACTGTTTAGCCAGCGTTCATAGGTGAATTCTGCTTCCAAATTTTCATTCCAGCCGTATTCGCCGCGCAAAATGAATTGATTCCTTATGTTTGTTGCCGTGTAGAATAACTCTGTCATGTGGCTTGCTGCTGTTACTTCTCCCCAAGTAAACATGTGATCCGCTTCATTAGTTAGGTTTTTTAAAGGATAATCTTTTAAACGCTCATCCCTTGGTGTATCATAGCTAAAAACCCTGGCCATACCACTACCAAGATGGTACAATACATGGCAATGAAAGAACCAATCTCCTTGTTCACTCGCATCAAATTCTATCACAACCTTCTGCATTGGTGCTACGTTGACAGTATGCTTCAATGGAGAGTATTCACCATTCTCATTCAATACTCTAAAGAAATGTCCATGAAGATGCATAGGATGGTGCATCATTGTTAAATTGTTTAAAGTGATACGAACCACTTCGCCTTGTTTGATCTTAATTTTATCTGTTTCTGAAAGTGGCACACCGTTGATACTCCAGACGTATCGATTCATATTACCTGTAAGATTGAAAAGCATTTCTTTAACAGGTTTATCACTTTCAAACTCTGTAGGTTCTGGCGAGCGCAGATAATTGTAATTGAATTCTGGATTACCACCTGTTTTCATATTGTCGCCTATCACTTTATCTTTTGGTATGATGTAGCCCATCTTCATGTCTTTCTTCTCCCCATTTTTCATAGACTTATCGCCCATTTTCATATCCATTTGATCCTGATTCATGTTCATGGGATCAGTCTTTTTTGACACATCACCCGCTTTCATATCATCATTCATGCTCATCCTATCCATCTTCATTGCATATTTTTTCATATACTTAATGGAATCAGTCTTAGAAGGATTGAATTTTGCTGCAGGTGCACCCATTTTCATGTCCATAGCCATCATGCGTTTCATGCTCTCAATTAAATCTGGCTCTGGAACTACTGGTGCTTTCAGCATATCACCATCTCCCAAATAAGCAGAGGCTTGTCCTGAACCATCTTGAGAAGTCGCTCGTATTTCTAGTTTAGCATTATCGGGAATGGTAACAATAAAATCGTAGGTTTCGGCAACACCTATAAGCGTTTTATTCTTTTGGATGGGCACAACATTTAATCCATCTGAAGCCACTAAAATTGGGTCGTTACCGCCAAAAGTCAACCAGAAATAGGTTGCTGCAGAGGCGTTGACAAAACGGACTCTTACCTTATCCCCTGGTTCAAAATCATTATAGTCTTGAGTAGATTGGCCATTAACAAAAAACTTGTCATAATAATTATCAAGAATAGCCATATCTGGCATACGTTGCCACATCATTTTTAATTTGGCACCCACTGCATCTTTCTTTATTATTTTGTCCCAACTTTGTATTTGACCTTTTTTAATCAGATACCATTCGTTACCTCTTTTTAGATTTTTAAGCTGTGATTTTGGATTTTCATCCATCCAGTCTGAAAGCACTAAAACCAAGTCCTTATCGTATTCTAAATTGGTTTCTTTTGGGTTTATCTGAATACTACCATACACACCACGTTGTTCTTGTAATCCCGTATGCGAATGGTACCAATAGGTTCCAGACTGTTTCAAAGCAAACTTGTATTGTAGAGTTTCGCCTGGTTTGATGGGGGGCGTGGTTAGGTAAGGCACACCGTCGTAGAAATTAGGCAGAATAAGCCCGTGCCAGTGAACTGATGTTTCTACATCCATCTTATTGGTGACATTGATAATCGCAAACTCCCCTTCATTGAATTCCAGATTAGGACCAGGAATACCTCCATTCACAGTCATTGCTTTTATATCCTTTCCAGTGAAGTTTACCGTTTTGTAATCTATGGTTAGGTCATAAACGCGTTCTGGCCAGTTGTCCACATTCTCTTCAGATTTATTTGCCGTCAATTGTGCATTTGCCCCTAAGGAAATACAGAACAAGAGCAGCACTAATAGTCTCATTATCATCTATTTATTTTTTTTCTGTAGTTTGTACAAAAATAAGACTGATTTTCAGAGCGTTGTGTCATAATTCTGGTTTATATCTATACAATTTGGTCTAATGGGTTTCTGACCTTTCTTTGTTCAGCTTTGTATTGAGAAAGACTTAATCCTGTTTCGACTTTAAATTGCCTACTTAAATGATTGATATGACTATACCCCAATAGTTGACTGATCTCCGTAAAGTTTTCTTCCTGTGTCTGGATCAGTTCCTTTACTTTCTCAATCTTTAGCTTTATGAAGTACTTCTCAACAGTCACACCTTCAGTTGATGAGAATACCTTACTCAATCTTGAGTAGTCTTGATGCACCTTTTGTGAGAGATGTGTTGATAATTTCTCGTTCAAATCAAGAGGTAGATTAGATAATATTTTAATGAGTTGAATCTTCACCTGTTCAGTCAATTTATCTTCAACAGAATTAATGAGTTCAAAACCGTTGATTTGGAGAATTACTTTCAATTTATCAATTTGTTTTTCATTTTTAAAGTCTAGTTGTACACGGCCAAGAACAATTTCTTGCAACTCTATTTCTTGAGCTTCAATTTCATTCTTGAGCACCTTGATACATCGATCGCATACCATATTTTTAATATAGAAATCCTTTACCATCGTTATTTATTTATATAGTTAATACTGCAAAGTTGCAAGTCATATCTTTTTTGAAATTTTATTTGGTTCATCTGAAATATTGAATATCAAAAAAACCTTATCATAATTGACAATAGAAACCTGCTTTAGTACTCATTCTTTTAAGTTTTAAAGCTGTTCGATTAAATAGTAGCCATTTTGGTTTCTGAGCTTTTACTATTTAGAATTGATAACTCTCATTTTTTTAGATTTTCTTTAAATACTGCTTTCAAACAGGTCGCGGTTTCTACTTTAAATTTTTAACAGGGAGTTAGACTCCAGTAGATATTACGATGAAATTTATAAATTGAAAGTTCTATGAACTAATCAAAATATATAGATTTTGAAAAGGAGTTATTTGTTAATTCCTTTTCATTTTATAAATTGAAAGTTCTTGTAAAAGCTAAATAATACTACTTTTCTGGTTCTACTGAAAAGGACAGACCTATGGCTGTCAAAATAGGTTTTAGCTTATATTTGGAGGGAGCCAAATGGAAATATAGACTGCTTTTGGAATAAGCTGGACGTATGCCCAATTATTGTCTAAAAGTTTGAAATTATTATTCAATTTTGATTGATAATTGTTTTTAAAAATGGGAGTGTTCACAGATACTGGACAATGACAAGAATTGTTATTACAAAAACCATCACAACTTTCATCCCCACTATCGCAACAAGATTTTTTTTCTGAATGATCATCTTGTTTCGAACAAGAAGTACTAACCACTTCAGCTTTATCAGAAGAATTTTCGCAGGCTAAGATAGTACTTGTTGGAATAACCAAAAATATCAAAAACAGAAATAATATGTGAGTTATGTTTTTCATTTGATACTTCCACAAATATAACATAAAAATCAAACTTTAATTTGGTATTTAATTTCAAATATTTTTTTCAGAATTTTGAAAAGCATAAGCCAAAAAAGAGGGCTGTTGCTAGACTTTCAACAGCCCTTTTAAATCTTATATCATTGGTTAGTAAAACTACTGTTTTCTAATAACCAATTGATAAACACAAGGAATAACCACCAAATTTAAAACCGTAGCTGATAGCAATCCACCTAAAATAACTACAGCCATCGGGCTTTGAATTTCACTTCCTGGTTCTCCGCCTTTTAATGCTAAAGGTATTAGTGCTAAACCAGTTGTAAATGCTGTCATTAGGATAGGATTTAATCTATCTAATGCTCCAATTTTAATTAATTGAAAGCCTTTCATCCCTTCTTTTCTCAAATCCTCGTATCGAGAAACTAATAGTATTCCATTACGAGTGGCAATCCCAAACAAACTAATAAAACCAATAGTAGCTGCGATACTGATGATACCTGTTGTAAAATACACAATCAAAATTCCACCAATTAATGCCAAAGGCAGGTTTATCAGTACGACAAAAGCCAATTTAACATCCTTAAACTCATAATATAGCAACAGAAAAATGATAGCGATAGCAACGATTGCAGTTATAGATAATAATTGTGATGCTTTAGCTTCACTCTCAAACTGTCCGCCGTATTGCACCCTATACCCTTCAGGCAATGAAATGTTTTGGTTTACGGTTTCTTTTATTTCTTCTACAGCACCGCGTAAATCCCTTCCTTGGACATTTGCAGCGACTACGATTTTACGTTGAACGTCTTCACGGCTAATCTTACTAGGACTACTTACCGACTGGACAGTCGCTAACTCTCCCAAAGTGGTTTGACCATCATTTGGTAAACTAATTAAGGTATTTCCAATGGCCTCTATATCATCCCTAAAGGATTTCTGGTAACGAACCACCACATCAAAATATTTCTGTCCTTCATAAATCTCTCCTGCTTCTTCCCCAGCATAGGCAATATCAACTTGTTCCATTAAATTACCTACCGTCATTCCGTAACCCGAAAGGATTTGGCGCTTAGGCTGAATGCGAATCTGTGGCACTTCAATTTGCTGGTCAACAGCAACATCTGCCAATCCATCGATATCTTTAATATTCTGTTCGACACTTTTACCTAACTCATATAACCGCTGCAAGTCTGGACCAAAAATCTTGATTGCAATATTAGCTCGAGTTCCCGAAAGCATATGGTCTATACGGTGAGCAATAGGTTGCCCTAAAGTGATATTAACACCTGGTGCGATGCTTAATTTATTTCGAACTTCTTCAAAAAATTCTTCTTTGGTCTTGTCTTCGAGAACAAAAGGCACATCAATTTCCGAAGCATTTACGCCTTGCGCATGTTCGTCTAATTCAGCTCTTCCTTGTCTTCGAGTAACAACTTCAACTTCGGGTAAATCCAACAAAATGGTCTCTATCAAATTTCCTGTTTTGTTGCTTTCTTCCAAAGACATCCCTGGGGGTCCAACGACACTAATCACCAAGGAACCTTCATTAAATTCTGGTAGAAAACTTCTTCCCAGTTGTGTGACTAGGACAAGACTTAAAAGAAATGCGATGACAGTTACACCAATAATGGTTTTAGGAATTTTTGTAGCTTGTCCCAATAGGTTTCCATAATGTTTCTGTAACCAACGTTCCACACGGGTACCATCTGCTTGCTTTTTTAAAAGCTTTTCGTTATTTAATAAATAGGAGCACAAAATTGGTGTGACGGTTACTGCAACAACTAGTGATGTTAAAACAGACGTTACAAAGGCTATACCCAAGGGTTGCAACAAGCGTCCTTCCATTCCGCTTAAAAAGAAAAGGGGAATAAAAGACACAATAATAATTAAGGTTGCAATGATGATAGAACTTCTTATTTCTACAGATGCTTCACGAACAACTGTAAGGGTTGATTCACGTTCTGCTTTTGGCTTTCTTATGTTTTCACGCAAGCGTTTATATACATTTTCCACATCTATAATTGCATCGTCTACCAAGGCACCAATGGCAATTGCCATACCACCCAAACTCATTGTATTGATAGTGTAACCCAACCATTTTAAAATGATAATAGATACCAATAATGAAATAGGAATTGCTAACAAGGATATTAAGGTTGTTCTCCAATTCATCAAAAAGATGAAAAGGATAATCATTACAAAGAATGCGCCTTCCAATAAAGTTTGATTCAGATTGCTAATGGAGGCATCAATAAAATCAGATTGCCTAAAGATTTGACTTTTGATGTTGACCCCTTTTGGTAAGGTTTTTTGTAAATCGGCAATGGCTTCGTCAAGTCGGTCTGTCAACTCCAAGGTGTTGACATCGGGTTGCTTTGAAATGGTTAAAATCACTGCTGGTTTTGCATTTAAAGAACCATCGCCAATTTTATCGGCAGCACCAATTTGAACCGTTGCCACATCTCTTATTTTAATGGTTTGACCGTTAATTTCCTTTAAAACAGCTTCTTGCAAATCTTCTAACACGTAAGCTCTACCACTACCTTTTATTATGTATTGATTGCCATATTGATTGATAATTCCTCCAGGCGCATTGGTATTAGCTTCCTTAACATGTTCTACCAATTCGGAAAGACTCACATCATAATGTTTCATCTTTTCAGGATTGGCAAATACTTGATATTGCTTATAATCGCCTCCTATGACCACCACATTTGCAATACCACCAATTGCTTTTATACGCGGTCGTATAGTCCAATCAGAAAGGGTTCTTAATTCCATTGGTGACAAACTATCTGAGGTTACACCCAGAAGCATTATTTCCCCCATAATGGATGAAATAGGTGCCATAGTTGGCGCACCAATACCTTCAGGTAAGTTTTCACGAACCATAGGGATGCGTTCACTTACGATTTGGCGGGCCTTATATATATCGGTTCCCCATTCAAATTCTATCCAAACAATTGATATTCCTGCTGCAGAAGAGGAACGGATCCTTCGTACATCGGGCGAGCCGTTTAAGGCTGTTTCCAATTGGTAGGTAACTAATTTCTCTACTTCTTCAGATTCCATTCCGTGCGCTTCAGTAAGTATGGTCACCGTTGGTGCCGTAAGGTCTGGGAATACATCTACATTCATTGTTCGAGCGTAGTAAATACCCAATACACTTAAAGCAACCGCACCCAATAGAATGAATAATCTATTCTGAAGCGAAAATGATAATATTTTATTTAACATCTAATTTAATTTTTAATGCTGAATTTTTAATGTTGAATTCATAATTCAACATTTCATTAATGATCGTGACCATGTGCAGGAGTTGAACCCGACATTGAAGCCATTTTAACTTGGTATGCTCCTGTAGTAATGACCGTTTCACCTACTTTCAAGCCTTGTAGTATTTCAACATTCTCTCCGTTTCGCTCGCCAATCTTTATAGGTCGTCTTTCAAAACTTTCGCCAGAAAGCTGAACGATGACTGAATAACTTCCGTAGTCTTCCAATAAGGCATTCACAGGAATCATTGTGTTTTCATTAGC
>Ga0136601_1000126_pt1 | contig 38232 bp, 53 predicted proteins | sample AntRauMFilla2699_FD_181020 | JGI IMG/M metagenome (GOLD analysis project Ga0136601, IMG submission 181020) | Saline lake microbial communities from Rauer Islands, Antarctica - Metagenome Filla 2 #699 | ecosystem: Environmental > Aquatic > Non-marine Saline and Alkaline > Saline | place...
CTACCCACGCTGGGATATCAAGGATCATACCGTAGTCCATGTACGCATCCATCCACCGCAGAACTCCGTCACGCTTCTTTTGCGCTTTAGGGCAGTTCGGATCTTTCCAGTCTCCTTCCCATACTCCCTTACCAATTTGGAAGCCACCGCTGTCGCCCAGCATCCATGAGTTCTCTCTGTCACGGTTGCGAATCATATCCTCTTTGGGAACGTGCTTAGTCGTGTCCAAGTCGGCGTGGCCAGCGGAATACAGTGTCCACTTGTACTGAAACTGTCCTTGATTTTTGTTTAGATAGTTAAGACTTTCAATGCCGTTGGGAAAGTTCTTAGGAATACGAGACTTTAACACGTATTCACCGTACCGTTGTTTGCCTACATAAGTAGCGTAAAATCCACTTAGTGCCGGCAAAAACACGGCGTACTGAAGTTCACCGTTCTTGTCTAATTGCTCGTTTGTTAAGTTTCTTTTCATATCTCTCCCATGTACATCATCTTTTTAAACATCTCAATGTCGTATGTGCTGTTGAGCTAGCTGTCGATGTTAACATCAGTCCCGACAGGTCCACCAGACTCCATGCCCAGTATTACTAGTCTTACCAGTAGACCCATAAAGATCAGTGAAGCAGTTTTTGCCGTACGTTGTGCTAGTTCCCGTTGCTCGATCGAGCCAACCTTTTAAGTATTCCTGGTTCTTTTCTAAGGCTTCTACTCGACGTAGCAAGTCACCAAACGGCGTAGCTGTAGTAACCTCTTCCGCTTCAACTATGCTAGCAACCAACATAAAGTTACGCAAGGTTCTTTTCACTGTTTCGTTGTCTGACGCTAGTGCAGCGTCGAATAACTTTGCAAGATGATTCAGGTCAATGTCTTCTGGATTAGACATAAGCCCTCCTTATTTTGATTGCGCTGGCAAGATGTAATCGTACTTGGCCATGCCGCTGTCTACGGTAATCTTCATTGCGCCTTGGTCTGAGATGCTCATGTTAATGTCTCCAGACAGGTTCAAGATAGCCTGGACCTGCGCAACAGGCCAACTCCAGGTGTGCTTGAGAGAGCCGTCAACTCCGTGTTGAAAAACAAACTCCCCTGCATGACTGCCTGCATCACCAAAACTGAACACAAGATTGCTGTTTTCCGTCTTTACGTTGAATACAGGTTCTTCTGCGTGAGCTGCACTTTGCAATTTCATACGCGAGATACTAGCTATACTAGGTTCGAATGTGACGTTCCAGCTTGCTCCTTTAAACTTAACACTTTTGAGTTTCTCTTCGATTATTGCTCTGTTCATAAAACGATAATCATTTTGGAAATCACCAGCCTGGTTTTCGAAGTGTATGTGCGTAGGAATGGTTTCCCCGTTCCGTTCTGCTTCTACTACTTGCAACTTGGCATTTTCCTTGTACTCTGGGTTCTTCAAGTGCAAGTTAAGTTTGTCCAAGTTTGGCATACCAAACACCCCTTTAAATTCTCCGATTGGAGAATAGGTTGTTGCAGAAACAATCACGGAGCGGTCCTCTGCCATTGATTCAACAATAGTGTCGTCTTCACTAGTAACTTTAACTAGTGTCAAGAAGCCTAGTGCGTGGGTGTGTGCAACAATGTCTTGCAAGATATCCTTCATTTACGTTTCCTCTAAGGTTAATATTTTTACTATAGTTAATAGTATATGTTATAAGTTTCTGTCTGTCAACTGTTTTCTTTGTGTATTTAGGTCTAATCACCAAAATCAAACAAAGAACTGAACGTTGTGTGCTGCTTAGTGTCTTCGAGATCAAAGTCTAACACGCCTATCAAGTTCTTCAGCTTGTTGTCAATGATGGTGTCAGCCATTGCGGGTCCGTCAAACGGCAGCTCTTTGAACCACTCTGGCAAGCGTAGCTCGTCTGTTGGGTAAGCAACACTAGTATATCCTAACGGATTTTGCTTGAGCTTACAAACGATGCACTTCATACCGTCTACAATCTCTTGCGAATACTTATCACCGTTCATCCGCTTGAGGGTGTTCCAGTTGAGCGCCGCTCTGACGTGGCCAGGCATAGTAGCCTTGCCTTGCTTTTCTTCTAGCCTGCGATAATGTCCTACCTTATTTGCGCGTTTTGGTGTCCCTTTGTCCCAACCAGGCATGCCTTCAAACTCTTTGCGGAACTTGGTAATATGCTCTATCACATCTTCCTTAAGGGCATCCTGCAATACCATTAATAGAATCTCTTTTAAGAAGTCTTGCATGTAAACAGGAGTATCGCTTCTGCGCAAATCTAGCCCCATTGCTTTTACCTTGCCAGCAGAACCGTCTACATCTTTCCTCTCGCCTTCGTCGTCGTATACAAGTGCAGCATATCGCTTCTTTGTGATAAACAATCCTGAACTAGCAACAATTTCTCGTCCTGCTGCAATTACTTCGGACCTCGATTTCGGACAATGAAACGCACGTCCTGCAAATGCACTAAAAGTCGTGTCTACTTGTGCAGCAATCTGATCGTACAGTTTAACAACACTGTCGTGATCCCACGCAATAGTGCCGTTTTGAATGTCATCATACAGTATCGGAAAAGCTGAGAAATAAACACTGTCTGTGTTGTGTACTAGATGCCCGTTTGCAAAGAAAAAAGGATCCTGATCCTTTATTGATATGTCGTATACGTATTCTTCTGTTGAATCGAGCTTTTCTACTTTAGAAACTTTTTGCCGTTTTAGTTCAACCATTCTACACACCTTTTAATTGTTTCTGTTGGGTTATTTAGACATTCTTCCTCCCATATAACTAATGTAGGAATATTCTAGAAGTCTCGGCTTGTTTTGCTTATGGCCTCAATTACCGGACGCCGTTGACTTGACCGTGTTTCTTTGCACTTAGTTAAGCTATACTAACAATCAGGTCTTCGTCTTGAATGTCAACTGGCTTAACTTCTGTCAAGAATCCTGCCCTGTCTACCATTATACTGTGATCTTCAGTAACAGTAACAGAAGTCCCGTCCTCCATTGTTATCTTGTACAGTTGTTTTGAGGTTTTGTGACGCATGACGTAGTTGATTCCGGCGAATACAGCTTCGTCTTCGTAAGAGTTGTAACCTAGGACCTTTAGGTTGTACTCTGCATCTTGAGGTATAGCGTATTCTTTCCCACCGTCTTGTATGACTTTGTAATTAATACCGTTAAATAGATCAGCTATATCTGTCTCAGAGCCGTCACCTAGTTGTATTGTTGATTCGCCGGTCACGCTGTCACCATAGATAACAGCTTTACCAATATGATCGTATTCGCCTGTGATTGTTTTGTTTACCTCTGCTGACATGTGCTTAACGATCTGTCTGCCTGTAAGTGTGGTTGATTGTCCAATGCGCTTATCAAAGAATCTACAACCTGGGTTTAGGATTGCACCGTACAGCGAGTTCAGGTTAATCTTCTTTACCAACTGCCGCTTGTCCCAGAACGCTTTTTCTGTTGCGTTGCCGGCTTCCTCGGCCTTCTTCTTCATGGCTTGCAGTTCTTTACGTTCTGAATACCAACGCTTCAAGATGCCTGGGATAACACCTTCAAACTCTGTTGTAAATATTGTCCCGTTAGCACTAATCACCCACGGCATTTGGCTGTCGAAAAGCAACTGATAGATTTCAGCACCACTTAACACATCAGTTCTGCCGTCCTCCCAGTCTACGTTGATAGCAATGTCTTTGCGCTTGTCCATCACTGCGTCATACTCTAACGTGCCGAATCGTCCTTCCCATGCCCCGGCGAATGACTTTTTCTTAAGAGTTGTTTCTTCGTGTATCATAGCATCTGTCATGTCTGGACGTAACTGCCCTATGATTGTTTCCGGCCCCATGTTTAGTGAGCGTATCACACTAGGATATAGTGAATTTAAGTCCATAGAGCCTATCCACTTGTGCAAGCCTTTCTTAGGAAAAGCTACGTATGCACCTGCTGCTTGTGTTGCTCCTTCGTCGTACTTGGTACGATTTGGCACCTGTAAGCCTCTGTGATGCGCTTCGTTGATGATTGCTTGCTCGGTTACGGCCACAGCCCCCATTGTAGTTTGAAGCAAAACGGTATTCGAGTGTGCTAGTTCATTGCTCAAGTCAATAAACTTCAGCTTCTTGTCCAGCTTGTCTAGCAATGCAGTATCCTGAATGTTGTATTCAATAAACAGTCTAAAGTCATTGTTATAAAGTTGATCCAACGTTCCTTCGTATTGAGTCTTGCGCTCGTTAACTTCAATCTCACCGATAGCATCCAGTCTGTAAGTGTGACGTTCTTCATAGGTGTACTTGCGGTATAGCTGCAAACTGTCCAAGTGCACTCTGCCTACTAGATCAAAGGTTTCAGCAGTTTTGCCGTAACGCTCAAACTCTCTGCGCTTGGGCAGTTGATTCCACAAGCAGAACCTGCGAGTGTCGTTCTTGCTTAGCACTCTTGATACACGGTTTACTGTGTAGGGTATGTCATACCCTTCGCTGTTCCAGCCACTTAGTACATCACTGTCTTCAATAACTGTTAAGAACGTGTCCAGCATGTCTGCTTCTTTATGGAATAGCATAACATTAGGAATATCGCTAACAAGTTCTGTAGCTTCCTCCATTGTTAGTGTCTTTGGAGGCACAGCCAAACAGACCATTGTCTCTAGCCACTGTAGGTAGATAGATATACTGGTTATGCCCATGAAGGGATCGCTCGGGTCTGCAAACCCGCGCTCTGGATCAAAGTCAGTCTCGATGTCAAAGAACGCAATATTCAGCTTTGGAGCGTCCTGGTTAAGATAGTTTTCAGAAAGACACTGGAAGATAGGATTAATGTCAGACTCAAATAACTTCTTGTGTTTGTTAATTGCTACTTCTTTGCGGAATTCTTTGGTATTTTTACAAACTATTCTTTGGAGTGGGTCTCCAAAGATACTTTTATACCTGCCCTTAGGGTCGGTATGATAGAATGTATACTTTACTGGGAAATTTTGAAATTTACGAACTCCTTCACATCTTTCGACGACTCGAATGATGTCAGCATCGCGATCGAATAGTGCGTCGATGTAGCTCATTTGTATCCCTCTTGTCTTATTTTTGCTACGTCGAGAGTGCTGTTGCATTGTTCAACGTGAGCGGCATCATTGAGCCATTCGTTGTTTTTTGACATGTAAGTCTCCTCCGTTGTTAGTTGGTCAACGTTACCGTGTGCTTGTTCGTGTAGTGAACGAATCTGTCTATACTTATAGTGCTCGTTGCTTGAGTATGTACATTGTAACTTTTGCGTCTTCGATAACTAGCACGTCGCCCGGGTAGAATTGTCTAGTCCCCTTACTCCAGCCCCTGGCTTTGCCCACTATTGTAACTGTTATCATCTTGGGAGTAAGCTTTCTAACAATCCCTACTTCTAAGCAACTTTTGCTAACTGGCACTACTACTGCTGCTTCTACAGTTATCTGGTTCCCAAGAATGTCTTTGTGGTCAGGCATTAAAAGATCAGTCCTAAGATGTAAATGAATGTAAGGCCGCCGTTTAGTACAATTAGACTGCGCTCCCTCCACAAGCAAGCAACTAGCGTCCATAATCCGCTGCTAATAACGAATGCAACAACGTAGTACGGGTATATATTAAACGACGAAAGGATAGCAGCAGTGAGCAGCAGCCCGGTCGCTAACCACGCCAGTTTCTGATAAGGTTTATTATCTGTGTGAGTCATGTTACTTGTCCACGCCAACAGTAGTGACAATAGTTTCCAAGTCGTCGAATTCGTCGTAGTATCGTTCCCAGTCACGGTTCTTAGCAATTTTGATCGCTTTGTTGATTAAAGAAGGTTTGATGTCAAGTTCCTCAGCAGTTGCTTTTACTGTGTCCTTGAGTCCTTCTTTAAGGTCTTCGATTTCTTGAAGTACTGTTACACCTTCTTGTACTAGTTTTTCGAGTTTTGCTTTTTCTTCAGCACCGTATGTACGATCGCTCATATACTCTCCTTTGTGTTAAGTTACTGTTTATTATAGGGCTTTTCTATCAGGTTGTCAACCGGAAAATACCTTTTTATTGTCAAAAGCCCGATGACATCCGAAGAACTGAGCCTTGTAATCACTTTGGTCGTCACTGGATAGATTAATCCAATCTTCTTTACAAGCCAGCAGTTCCTGGACTCCGAGATTCCAGTCTGTGGTTTCGATGATGTGTTCTAATTTTTCTTTTGCAAGTTCCGCATCTTTAAGGTTGTCGAAGTCTTGCTCAACGTGCATTACTTCCATACAAATGTCATAGTCTACGTAATCTAGAGAAAAGTCAATGCCCCACTTGGGCTTAATACTTAATAGTTTGTTAAGGATAGGGCGTTTTTTTGCTGCTTCTTGTATTTGTTGTCTTGCTGTACCTGCAAATGCATACCTGCATAATAGCATACAGTGGTCTAGGACCAGGCCTATCTCCGAATCTTCTACGTCAACATACCAAGGTTTAACAGGGGCAATGTGATACTGTATTTCTCGATTAAGGTCTACTCCGTTTACAACGTAATGCAAGTATTCGAGTTTAGTTGGAACTTCATAACCGTCTTTGTCGAAGTCCTTAAAAGGAAGAGTTTGTAGCTTGTTGTAAGGTATAGGAACTGTTAGATACGGATTAGCTTCGAACCTATTATTAAGATTAGCTAACTGCATATTACTTAGTTTGGTTTAATCTACGGAATAGTTCTGCTTTAATGGAGTCTTTATTACTAGGTGTTGCAGTTGTTTCTAATATTGTTTTATTCTCAGAGTTAGAGTACTTTTTTTTGCTTTCAAGATATGCCTCTAATTGTAAATTAGGGTCAGCTGCCTTCATTAGTTCTTGAAACTGTTTTTTTAGATCTGGGTTCCGAGATATATTGCTCAAAGCAGTAGAATACTTCGCAAGACTCTGAGAAAGTTTTGGAGGAAGGTCAGAGCTACCTCGGGTACTACTTTTACTACTTTTACTACTTTTACTACTGCTCTTACTACCCTTTCCCGGAGTAAATACTTTTTTAGCGGCGGCTGCAACTTGGCTGGCGCTACCGGGGTTTTTGAATCCCTTCTTAAATTGATCCCACTTTTCTCCCTCTTCAACTTCTTCATTGTTATCTATACTACCTACTAGCTTGCCCCGAGTGACATTTTTCTGCTCTCCACTTCTAGAAGTATTTGATTTAGAAACCTTGTCTCGGCCCTTTAGCTGTCCGGCTTTTCCTTTCTTCTGACTTTCTGACACCGGTATACCAGCAAGGGCAGCCATCTGTGCAGCTTCAGTAAGAGGCTCTTGATCTACCCGAGCAACTGATGGCGTGCTTTCTGATATCTCTTGCTTAGTGGCTCTGTCGTTGTTCCCTTGAGCAGCGCGACGTAGTAGCTCGATGTCTCTGTTACGGTCGCTTGGTTCGATTTCATTTAGCATGTGTTGTAATTTATGAAAGTCCATCTTTATACTCGTCGTCTACTTCTGAAAACTTTACGTTGTTCTTACGCAGGAACTGCTTAAAATCCTCACGTTCCACTTCGGTGTAAAAAGCAGCCATTGCGTTATTGCCAATCTTATTGTAAGTTGGGTCTGTAGCTCGGTATTCTTTCATTAACGTACTAAAGTCGTAAGGTGTTAGTTCTATGTTCAGCACCTTAGGCTGTGTTATGTACGTTTCTACTAAGTGAATGTATTGTCGAATATCGTCGCTCATAAGTGTGCCTTTATTTGTCGCCCGAGTAGTCCGGATTCCATGTAATTTTTATGTCTTTTTCTGGCATTTTCTTCATTAGCTTTAACCCTGTTTTTCTCGCGTGTTCCTTGCCGTTAAACTCTACAGGTTGCCCGTTCTTCTTCCAGACCTTGCCGTCAAATGCAATGTACCATGGTCCTGCTTCTAGGTCTTTTTTTGCAGCTATTTTTCTTTTTATTTCTGCTTCTTCGTCGCCTAGTTCAGCATCCATTTCTCGGCGTTTGAACGTTTGCTTAGCAGTGTCTCCTATATTGCCTGTTGGGAACCTGCTTGGTCTGCTTCTTCGGTAAGGAGCTTCGTTTGTGGTGTCTGATTGTGCCTGTTCCGCCACTGCTTTTTCTTTTAGCTTTAACTGGTTTCGCAATTTCCTAACGTAAGGGTCGTTAGTTTCTTTCATCTTACCGTATTTCTTAGTTTCACCAACTGCAATTTCTCCAGGAGCGGCTGCCCCTAGTTCGCCACCTTCCTGCTCAAACTTTATCTTGTATTCTAGATCGTGATATACAGCGCCCATATAGTCGGCAGCTTTAGTAATCTTCGCAGCCTGCCAGGCCTCGATGCCGTTTGGGTCTGTTACTTGTTTCATCATTTCGTGCAGCTTGATTGAATACTGTGCAATCTTGTACAGTTGCGATCTAGCCATTTGCAGTTCGTGATCTGCCTCTGCAGACGCCGCTGCGTTTGCTAGATTCTCGTTTACCTTCTTGTTCTTAGCCATATGACATTCAGCTCCTAATATTCTTATTTATCGTTTTACAGGCTTGCTGCCCATAATATTGTTATCGACGTCTAACGCATTTTTCATTGTACCGTCCGGATTGTACACCCCGGACTTATTCTTTTTCTTGCCTTTTGGGTTCGCAATAGCTGCGACAGCGCCTGCACTTGTAGCTCCAGCAGTTGCTGATTCAGTTTGCGGCTTAGGAGTCTCAACAGGTGCAATGTCGTAAATGTCTTTATAGTAAGTCTTAGGAAATGCGTGTACTAATGCTAATAGCTTGCGGACCGGAATGTCAGCACGAATTGTACTAACAGTTGCTCGGGTGTTTACGGCTCCTAACCATCTGTGGTGCCCGTCGATGATATAGTTGTCTGAACTTGCAATAACAGGCTTTTCGTTCTTTCGTAACATTAATGCTTTTAACACACCTTTGTCACTGAATTCTTTTTGTATAGGTTTTAATTGCCTTGCTGGAACTCTGTCGCGTGTGATATTAACACCGTTGTCTTTAAGGTACTCGAGAAACTCAGGGTAGTCATGCTCTTTAATCTGTGGCATCTTCTTGCGAGGAATCCCCAGCGTGTCGCCTTCATCGGGCTTCTCAATTTTTAGCTCGTTTGTAATATTTTCATCTATGTCAACTAGTTTCACTTCTTTGCGCCCTTTCCGTTAGTGGCTAGCTTCTCTGGCCTGCCATCTTTGTCTACGTTGTTGCCAAATTTTGCTGCTTGAGTCTTTACTTCGTCTGCGTCGACGTCTTGCGTGGTATTTACGCCTTTAACAACTCTGCCAACTGATTCCGTAACTTCGTGCATTTTCATTTCTTGCGCCCCCTAAAAGAAGGCACGTTGTCTAGATTGTTGCAAGATTTGAACCATAAGTCAAACCATTCCGGAGTTCCCGGCCCGAAACTATTTTCTTCTTCGACTTGTTTTAGCTTAGCGGCAACTGCACTTTGGTCAACCAGTGATTTGGGGCTATATACAGTATAGCCGTTAAATTCGTTTACCCCAGCCAATTGTTTAATTCGTTCAATTTCGTTCATACTTACTTCTTGCCGCATAACATTTCGAGTTCTGTTATTCTTTTTCTAGCATCTAGTAGTAGAGCTGCTATTTCGTGAGTAATTAGCCTGCTCTTGCTAGCTATCTTTAAGTCTGCTCTAATCTTGTCTGTTTCTTGTACGAGCATATTAGTAATGCTCTCGTTAAACTCAACGCCTTTGAGCTTTGTGTTGGTGTAGTGTTGTATAATCTTCCAAACTTCTGCATCTTTCTTTTGTTTTATTAATTGCTTGACTTTTGATACTAACTCGGGGTTGTTGTCTTTGGCTTTACTGAAGAAACTCATTAACTCCATAATACCTACGTTGCCTTCGTAGGCTGCTTCTTGTGTGTACGAATTAGCTGAATCCTGCTCTTCAGCTGCTACTGGGTCTTTTACGCCCATGCCGTTACGCACTGCTGTAAACATCTTTTCTGCAAGCCGAGGGTCAGGCACGCCTTGTGTAAATGCTTCTAGGTTGCCAGTTGCCGCTGCTTCTCGCATCTTGCTTGCGCTCATGCCTTCTGCACCGTCTTTGTCTGGGTCCCGGCTGCCTGCGTTTACAATCTTAATACTATTAAAGTTGTACTCAACACCGTTGTATTTGTTTAGTAGTTCTTCAAAACTATCAACACGATCAGACCCTGCAACATAGATAATGTTGTCGTACCCCATGTTGTCTAACTTCTGCAATGCCTGAATTATTGTGCGAACGTTCTGGTCTCCGACGGTAACGCCAGGAAAGAACTGCTGTGCAAACTTAACCTTAGTAGCAAAGTCCAGCGGATCGGTTTTAGGTTTTTGTGTTTGGCTTAAAAATACGTATGGGTCCCCTGGTAAGCTTTTAATTTTATCTACTAATTTTTTATGACCAATTGTTGGCGGATTCATACGACCGAATGCAAACACTGCGGTTTTTTTAGCTGATTCAAATAGTTGTCTAAGTAACATTAATATTCTCCATCCTGAACATTTGGAGTCTCTTCTTGTTGAATCCGACTAACTAGATCTTCTCGTTGAGATTGTGTAAACCTCTTTTGAACTGACTGGGGTATGTCGTATTTTTTGCAATATACTTCCAATGCTTTATTAATCATTGGCTCTACTAGACTAGAGAACGATACTCTTTTCTTCTGTTTAATTGCTGTTGCGACCCTACTTAACGTAGGGTAGTATACTCTTCGATAAAACATAAGATCGTTTTTCATAAAAATATGAAGATCTTCTACAATGTCAAATGGTAGCTGTTCGTTATCTTCTGTGGAAACTTCTATGTCAAAATTAGCATAGCCCATTTCAAATAACTTATGGGCTAGGCTCTCTGCAAACTCGTCGGATTCTTTCTCAGTGAGCTGTCTTGGAAGTTCAACTCGCATGACCTGCTCTTCGTTGTCAGTTATAAACGTTTCGTAAAGCGTTTCACTTTCTAGTAATCCGACTTTTGCAGAGTCTAAGATACTCTCAACTAAGTGTTCTTCTAACTCGTAGTCTGCTAATATAATGCTTACGAAATGTTCCATGTTTCTGCCTTAGTGGTTGAGCAAAATGCTATTAACTACGCCGTCAGTGTATATAATCTTTGCTCGAACCCACACGTAATTACCTGTAAAATTTGAAATTTTACTTGTAGTAATTGGCTCAGCACCTGTTTCGGGATAATTTGTTTCATAGACAGGAAACCAGTCATTAGTAACTGGTTCACTAGCAAGGGTTGCTTCGATTATTACGGAGCCAACAAACTCAGTTAATGAGTATTGTACAGTATGGATTCCGTCACTGCGGCCATAGAAGCCATCGCCCTTTACTTGATCTCCGACGATGGTTTCTACCGTGCTGTCTCCAGGATGTACTTGATGACTTAATATAAGTTGGCTATTTGCTGACATACAGTTATTTATCTACTTTGCATCTTCTACGTATACTAGTTTGTCCACCCTGTTTATCTTGTCAACCATAAGACTAATTAAATGCAAAATCCTTTCGTCACGAACGTAAAAAGATACAGCGCCGTGCCCCCATGTCGTCCTGTCAATTCTTCTTAACGCTTTTTGCCCGGCCTTGGCTTTGTCTGGGTTATTACGAATCCAGTCAGCAAGCCCAGGCTGAGCTTGCGAGGCCTTGGCTAGCCTAACCAGGTATTGGTACTCGTTGCGGTTCCTTGTTACTATTACGTTTGCTTCTCTTAGTATATCCTCTGCTTCTTTTCTTGGCTGCCACAGTCCTCTCGGTGATTCTACTAGTCTTGCTAGTTGTTTAAGCCATGCTAAGTTATTACTATAGATCGACAACGTTGTGTTCTCGATGCGTAACTTGTAAGCTGTTTGCTTTTCAAACGCTTCATAGAGTTTCTTGACCTCTAAGAATAGTTCAACTCTTACAGAATATCTCCTATACCTTGTTGTTATTTCTAATGGCTTATTCTCCAAGAATTGAGTTTGCAGCGTGTCTATAAAAGTTTTTGCAGAAGATAAATTCTTCTGCCGGAATATATGACCAAAAGGATTGTATACGACCAGCTTATACATATACTGGTCGTAGAATAGTTTGGTTGTTTCAAACTTCTTCAACAGTTTCCTCCAACTCTGTTTTCAGAACAATCTGGCCATTAACAGCGTCAATTGTTACTGAACCACCGTTCTTAAGATCTCCAAATAACAATAGCCGAGAAAGCGATCGCTTAATGTCGTTGTCAATAACTCGTTGTAAAGGACGAGCCCCCATTTTAGGATTGAACCCTTTGTCTACTAAGTAATCTAGTGCTTCGTCAGTAACTTCAATAGTAACGCCTTTTGCCTCAACCATCCCCTTCAATTCCATAAGGAACTTGCCGACAATCTTCAACATAACAGGCTTGCCTAGCTTGCTAAACGTAATAGTACCGTCGAGTCTATTGCGGAATTCTGGAGCAAAGAATTCATTAAACGCTGAACTGTCGTATTCGTCTCCTTCGTCGTCGTCTGTAAACCCAATTGAGTTCTTTTCAGCATCTTTTGCGCCGAGGTTAGTAGTAAGAATTAATACGCAGTTGCGAGCATCAGCCTCCTTGCCGTTGGAACCTGTAATTTTTCCATTGTCCATAATCTGCAACAGGATGTTTGCTACGTCCGGATGCGCTTTTTCAATCTCATCTAGCAGCAATACACAGTTTGGACTCTCTTGTAACTTAGTAATCAACACACCTGCGTTGTCGTCGAAACCAACGTACCCTGGAGGAGAACCGATCAACTTACTAACACTGTGCTTCTCCTGATACTCGCTCATATCAATTCTTATGAGTTCGACACCTAGTTGAATAGACAGTTGTTTAGCTGTCTCAGTTTTTCCTGTACCTGTCGGCCCCATAAACACAAAGCTACCAATGGGCTTGTTCGCAGACTTGAGACCGGCTTGAGCGACAAGGATTTTATCAACAATATTTTCAATTGCCTGGTCCTGCCCGTAAACTTCTGATTTCATGTTGCTCTCAAGATTCTTAAGGCCAGCAGTTTCTTTTTCAGCTACGTTCTCAACAGGCAAGTCTACCATTTTAGCAAGCTCGTACTGGATTTCGTCCGTTGCAACAACACGCTCTGTACCTTCAGGCTTCAGGTTGAAACGAGAACACGCAACATCAATTAAATCAATTGCTTTGTCAGGCAACTTTTTGTCAGGTTGATATTTTATACTCAACTGAACAGCGGAGTTAATTGCTTCGTCTGTAATCGTAGTCGAGTGATATTCCTCGTAGTACTTCTTGAGTCCATGAAGAATTTCTTTGGTAATTTCTGCACTTGGTTCGTCAACAGTTACCCGTTGGAATCTACGCATCAGTGCCCGGTCTTTTTCGAAATACTTGCGATATTCTTCCCATGTTGTTGACGCTATTACTTTCAAGTTTCCTTTAGACAACGCTGGTTTAAGCATGTTTGCAAGATCGTTAGACTTATCAGACCCACCGGCGCCAGCGCCGTTCATCATATGCGCTTCGTCAACGAACATAATAGTTTTACCTTTCTTGGACAAGCCTGAAAGCACTAGTTTAAGACGTTCCTCAAAATCACCACGATACTTGCTGCCTGCAAGCATGCTGCTAATATCTAAGTTATAAACTTCGTATTCTTGCAGGAACTTAGGAACATTGCCTTGCACAATATTAAACGCTAGACCTTCTGCGATTGCGGTATTGTGTGTCACAACATAATTATCCGTAATATACAGATGGCTAGCGTGGTCTATCATAATACATTTAGCATCAGCTACTCGACTAAATTCAATTTTATCTAACCCAAGTTTTAAATCAGCATATTGGTAGCTTTCTCCTGGCAATAACGTTTTCTTTCGAGACAATCTTGATAGTTTGTTTGGTTGCGTAAATCTAATAGCAATGTTATAGCTATCTTTACACGGAGTTTTTGTATTTTTATAAGTGTAAGTTCTATTTTGAGAACATGTAATCTTAGCAATTCCTCCGATGCTGCGAACAACTTCTTGAATATCAGTTGCTAGTGTGTTGCTGACTGTGGAAATGGACAGAGCGCCGGTTGTCGATACATAGCCATCGGAATCAATAAGTCCGGCTAGTAGGTCGATTTTCTGGCTAGTACCAGCACACTTAAATTTATTAGGTATAAATTTTTCGTGACTTCGCGCTCCGGTTAGTCCCAATTTGTTAATTACATCACGGTAATAATGCTCGTATTTTCCTTTTTGATAAAGGTGTCCCGATCGGCCGCCCTGTTTTCGACCTTCTATTACAATTCTATACCCTATTTCCGAATTAATGTCCTGTTTAACAGTGTACCCAGATTTAAGTCTTTCGGTAACTAAGTCAACTATTTCTTTGTCAGCAGTCGTAAACGTTCCTACCTTGGTGTCTGCAAAACTTCCGTCGCCTAATAAGAATCCAAACAGCCAGGGGTCAATGGGCAATTCTTTATTTGCGGTATCGTCAATGTGCAGCGGAAATTTAATACTTTTTAGTTTAGACTTAGGAAGATTTGTAATTTCTTCAAGACTAAGGGTAGTCCATCCTCTTCGCCTCTTGCTACTTCCGCACGCAGTCTTGTATTTTTCACCAAACTCGCCGTACACTGTCCAAAGGTGCTCTTTGCAAGATTCTGCTTCTCTTCCGTCTTTAAAAGTTAGTTTAAAAATATCCTTTGATCCTTGAGGGAAACAGCCGGTAACAGTTGCTTCGTCGCCGCTAGGAACAGTTACTTTATTACCTACTTGAATTTCACCTATAGTAGTCCACCCCCCCGGAACTTTAATTTTGCTGTCAAGTGGCTGCGCCTTGCCCACACCCGGATCGCCTACTAGTAACACGTTGTTCTTTGAGCGTCTGCCTAAAGAAAGAGCAATTCTATCGAGTTCCTCAGAACGGCCAATTACAGGATCTACGTGTTTCTTCTTAACCTCTTCATTAAGATTAACAGTAAACTGAGTCATTGCCGCAGCAGTCGCCTCGTCGATTTCTTCTGCCTCACCACCGTTTAGCTCTGCACTCATAAATTCTGCGAATTTATCTTTAGTAATACCTGCTTTTTCGATCCAGTATGCGCTAATAGATTTCTTTTCGCTCATAATACTTATAAAGACATCACTAAGCTCAATGTTAGTCCTGCCACTGAATAGTACCTGGGTAAATGCTCTGTTCAAAACCCTTTCTACTGCTTGAGTCTTTTTAGGTTTGAACTTAGTAGTGGCGACTTTCATGTCATCACAACCAGATTTTAGATGAACTTCGAGGTTCTTTTTAATGAATCCCGGGTCTGCTTTGAAAGCAACAATAGTATCCTCGAAACTTTCCTCACACAACATAGCATGAAGCAAATGCTCTAGAGTGACATACTCGTGCTGTAGTTTTTTTGCGTCAGAAAGTGCTTTTTCAAATACTAGTTGGAGTTCTTTGCTTGGTTCACTCATAGATTTTCTTCCTCAGTGTGTCGCGCTTCTTTTTAGCACGTTGTAGTCTAAGTTTACTTACTCTGTCGGTAAATTCGATTCCGTGCAAATGATCGTACTCGTGTAAAAAACATCGTGCATCTATATCGTATAATTCTATTATACACTCTTTTCCGGCTGTGTCAAGATAACTTGCAACAATTCCTTTCGGTCTTTTGACTTTTATAATAAGTTCAGGAAAGCTAAGGCAGCCTTCAACTTCGTCAGTAGTGTTGACGCTAACCTTTTCAATTGTAGGGTTAATAATTGCAAATGGCTTCTTGTTCGTGAGCAAGTACGGCTTCATAACAAATATCTGAGCATCTAGTGCAACTTGGTTTGCGCTAAGTCCCATTCCGCCTTCTGTGTCCATTATTTCAATCATAGCTGCTTCGATATCAACAGCATTGTGCTCGTCGAAGTTAAACGGTTTTACTTGCTTCTGCAGCCACTGGTCTGGCGCCTTAACTAATTTCATTTTTTATGTCCCTTAATTGTTGCAATAGCTTTTCGTCTTTAATGTTTGGAATTTCGGGTATAACATGTATGTAAAGATTTCCTCGCACGCCGGTACGCTGATCAGGAATCCCAAATCCCTTCACATTAAATTTAGTGTCAGTTGCCGTACCTTGCGGAATACGAACATCTATGTTCTTTTTGTCAAGCGTTCGTACATTAATAGTAGTACCTAGTATCATGTCTAATGCATCTACTTCATATAATAACACTAAATTGTTGCCGTGTCTACCCCAATTTTTAATTTGTTTTATGCGTATCTTAATTAGCAACTTGCCCCGAGGACCGCTGCGGCTATTATCTCCTAGGCCATTAAACTGCAAGACAGTGCCATCCGGAACTCCCACCGGAATGGTTACTTCTACCATTGCTTCTTGTCCTGAATGTAACTTATAATTTACGAATAGTTGTTTGCCCGTAATAACATCTGCTAAATCAATTTCTGCTTGTAGTGCAATGTTCGAGTTTGGTACTACTCGCTGCCGGTAAAAACCTTGCTTAAATATGTCTTCGAAATTGTTAGATGTATATCTCGGTTGCGGGTTATCGTACTCGGATCGCTTAGACGGATCTCCGAGTACCTCGTATGCATTATTAATTTGGCTCAGCACTTCAGACGATCCGCCTTGCCGGTCTGGATGGTGCTTCATAGCCAGTTTTCGGTATGCTTTCTTAATTTCTTCTTGGGTTGCGTTTTTAGGCACGCCTAAAGTTGAGTAGTAGTCCATGCTATTACTTATCTATAGCTTGGCTAGACAGTGGCCATCTTGAAGTTACTTCTTGCTCATCCATGCTGTCATGCCCATAAAGGCACCAGGAATGCTGGCCATAGCAATGTAAAACCAGTCGAGCATAGGAATAATTGTTTCGATGCGCTTGTCGGGGATACCAGGAAGGAACAGCACACTTGTAACTACGATGATTACAACAACAGCAGTCCATGCCATTTTTTGTTGCGAGTCTTGTTTTGACAGCGTTGCCTTTAACTTTTCGTTCTGTTGATATAACTCAAACTCTTTCTCTGTTAAAACGCCGTCTTTGTTTTCGTCGAATTTAGCCATATGATCCTTCATGCTGTTGCTCCTTATACAATATTTATAAGGAGCTTTACAAAAATAAACTCACACTTTTTAAAACGAAAGGTAGCGAATCTTGTTTCAACGGTAGTGAGCAACCGACATGCCCGGCTGTAACTATAACGGTCCTAGGCTATGTTCTTTTAAATACTTATCTTTTAGTCTTTATCTCTGTTTGCTTTTTTGATTTCTTTGTTAGCTTCTTCTAGAGCTGCTTCGGCCTCGGAGTAATACTGTTGGTACGCTTTGATAATCGACTGTTGTTGTTGTAAGAACGCTCTTACATCACTCAAGTTCATACTAATGTGTTCGTATCCTGTGCTAGTTAATCCTATCAGTACCACAGCCTGATTGCTTTCTTGCAGTTTAGCAAAAACCTCTTTGTAGTTCTTAGCAGTTATTATGTGCCAGTCTATGTTGCGCATACGAAGTTCGTCGGCTTCCGGCAGCACTAGTGCAGGTTTTGGAACTGGCGAGTACGATGCTTTGACGTTCTTAGTTAACCACGAACATCCACTAAGACTTAGTATTATTAAAAAGCCAAGGGCACTGATCGTTAAATTCTTTGCCAGATGTTGCATTCTTTTCTTCCTCTGTTAGTTTTGCACCACTAATTAATTCAAAACACCTACTTGCGTCATCGGTTGCTTTGTTTATAACCCGTTCAACTAGTCCAGGTTTTCGTTCTGCTAGGACTCCGAGATTATGTTTTTCTAGCTTTTTTGCTAATTCGTTGTTTTGAGATCTTATTATAGCAAACTCTGAATTAACTTGTGCAACTTGGGTATTAGCTAACTTAATATCTTTTTCTAACTTCTTCTTTGCGGCTGTTGTTTGTTCTAGAGAGGTTTGCAGAATAGCATTATTCTCTTGTAATATAGCCAGTCTTGCCTGAGTATCACTATAGTACCAATATCCAGCACCGCCCATTGCTAACATTAACACGACTAAGACTGCTGAAATTTTTAATCCTAAACCTAAACCCATGTTATTCCTCCAGCATTTTTTTAAGGGTCAATGGTCCGACAATACCGTCAGGAGCAAGCCCGTTTTTCTTCTGCCATTTCTTGACGGCATTTACTGTACCCGGTCCGTAAATGCCGTCACTAGTAATGCCTAGTTCTTCTTGAATTAGAGATACGGTCGGGTTTCTGCTGCCTTGCTTTAGCGTTATGTCTAAGCTTACTTTAGCTGGTTCTGAGTCTCCACCAAGTACATCTATAGCGTGTAGATAACGTGCCTTCCGGTCGTCTAGTCCGTGGACCCCACCGTTAATGCGCTTACTCAATCCGATTATGTCTTGTTTATCACAATAGCTGTTTAAGTCATTCTCCTTCCAGAACCAGCATGCGCTTTCTAAGGCGCCTTTACGGGTCCTCGCGTAGTCGGTTGCACTCCTTGGCGTCATTCCTATTGTTGCTGCAAATGCTTTGTAATTGTTAAAACCAGTAAGTTGCAATATGCCGCCGCCTCTGTAGCGCCAGCCGTCACCACTGCCGGGACCAGCGTTGCCCATGCGATTCGCATAGATTACGTTAGCAATTCTTTCTGGTTGCCTGTGATAATCACTAGCATTATTGCCAGCACGTTCGAAGTACTGCGGAAAGATTTTGTTGAGGGCGCTTGCTGAGTAGTTTAGATTCTCTGTAAGTACATTAAAGTCCCTACTCTCGTGACCGCATTGTGCAATAAACCCTGCTACTCGTTCAATAGAGGTTATATTGTATTTTGGTAAAATTTCACACATTAGTTCGTACCAGTCTTGGGTGTCTGCGTTACCTGCTAGTAGTTCTCTTACCATCTTTGCAGTAAAAGTAAACTCAAACTTGTTAAATGTGTTGCTCATAGTTTTCTTTTTATCAGAGAACAATTCTTTCCAAAACCAATGCATTTCCGCCACTCTCAAAAGTTAGTTTGTTACCGTACTTAGTAATGTTATAATCACCTATGTACTTAGTGAGAAACATTATTTCTGCGAACCCGTGTGCGTTAAAACTTTCAGTAATGCCGTTAATTGTTTCTTCTACAGGACCAAAGTCGACAAAGTTAAAATGCAACGGGTCTGCCCATTTTTTCTTAATAGTAAGTGTTTCACCTAACATACTTATGTTGTCAACAAAGCTGTGATTGAAAAATTCCAAAAAACTGTCTATGTCACGATTTGTAATCTTTGCGTTGTAGTCGTCTGCGTTTAATGGAACTGTTTCTTTCAATAGGTCTTCGGATACGGGCATTGACTTAAAGCTTTTGTGGTACCTAAATTTAATTTCGGACAACCCTGTTAATTTCTTTACTCCGTCTACTAACTCAGTAATCTGTTCCGGAGCTCCAGTTGTTCTTTCTAATTCAACAAAAACCTTATAAGTCCCGTCTGTCTGTTCTCCAGGGGTTAGGTCAGCATCTAAAACAAAGCCGTAGCCCTTTTCTAAGAAGTTCATTAAGTCGTTAGCAGGTTCTTTTTCTTTCACACTAAAACTAAGTGTAATGATATCCTTGTCGTCACCCATCTTCGATTTGAAGTTATCAATTTCAAATATATTGTATACTAGATCTTTAAGGTCATCTGGTCTAAGTCCCATTATAAAATCGGCTCCTCGGTACCTGCTCCGTCTTCTGCATTGCTAACGTCGTCTTCAGACTGCGGCGGCGACCCTTGTTCTTGTTCCTGTTGATCTAGACTTAGGTGGTCCATTTCTTGATTTTGATAACCACCGAATATGTCAGCAATTAAGCTCTTTGGCATTTGTATCGAAACAACCCAGATTGCTTTCTTGTCAAGTTTTCCTTTTTTCGTTCCTGGTCGCATGTCGCCCGGCTCTTCGATTTTTCTAGGAACCACCATAAAATCTTTTTTGTACTTAACTTTACAGTCGTAATCAACTAGGCGTTTGCCGCCCATAGGGTCTGGCATCATATCGATATCCCAGATAAACATACACTCTACCCAGTGTCGTGAAATCTTTGGACCGAATGCTAGCTCACCCTCCTGCCAATTTGCGTAGACATAAATGTCTAGCTCGTCGAGTACTCTTTCAAAGTCTTTGAGCACTTGAAAAGAGGTATTAGAGTTGTATATTGATTGTACGTTATTAATAATGTCTAGTACGTCTTGCATCTGTAAAATTCCGTAGTCGATTGTATACTTATTTATCGTATGCTAGATGTTATCAGTACATTTAACGTGCTGGATAAAGTAGCTAAATAAATTTAGTAGGAACAGTTGTGCGTTCCAAGCACAGCCCTGCTCTTTACCCAAAGGAGGATACTTAATGGGTGCAAAACGAAATGCTTCGAAGAAGCAGTCCAACCGAAACTTCAACAACGTTGTTGATCTCAACCAACAAAAGAAACAGCAGCAAGTCCACATAGTTCCTAGGAACTTAGCACAGGAATCATACACACTAAAGCTGCTCAGTCAAGATAAAAACATTGTTTTTGGCGTTGGTCCAGCGGGCACAGGCAAAACAATGCTGGCCGTACAAGCGGCAGTGAAAATGTTTAAAGAAGGCGACGTCGATAGGATTGTGGTTACGAGACCAGCGGTGGATGCCGATGAAAAGTTAGGAGCTCTTCCAGGTACGCTCGAGGAAAAGATGGCGCCATGGACAAGACCTATATTCGATGTGTTGCGTGAATATTTTAGCGCAAGAGAGATTCAAGGTATGATAGAAGAAGAGATCATTGAGATCGCGCCGCTTGGATATATGAGAGGCAGAACCTTTAAGAAATCTTATATTCTCGCAGACGAAATGCAGAATACTACGCCAAATCAGATGAAGATGTTACTTACACGTCTGGGCGAAGGGTCGTATATGGCAGTTACCGGGGATCTAGATCAGGCTGACCGAAGTAAAGACAACGGTCTAATTGACTTCCTAAATCATCTAGAGAAGAAAAAACCAGCACGGTTGGACATAGTCCGTTTTGCACAAGGAGATGTTGAGAGACACGAAGCAGTAAAAGAAGTTCTTGAAATATACGGGGACTAATTAAGCAAGTATAAACAGGAGCTTAGTGCTCCTGTTTAACTGATGCAAACCCGGTCACACCTTTTAGTTGAAAATAAGTCACCCATTTCTCGTCCTCAAACCACAATGTTACTTCGTGGTGAGCCGAGTCCCAAACTACAATAGAGTCACTCTTGCTGTTGTTGCATATTTTCATTGCCTTCAGGAAGATGCTCTGCATCTTCCATCCAGAGTCTGTTCTAACGTGCAACGGCACACGAGACACTGCTACTTTATATGCAGAAGTCTCTGATCGGTGGACTAACTTCATTCTGTCTCCTTTTTCTCTTCTGTGTACAACAGGTTAAATAACGTTCCGATCTTCGGTTCGCTAAATGACAAACTAACAACATTCTTGTGTTCGTTGTCGACGTCCCATATAACAAAATGGTCCACTAAGTGGTATTCGCTAATCCATTTCTCGCATTGTATTAAGTACCTAAGTGACGCCTTAAAGTCTTTAAAGTGCCGCACCTCCCACTTAAGATTCTCTACGTTGCCTTTGAAATCTTGAACAAATACAAAGTCCATTATTCTGCCATTGGTGCTGGAATTACTACAATCTTGTGCCCTGAAGACATTCCTCTCTTAGGAAAAGATCCTGCTGCACACCTTTTTATTACTCCGTATCCGTTAGGAACAGACACGGCAACTTCTTCTGCTATTGCTCTTAATCCAGCCATCACTTTTTTATCTCCTGAAGGATACGTAATTTCGTAAAACTGTAACAGTCTTTTCTCGACATTAGAAGAGCTTCCGTAATATCTTCGTAGCGTCTTAGTGTTAAGTGGCAAACGGCATCTCTATCGCCGGGTGATGGTTGTAATTTATTAACCTATATTCAGACGCCTTAGTATCTAATAACTCGTCTAACGTAGTGAACTCGGGCATTTCTAAAGCAGGACCTGGTAACGGATCTCTTTTAAGTTGCTCCTTGATTCCCTTTATTTGATTTTGGTATATGTGTATGTCGCCCGAGGTGTGTACAAACTCGCCGGGCTTGAGGCCGAGTATTTGCGCAAACATATGAACTAACAAGCTGTAGCTGGCGATATTAAACGGCAACCCGAGCGGTGCGTCGACACTCCTTTGGTATAGCTGACAGCTTAATTCACCGTCGCACACGTAGAACTGAAACAGTGTATGACAAGGCGGCAGTGCCATGACATCGACTCTGTCAGCATTCCACGCACTTACAATGTGCCTGCGACTGTTTGGATCGTTCTTTAACCGCTCAAGTGATTCTTTGATCTGGTCAACTGAGCCAAATTCGCAGTCCCATGTACGCCATTGATGTCCGTACACAGGCCCTAGATCTTTTATAACATCAGTGTTAGTGTACCCTAGGTCAGCAGCTTGCCTGTTTGCGTTTGCAGTCCAGATAGTCTTTTTGTCTTTGAGATTCTCACGGTCGTCTTCGTAACGGATTTCTGCTAGTCTGCGCTCGTCACTGCTTCCTTCTAGCATCCATAACAACTCACTGACTACTGACCGAAATGCTAATTTCTTAGTTGTAACCGCAGGGAATTCTTTGCGTAGGTCAAATCGCATCTGATATCCAAATACGCTTCTGGTGCCTGTGCCTGTGCGATCTCCTTTGTCTTTGCCGTGTTCTAAGATGTACTCTAATGCTTTTAAATATTCTTTCATTTTTTAATTCCTGCCTGTCTTCTCATCCAATCAAGGGCCACTTCGTGCTGATAATCTGTAAACTCTGCTTCGTCGACAGAACCGATTGCAGCTTCGGTCTCCTTGTGGTATTTCTTAGTATCTTTTAACAATTGAATCGTTTCTTGTTTTTCTTTGCTGTCTTTGGTACTCATTATTCTCCTGCGCTTTTGCGCACCCAATCAAATACTATATTTCGTTCCAGCTCTGTAAACCCTGCGTCATTGTTCACGAACCAAGCCTTAATAAGTTCGTGATGAAAGTCTCCGCCCCATTTTATTGTCAAGAGTGTTTCTTGTTGAGCTGTTAATGTCTGCATTTACTTCTCTCCAAGCACGTTAAATACAAATCGATTCATGACTCTGCGTTCTAAGTCTTTGAACTTAAACTGGGGACACTCTTGTTTATTTTCTTTAAAGTATCCTTGGACTATACGATTTTCGTAATCCTCGCCGTACTTTAACACTAGAAAAGTTTCTTCTGCGCTGGTTATAGTTTTTTCTTCCATATTTCAAACGTCACGTTAGACACGCCATCGGCGTACATACAGGTAAAGTTGTGTTCAATATCGTCGATAGGTAGAAACGTATCACAATTGTAATCGCCTGTGATTCTACTAATATAAAACTCGTCTATTACGTCAATTGTTTGGCTAATAATATCAGAGCCGCCAATGACCCAAGTAATTAGGCCCGGGTAGTCGTCTGCCACAAGGCATAGTTGGTGTGCTAAGTCTCCGCAGATATATCTATGTGCTCCCGGGTACTTGTCAGGAGCACTAGTTGCAAGAACATTTACTCGTTTGGGCATAGGGCACGGCATGAAATCGTCGCTCCATGTTTTTGACCCCATTACAACTACGTGTCCGCCAGTGTTGTTTCTAAACCATCTCATATCAGCAGCGTTATGTGGCCACGGAAGAGCGCCGTCCTTGCCGATGCCGCCTTTTTCGTCGCATGCTAAGATTGCTTTTATTTTGCTGCCTGTGTATAACATCTTACCTTCCTTTTAAGGTATTTATTATTTTTTTATTCTCGTAGTCAATTTTCTTGTTAATACGTTTTATAATAGAAATGCAATACACAACAAAACAGCTAAACACAGTGTATGCTATAATAAAATATATCGCCAGTGATTTGTTGTCTGGGTACAAGAATTCTATATAAGTTCCACCTAACAAAGACCCTGCTACCCAGGCAACTATTCCTAGTACAATACAGCCCTCTTTTGAAAGCATAAAACCAAAGACAGCTTTTGTGTCACTCTTAATGATTTTAAGTAAAGTCTTAAGTTTTCGCATCTTATGTTTTCCTTTGGAGTGTTTCTAATGTTTCTTTGTTTTCAGACCGTATTGCAGATTTAGCGCCCTGGAAGCCTGTTTATTAGCCACACTACTGACGCGCAGTATATAAACATTGCTGCAAGAATAACCATCCCCACTACGTCAGCTTCTAACGCAGTAAACGTCTCGATTAACACGCTGGCGAGCACCAAGAAAAGCACTCCGATTGTGCTTATCGTAGTGGCTGCAATAACCACTTTGGTCATAGGACAAGTGTAACTTTCGAAGCAGCTAGTAACGTCTGACCAAAGTTCTTTTCTAAATTGTTTTAGAAGCCGCATTGCTATCCCTTCTCTGTACTGTTAGTGTTTATACAGTATACACTCAGAGGGCAGTTGCGTCAAGTCATTTTCTAGATCTTAGGCAAAGAAATCGTTGAAGGTATTATCAGTTGCTAGTTGCATCGCTGTTTGATACTTCTTTTATCACAACATGGATGATGTTCAAACATCATCCATGTATTCTTCGCAGTTGGACTTCCTTGAAACGTAACTGTTAAGTACGAAGTGCTAAAAGTTGCGCTATAATCTGTGACCAGGCGCCAGACCTTGTTATTTTCTGAGTCACGCTCGAGCCCAAACCTCTTAATAAGATAGTCTCATACATTTCTTTTGTACTAGTTTCTGCGTTGCAGAGGTGTATAGTAAACTCTTTCATAAATTATTTCTCCAAGTTGCGAGCTAGCTTGATTAGAACTGCTGCTAGGTTGATTTCTGGATCTGCTACAAGTGCATGGTCTACTAGTCCTTGCTTGATAATCAGAACTGCTTGGTCTTGTTGGGCATTACCTTTGCCTAATAGCTCTACGTTAGCGTACAACCAAGTGTAAATCTCCTCCATCTCTTCTGGGCGGACCGCACCGCACAACAATTGTCTTGCTGCTTGGATCTTACCTGCTTTAAACAAGTCGACCATTTCAACCTTCCAGTCTTGCTCACCTTTGTCGGCTTCGTTAGGAGAAATTAGCTTACTGTCTTGCGAGTTCATCTGCACCATGTTGATACATTTACGCAGATCCGGATAGGTTGCTTTGACATAGGTGTCCAGTGTATCCAAATCAAATTCAACCTTTTCGTCGATTAGGATCTGTGCTACTCGAGCAGTAAACTCAGTCTGATCAATCTTAGCAATGTGAAAGCCTTGACAACGTGAGTGCAATGCTGGAATTACCCTGTTGGGGTAATTACAATTATGACTCATAAACCCGTTCGTGACGTACCAGTGTACATCTTCAAGACAACAGTCGTAAACTTCTGTTTTGTTGTGAGTGTCTTCTATGCTTACTATACTATCGTTTATAATGCCATGGCCGTAATATTTGTCCCTCCATTCAGCAAATGTCAAGAATCCGTAAGCTGATTGCTGCATCTTGTACTGTAAATATCCCATTACGTCTACAGTCTCTTGCTTGTCATAGTAGTTCCCAATTGTTTCTAAGAAACGTTTAACTTGAGAAGTCTTACCGCAGTAAAGATGCATCTCTCTTCCGGTGCTGCCGAATGTCGATGTGTAAGAGTCTCGCGTACTAGTTTGCATTTCTAAGTCAAAATGTTTAGCTGCATATAGTGCAATCTCTTCTAAAAACGATACTTGGTCGTCATTTACTATCGATTGAGTCAAAAGTACCGGACTTACTGATATATTGTCGGCCAAAACCTTTATACTTTTGCCGTCAGCGTCGTACAGCCCTTGCAAGAATCCTTTAAAAAACAGCTTATATTGTGCAAGAGCAGGAACTTTTCTATAAGTCGTTGTCTTATTCCCTACAGTTACGCCGATGTATTCTAATAGTAACTTCAGCGGTCTATTGTTGTAGTAACTACACAACCCTTTTGAGTCTACGCCGTTTCTACTACAATTATACGTCACATCTACAAACTTTAGAAGATCTCGATGCACCTTCTCTAGAGTACCTCGGTTGTTTGCTGCTAAGTGTAACGTAGTTGACAGATGACCGTCACCCTCCATAAATCCGGCGATCCGTCCTAACGAAAGTAACAAGTCGGCATTAAACTGATCGAAATTTAGCTGCTCAATAATGTTCTCTACAGTGTACACAGTATTAATAAACTTGTTAATGTGTCTTACGTCTACTGCATTTACAGTAACAAAGTTATCAAACTCTGCATAGTCTTTTTTGAGGGCGTTTGTGTCAAAAGAGTATACAAACCTTGAAGCAGAAACATACTGCTTATTAGTAATATATTTTTCTAATTTACAAAACAGGTTTCTTACAGTTGCTTTGGATTTGCCTAGTGAATTTGCTAAATCAACAAGAGTCAACTCAGTTAGGTTGTTGTCAACAATATAATTAAATATTTCGAAGTGACTTTTATCAAACACAAAGCACTTGTTATCTATTAGATATTGCTTTTGTTGTTCGGTTATAACTCCTTTGTTCGTTAGCCACAAGTAAAAATCTGTTTTACTAAAACAGTTATTGTAGTCTACGTCCTCGGCATTAAACGAATTGCCGTACAACTGCCCGGCGTAAACTGGAATACTGTCGCCTACGTGCAAACTCTTAGCAATTTTTTCTCCCGACAACGTAAAGAATTTATGGTCGGGAGTGGCGTTTATTTCAAAACCGTGCGCTGTTTTTATCAGGCGAGTAGTGTTTGATATTGATTTTTTAATAGTTTTAGATTCTAAGAAATTATCAAACGACGCTACGTTAGTGTTGTCTAGTAAGCTGTCGATTCTTCTCATGCCTTCTGGTGTTGTTACCTTTGTGTCTCCAGTAACACAGGTCAGTATAAACCTTGCTGTTTCGTGATGCTCTTCCATTACGCCACGCAGTGCTGCCTGAGCGTTTGGGGACAAATAGTCACAATTGTGAGTTAATATTTTTTTATCTGTAATGAAGAAATTGTGATTATCTTCAACAGTTAAATCATATACTTGACGAGAACTTGATTTTTTGATAGATTTAATTTTTAGTTTGTTCATAGAATTTCCTTATTTTATTTGAAGTTTTTTCATCGAATAATGAATAATCGTTTGGCTCTGGATTTCTTAATAGATACTCTTTATCTACTAAAATAAATGTATAACCGTTGTTATCACACCATTCTTTTAATGCTTTTATTTTACACTGGGTTCTTTCGTCGTTTGTTAATTCTTTAGGTTTAACTTCTATTGCTTTTTTCGATTTATGATTAACAAAGTCTACTATGTAGATATGCCTTTTATTGTTAAATGTATAAGGAACCCTTAATGATTCATAATTAGCATCTGGGTCGTGATAATGATAAAGAGCTTCCCATGAACTGCGGTATTTTCTATTATTGTAGTACGAATCCCAATGAGTATTCCTATTATTAGAATTAGGAGTAAATTCATTATTTAAAATTCGATTTCGCATTATTTCTGAATTTACAACAGAAGAATGTGCTCTTGCTTTTTCACCTGCACTTGTTTTATGAAATTCTTTAAGGGCTCTAGAAATTTTTTGACTATTGTTTTTAGCTACTTCTATTCCTTTTTCTGTACGATAAAATTTTAATTTAGATTCTGAAATTTTCTTTCCTCGTTCTTCTAGGTGTTCAGAGGACAAACACTTATTCCATGCTTTATTTCTTGTACATTCAGGACAATATTTAAAAAATCCTTGTTGCCACCCCGCGTAAAAGTATGATTCTATACCTAAAATGCATTCACAATACTTACAATAATGGGTTTCTTCTAACATAAAATGAAACCTATTACAACTACCTTGATCTAAATGCCGAGAAATATTTTCTTGCCAGCGTCTTTTAGTGTCATAAACAACGTCTTTTTTAAATAAAGAAGTATAACCATCTACACAGTCGACTAACAACTTTAATTCGTCGTTAGTATAATATTTTCGTCGAAAGTAGGTATTACCTCCCATGTTTTAATCCTTATAAATTGGTTGCGAAATACTTGTTTTAAGTTGTTAAAATATGATCATAGTTGTGGAGTTCAGATGCTTTAACAACTTCTGTTACACCATTATTATCTACGTACCATTTGTGATCAGGTGTACAAATAACTACTTCACCGTTGTCGAATTCAATTTCCAACGTTTCCTGGACTCCTTTGCCAAATAAAGTAAATGGCTTCCATTCAATTCTGTCTGTCTCGACATTGTATGATTTAACTAAATCATGATCGTCATTGAGATTTTTTATTTTAACTAACTGTTCTTCGTTATTTTGTAGAACAACAACAAGCGTTTCTTCATCTAAACACTCGTCTAGTAAAACGGCCTTGAAGTCACCAAACGGAATCATCTGTACAAAGTTAACAATCTTGTCGCGAACGTCGTCAACTGAGTTTGTGCGACTTGCGTTAATTTCAAGAATGTCTAATGGATTAAGGTCAAGTTCATTAAATAGCAGTTTTGCTAGTGTGGTCTTACCAATACCTGCGTTACCAGAAAAGATAAGATGCGGAATTGTTTTGTCTTTAATCCACTGCTCAACTTGCTTGCGCTGTGCACCGTCTCGGAACACGTAGCCTTCTACCGACTTCGGTCTATACTTCTCTACCCAGAGAGATTTTGCCATTCTTTTTCTACTCCATCTAAAATTAATTTAACATCATAGCCTTCTAAAAGGCATTGGTTTAGTTTTGCTTTGTTCTTACTTTCTAGTATCTTATCTTTGCCGTGTTTATTCCAAGTCCATGCAGATTTGATTTCATAAACAGTGTTCCCGATTAAAAAATCACTAATATATATATATAGCTTTCTATCTTCATGCAACCTCTGCCATAAGTCTTTGATTATAAACATTGACCTAGAATCTGGATGTGCCGGAGAGATGTCAACACCGCGTTCGTCTATGATCGGCTGCCATTCAATCCCCCAGAGATTAAACTCGTTGCGAATTTGTCTGCCTAAGGTTGAATGATATATCGTTAGTTCTTCAAACGGCGTTGATAAGAATTCTTCTTGTCCTTCTTGAGGCGCGGCTTCGAACCATCTCATTACTGCTTGAACCATTTCTTCGCGCGTTTTAGTTGCTTCTGTCATCGCTTTTGACCTAGCTCGTTAAATGCGTATTGTACGCCTTTTGCTTGGAAGTATGCGTCAGCAAGAGCGTTGTGCAAGTTTTCTTGCCCAAAGATCTTACGCGGGTCTTTCTTGCATAGACTAAACAGTGTACGACTGTCCCGCTGTTGCCAGAAGTTCCAAGGAATAGGTTTGCCTATGTTGCGATACATATCTTCAAGGATTGTTGTGTCAAAGCCATAGCCTTGTCCCCAGATAGTATCAACGCCCACACACCACTTGGTTAGCTGTTTTAGTGCTTCTTCTACACTCAGCCTGCCCGCTGGGTCAAATGCTTCTTCCATAACTGCTGGATCCTGCTTGCCCCACCATGCAATAGTGCTGTCTGATGTTGAGCGTCCCAGCTGATCCTGTTCATCGATATCAATCTTGAAGTAAAGCTCTGAGTGTGGTTCAGCATCTGAATAAGGATCAAACTTAATTGCACCTAAGCTGAGTACTGTTGCACTTGGTGTTGTGTCAAGTGTCTCTAAGTCGATCATTCCTGCAGCCATTCTGGTCTCCTGTTCTCTTGTCCGATACCGGATAAAATTAAAATTACGTAGAGGCTGGGCCAAGCCCACCCGGTGATGAAGCCAGTAGCATGTAATGTCATTAAGGTAATACCTGTTAGACCTGCTGTGCTAAGGCTTTTTTGATTCTGCTGTGGTAGTTTCAAGTTCTACTCCTATACTGTAAATAACAGTGTAGCGCAGAACTTGTTATGTGTCAACGATTTATTTAGGTTTTTGTGTTTGAAAACTTCGCCTGCTGGGCTCGGTCATAGGCTGTACACTTACAAGACTGCTGGATAGCATCTTTGGTACTAGTACTTTCATTTAGAGGTCAGCCTCCTTTACAAAAACTCCCTCTATCATTTTGCCTTTGCGGTCTTTGATGTCGTCGTATGCTACTTGTAGACATTCTGTTAGTGTTACGTTGTTACGCTCGGCGATGTTTATAAGCACGACGATCATATCACCGATGTCGTCTTTAACGTCTTTGCCTTTGCAGATATTTGACGAAAGCTCTCCCATTTCTTCAGCTAGTTTACAAAACTGTGATTTGTCGTCTGAACCTGCAATAAGGTTCCGATCATAATGCCATTGGGCAATCTTCTTTACTAGTTCTTCCAAGTTACACCTCTTTTAGTATTGTGGATTTACGAATGCTGACGGGTCGATAGTTGCGTGTTCGCCGTCTGCATATTCTGACCCCATTGATATGTCGCTGGGTCTTTCTTCTGAGTACGCAAGAATGCTTTCTGTTTCGACCATGCGATAGTCTTTTTCACCAGTTCCGTCATCTAGACTAAATGCCCGGGTCCATCTACCATGTTCTATTAGAATCCATTCTCCGACGGAATACGGATCTTTATTGTCAGGTCCGATACTGTAAACTTTGGCCCAGCGAGGATAGATACCTCGCGTTTGGCCGTCGTCATCTGTTAGCACAATACCTGACTTTGTTTTCTGTTCACCAAAGTGCATATCAGTAACGATAACTCGATTACCAATAGCAGCTGGCTTACCTTTTATAGTATTAATGTTTATAGCCATTATTCACCTTTTTTAACAAAATCGCCTTCTTCGTTCTCTTCCCATTCAGCTTCTTCGCTAGCAGTTGGTTTTTGCTCCTCTTCGACCGCTGGTTTTTCGACCTTTTTACGAGTGCTTTTTGATTCAACCTTAGGTTGTTGTTTTGATTCAGCCTTAGGTTGTTGTTTTGATTCAGTATCTACAACAGTGTCGGTATTTTCTACTTCTACAGATTCTTCAGAAGCCGCAGGCTCGTTCGGAACACCTTGTGTGCTTTTGTAGTAGTCATTTACAATGTCTTCTCTTTTACGAACAATCTTCCCGCCAGCCCCAAGTTCATCGCCCCTGGCGTTTACTCTGGCGTTGCCAACTGCTGCTACTAGTTCGTTTTTCTTGCGCAGCACATCCATATCAATTTCACGGCCACGCATTGTTTTATAAGTGTGTTGCCCTGTTTTTCTCATTGCCATGTTATTTTTCCTCCTAACATTATGTTATTACTTACCGCATAAACTCATGGAAGTCTAGGTCATATTTGATTGAATGTATTCTATGAATACCGATTAAATATAAAACAAAACTAGCCACACTACTTCCTCGGCCTACTCCCCACAGAATTTTATTTTGCCTCATGAAGTCTACTAGGTATATCATGTAACGTAAAATATTTAGCAAGTTGCGGCTGGAGTACTCTTCGAGTTCGGATTTAAGTCGACTAGTTTCGGCCTGTGTGTTACACATTGGGGTTAGATAATCTATGAGGTTTATGTTTTGATATTCACTAGGCATGAGCCAAATAGCTTGTAACGCAGTATCGAACTCGTTAACTTCAGTGTTTAATGATTTATACTCCGTTAGTTTTGCCAACCCGAATCTTTTAGTAGCCGAATTGAATTCTTCGACTGCTGCCGGCGAGTCACAAAGTACTTGCGTACACTTGTCAACGTGGCCGGCATAGATCATATCTGTGAGGTCTTTTTCAGTAAACCTAGGAACGCCTAATGAATCTATTTTCATTTATATAGTTTAATTGATATTTATTAATCCGTCAAGATCATTATTGTTATCTTCTGCCTGTTTTTGATATGCTCGCATTCTACGAGACGCCGACTCTGTCCTATACATATCAAGTATTGTAAGAATTTGCTGTCTTACATTCACGTTAGACGTCTGCCAGTATTTTCGCCCCAATTCCACGACTTTTTTGTCTACTTCTTGGTCTGTTAATATACTAAAGTTGTCAACTAATGGATTGAACATAAATTACTCCGGTTTTAGTTTGCTTACGTACCCAGTACGACCCAGGCTGCTCCGTCCCATCCTTGGAATTCGAAATTGCTTGTATTAAATATAACAGTGCCGGCTGCGGCACTTACTCCGTACTTGGAATCTCGACCTGCTGTTGTATAACTCGGGAACGCTAGTGTGTCAGACGGAGTAACAATGTCTGTACTACCACCACCAGAGATTGTCCCAATAAACGTACCGTCAATCTCTTTTGTAGCAGCGTTTACTAAGACTGTGCCGTCTCCTGCAAGTACATCGCCTGATATATCGCCTGTCGAGCCCGATATTTCCCCAACAAACGTTCCATTAATTTCTTTCGTTGTGGCATTTACAAGTACAGTTGAGTCGTTTGCTACTACATTGCCATTGACATCACCCGTTACATCTCCTGTCACTTCACCAACAAATGTACCGTCGATTTCTTTAGTTGTATAGTTTACAAGTACAGAGTTGTCAACTGCAAATACGTCACCAGTTAGGTCACCTGTGACATTCCCGGTCAAATCGCCGGTAACATCTGCTAATACTGTCCCAACAAATACACCCGATAACTCTTTTGTATTCGCATTAACTAGCACAGTCGAGTCGGTTGCAATAACGTTACCTGTTATGTTACCAGTAACGTTACTTTGTACAGTACCGATAAATATTCCGTCGATTACCTTTGAGGTGTTATCAACTAGTACAGTTGCGTCGTCTGCAATTACGTTGCCAGTGAGGTCACCGATAACATTGCCGGTAACATTGCCAGTAACACTTCCAGTTACGTCACCAATTACGTTGCCTGTCAAATCCCCAGTGACTTCACCAACCACTTCGCCAGTTAAGCTGCCAGTTACGTCGCCAGTTACGTCGCCTGTAAGTGTTTTGTTAATGTGATCAATTAGTACAGCACCATCGCTTGCCTTTACATCTCCAGTTAACGTAGCTGTAAGTGTGTCAAGCTGTGCTGCTTCCCAAGTTGAGCTATTCGAGTCAAATATTAAGAGATCGCGGTCATTGGGATTAGCGGAGTTTACGTTACTGATATCGTCAACATCTGCTACGGCTAAACTAGAAACTGTAATGTTACCAGTGACTTCAAGGTCGCCTTCTATTGTTGTGTTGCCTGTAATGTCATTAGTAGCCGACACGTTATCGTTGTACCTGCCAAGATACTTAGCGTAGACTGTTGTGCCATTGTCGTAAGACCAGAACTCTATTATTTTTGAATTAGTATCTGACGAGAGTTCAATATTAAGTTTACCAGGCCCACTGTCAGACGGTGAGTTGCCTGTTTTATTGAATCCCGAACCAGGCGACATGAATGTTGCGCTGCCCTCCCCTATAAATGACACTGTATAAGGCCCAGAGTTAGCACCGATAAGTTCTACAACTACCGATGCTACATTTTGATTCGGCCACCCTGCTAACGTAAAAGTCATGCTACTGTCAACTTCGTATAAGTGATAATGGCCGTTACTTATATTAACTTCGGTAGCTCCTAGTACAGTGCCTCCATCAATATACGTTAACGTCATGGTGTCGAGGTTAACTCTGACAAGACTATTATTAGCAAAATCATTATCCTCGTCCTTGCGGGCCGAGTTATCCTGCAAATTAGTAATCTCAGATCTTGCGTCACCAAGACTGGTTTTTATTATGTTGAAATTGTCTCTAAAACCTTGTGTGTTGTTATCGACACCAGCTTTTGGAAATCCTGGGTCGATTGTTTCGAATTCTATATTACTAGCCATTGTTATTCCTTGTAAGTTTAATTATTTATCGTGACTATTCGTTAAATCGATAATTTGCGAATATTATATATCTTTCTTCGTCAACACCTAGGGCACTATCTACGATATACCTATCAATGTCTAGATCAATCATCTTGAAGTCAAATTCGTCATTTGCTAGTGCATTTTGTACATTAAGTAGAACGTCGGCACTTCTCCCTGGTTTACAGTATGCGAGTGGTATAGCTGTAACGTACCCTATTTCTTGCACAGAGTTAGCTTGCGGAGTACGCATCCAAAGTGGTAAGTATTCTCGTTGAGTTTTTCCTAGTTCTCTGATTCTATCTCTCATGTTACTAGTGTTAGACAAATAGCGCAAAGTATCGCCGCCTTGGTTTATAGTCACTCCGTCACTATCAGCCTTGACAGTGTTTTGGTACGGGTGATTCCTTAATTTTTTAGTAGCGTCCACGTCAGTGTCGTCAGCATCCATGTCATCGTATGCGCTACTATCAACTGTAATCGCCTGTTTAGTATCAATTATAAATTGTTTATTAGTGTCGCCGTTCTTTGAATCGGCTGGATCTATTACTTCAACGTACACTACTTCGTACACTATATTATTTGTCCCAGGGTCTTTTGCAATCGCTCGTTTTACTGCTCCTGTTTTATACCTGCGTCTTTTGTGGTTCTTTGCAGCAGCAGCAACAAAATGATCTAGCGTCTTGCTCTCTATGCCAGCAAACGCTAGCATTCTTACTCTAGTTCTGATACCAAAATTTGGGTCGTTTGGCCTGAATATGTCATTAGGTGGAAATATATTCGGATTGCTTACGAAACGACTAAACTCGTCTCGCAAATGTTCTTTCATAAACGGTTGCATATACAAGTTGCTATAAAGAGTCGAATCCAGATCCGAGACTGTTAGTCTGAATGTACGAGTTTTAGCATTGAACTGAAACCGGTCTGCTGCCCTTACTGTAAATTCAAATACTCTGTCGAAGCTCGTGTCTCCGGAATCGAATGTAGTAACGCCATTATCGAGCCTTGTTAACCCTAGTTGGTCGTCATTAGCAAACTGTCTTGGCTCCCCGATTATTTCACCTCGGTATGATAGTCTTAGCCCTGCTGGCAGCTCACCACTAACTAGCGTGTAAACTAATCTGGTGTCCGGCCCCGAAGTTTCGGCTTTAACCTTTGCTGTAGAAGTAAAGTTTGCTGTTATAGTTCCTAGATCGCTTGGCGTGATCCAAGTAATGTCGCTTTCAACATCACCAAGAACCTTAACAGTAAATGTTCTTGTCTTGTTGGGGTTAGTAATGTCTTGATTTGCTTCTGAGTTTAGCTCTTTGGTTATAACATCGTCTTCGAACGCTCCGATGCCAATAATCTGACCGTTTGAAAATGTCCGCCCCTGTCCTAGCGGTTTGTCAAGTAAAACAAGACTCCTTGAGCTGTCTATTTTACTAAATGATAAGTCATTAACTTCTGAGCCGCTAACAAAGATAGCTTTTAATCGAGCTAAACTCACATTACTAGTTTCGGCTGTAATAAACCTAACATTGTCTTCTGTTGCGTTGATTATAGTTACTGGCCGAGCGTCTGAAGAAGATATTCTATTAATTGCACTAGCAAGAGTTTCGTTGCCACCTTCAGGCGGATCTACTTCGGCCGCTGCATAATTTATTGTAATATTACTAGATGGACTTCCTATACTCCATTCGACATACGGGGTAATCTTCGTTACTGTGTATTTCTCAGTATTACTATAGACAATGTCTTTGTCGGTCCACCTTTGCGATGTAACATAGTCAAGCCGATCTATAAAAAACGAGCTTACCTGGCTCGTGATTTCTTCAGCTAGAGTGAATTGAAGATCTGCAACTAACACGTCTTTGAGAGTAATTATGTCGTAGTCAGGATTTGAGTTGTTGACACTATTAACAACATACTTTCTTCCTCGTATTACAATAGTTTTCTGCCTAAGAGCGTTAATATCATCTATACCGTCGTTTTCAACTCCGAGCGGAAGCTTATAAACTTTAAAACTTTTTGTACCTGATAACGTGTCTTCAAAGAGCTGAAGTGTAATTATAGCAATATTAACGTCAAACGAGTACCTAGTTGCGTTAATAGTAAACGTGTACTCTTTCACAGCAGCAGGTTGCCGTGGTATGTTTCCTGTAATCTCTCCTATTTGCGGGTTTAGTTTGGTTCTAGGAGGCAGAATGCTTAGTGTACCGTCAGGGTTTAACTCTTCCTTGTTATAAACCACAACTCCTTCGAGCGTTCCTGTATCAAGTGTGTCTAGGTAAAGAGTAACATTGTTGTCCGCTCTAACAAACCCCAAGTCAGAAGGAGTTATCCATCTCGGCGTTCGGATGTTTGTGGAATCAGCGGTAAATACACCATTACTCACCTTCATAATAGTGTTATCAGCCTTAACAAAGTCGTCGCCAACTACGTATATCCTAAACTTTCGACGGACTGGTCCCGAAGTTTCATCGGCAACGTTAACTGCAAACTCGTAATATCTGTTTAGTTTTCTTGGTGTACGTGATGGAAAATTAAAGTCGTAAGTAACAGTGTCATAGAAGAAACTTCCAAAGCCGTTATCGCTTAGTATCGAATAGTCCATTGGATAGTTATCGTACACCGTCGAGTCGAACCCTCCATTACCGGCTTGCTTGTCGAGTGCAAGAAGCGGTTCTACAACGCCCTGCAGCCTACCATCAGGAGTTAATTGTATGCCAGGCGGAAGTGTGCCGTCACCTGCGGCAATGTAAAAATGAAGATTATCTCCAGCAGGCAGGTCAGGGTCTACAGCAGTTAAGCTAAAATTAATAATCTCGTTATCAAGAATAAACAACGCGCCGTTGGGTCCGATTGGTAACTGTCCAGGTTGAGTAAGCCACCTTGGTGCATCTGCCCCTACAACAATTAACCTAAAGGTTCTATCTTGCAAGCCGTCTTGGTTAGACGCCCTTAGTACAAAAGTATATTCTGTCTCTTGTAATACCTCTAACGGCGTGCCTACTATCTCGGTTCCTTGTAATCGTAGGCCGCCTGGCAACTTCCCACTAATTAACGTCACAGTAACACCTTGAGTTGTCTCCAGGGGGAGACTAAGGTCGCTGCCAGCTAGTGACACTCGTTCAATAAGAGTTTTCAGTAAAAAATTGTTTGGTTTAGTCCAAAGATTTGCCATATAATGTCCTTTATACAGCTATTTATCGTATTATACAAGACTACCGAAATCAGTATTAAATGGCGCTGGAGCCGTTATTGTCCCGTAGTCAACAGCAACTTGCAGAGTTAAGAAGTCGTAGAAACTAGAAACATTGAAATCAATACTTCCAAAATCTAAGTTGTTAAAGAACGCAACAATCTCGTCTATATCAACCCCTGCTATAGAACCAAACAGCGTTCCAAAGAAACTTCCGCCTATAAACTGCTCGCCCCGGACTTGATTGGCATTTACGATATTGTTAGACTGAGCGTCTAAACTTCCTGATAAAACAGGACTTGGGTCTTCTGATAGTCTAGATAGTTTTGTGCTTTCAATTACTATGCTGTTGTCTTGTACATCAAGTCTAGTGTTCACGTCAAGGCCGCCAAACACACGTAAGCTTGACCCTGCTGTAAGTGTAAAGCTTCCTGAATCAGTTATAACAGGAGTAGCTATAAGCGTGTTAGGCGCAGATATTTCAATACTGTCTTGGTTTTCTGTTACTGCAATATTAGTACCTGCTGTTATGCTTCTAAACTCTAAGTCATTGCCTGACTTTCCTTTGAAAACTTTAGCGCCGCCGCCGGCGCTTATTCCGTCAACAGTGTCGCTAAAACGAATATCAAATTCTTCAAAGTTCTGGTTTATCTTTCTAAACGCTACCCGTAGTTCGTCACCGGTCCCGTCGTTTGCAATGTTTCCAATGTTAATATGTTCAATTGACATGGTATTTCCTAAGTAGTTACAGTATTTATCGATGGCTTACAGATTAGCTATCCTTGACTTAAAATCTGTAAAGTCTGTGCTTTCGTTTACAATAGTCTTGAGCTCTTGCTTACTAACATATCCCGGGATTGTTCCTGAGACTCCGTCTATTATAATAGTGCTGTCATCGGCAAACACCGAACCAATAAGGTCTCCTGTGACGGTTCCAGTCGCAATATCTCCGCTATATAGCTCATCGAAGTTTTCGTTTATTTTTTCGAATGCGAGCCTTAACGGATCGCCGTCACCTTTGTTAGGACTACTTCCTAAATTTATTATTTGCTTTGCCACGCGGGCGTCCCTCCACTGCTACTCTTAGTCTGTTAGATGTATTGGCAACAACAGTTATGTTGGTGCCTTCGTCTTTAGTTGTAACTCTCTTCCCTTGCTTTTTTTTAGACATCGTTATCTCCCTACTACTACTTCAATTTGACCTTTGCCGTCGGTGTCTTTAGTCTGAATAGCTTTGCCTATCATTGTGCCAGGCACCGGGTTATTATTAACGCACCCGTACCCCGGAACTCCGCTAGTTGTAATAATGTCACCTTTTTGCACCTTGCCAATAACCTTACAAGGAACTCGACCTTGTAGTGCTAATGCCACTACGTTCTCCCCAGTTAGTCCGGAGTTCATTAGGTGCGCTGGCTTTGTTGACACAACACCAGCAGCTCGATAGTCGCCTTTATTGGTTGT
>Ga0136601_1000127_pt1 | contig 38206 bp, 70 predicted proteins | sample AntRauMFilla2699_FD_181020 | JGI IMG/M metagenome (GOLD analysis project Ga0136601, IMG submission 181020) | Saline lake microbial communities from Rauer Islands, Antarctica - Metagenome Filla 2 #699 | ecosystem: Environmental > Aquatic > Non-marine Saline and Alkaline > Saline | place...
TTACTGCTTTTCTACACGCTACATTTCATATACAACACGTTAGCAACAAGGCTACCATTCTACCACCAATTCAAAGCCTTCATCCATTCCACCACCGTCTGTCCAGTAATTAACTTTAGGGTTTAAATTATTCGACTGTAGGTAATCATAAACACGCTTTAAATTGCCTTGCATATTTTCAATTACATCACTTTCAAAAATTGCTTCATTCCAAGCCGTATAATAGTTTCCGTAACTACCTCTTTTTTTATGTAGTCTATCAGAAATATTACCGCCATTAAAAGCAGAAAAGTGTGCAACTCTTAGTTTGTTTTTGCCATCTAAGGCAGCGTTCTTTAATCTCTGTTCAAGATTTTCAATAGCCTCTTGGTATTCTTTTTCTTGATTTTCATTATATTCTCGTTCTCGTTCAAGTCTTTCTTGTTCGTCTCTTTCTGCTTTTTCTGAAGCAATTTTTGAAAGTTTATTTATTTGTATCATTATATTGTCATTTTTAAAACCGCCTAGTTGCTAACAATATGTATAGCAAATAAGCTAGTAAAGTTTATATTTCAATTAAAATTTGGTGCTTGGCTTACTTGCCATACACTCAACGTTATCTTTAATACTACTTTTGTGCTTCCAAATCGGCTTTATTGATTAAGTAGGTTATGTACCCACTAATATTTTCAGTTCCTAAAACCAATACAGAAAGGTTTAACGCTTTCTGCTTGGTTTCTTCGGTCATTGTAACCGTTACTTTTTTAGTTTTTACCATTATCCTATAATTGTTTTTTCAATATCAATACATTCATCATCTTCATAGGTTTTAACAACTTCTTTAATTATTGCTTCACAATCTTTAGAACTATAAAACTCTTTTTTTCTTGAAAAAGCTTCTTCTTTTGTTTTAATAAAGTTCTGGACTTGTCTGCGACCTAAAAAGTCTGTGTAAATTAATTCGTAGTTTGTTTCTTTTACTGTTGTCATAATATCTATTTTTAAGATTAATATAAAACAAAGATAGTAAATATATTGTAATTACAAAAGGAATACTAATAAAGTTTTGTAATTAATTTACCGTACTAAAGATAACACCGTATATATTTCATTTGCGAAAAGCAAACGAAACCATACACTCAACGTTATAGGTAATAAAATTTAATCACCTTTAATTGTATATGGTGTTTTTTTATCAGTAATTATATCTTCATCACATATTCCTATATAATGGTCATTTTTACCACATCTTTTACATTCTGTATGTAATACATCTTGTTTAAATCCAGTCTTTGTTATTTCCTCTCTAACAAATGACCATTTTGACCATTTGTGAAACCCTAAAAAACACCATATATTCATCATATTAATTAAATTTTACATACCTATAACAAAGTGTATAAGTAATGTGGTTAATAAAGTTTTGTTTAAAGTTGAAGGTATGTGCAAAACCACACTACTCATACACTCAACCGTTAGCAAACATTAAAACGATTTGCTAACACTATATAACAGCAATAACTAGCGTCGTTCCAAATATTCCAATTAGCAATCCTAACACCGCCAAAAATCCACCATAATACTGTGTTTGTCTTTTAGTCCAATTCATTGGCTCACTTCCTTTCATAATATTTAATTTTAGTTTATTAATCCGTTACTGCTGTTATACTTTACGTTACCCACAATAAAAATGCTTAGTATAGGTTTTCAAAACGCTTTAGTATCGGGAATGTAAGTTCTTTCCTTTTTTCTAATTGTTGTCTTTCTATATCTCCCAATGGTCTTTTTGTTCCGTCAAGCATATAAGAACCGTTATTATCTAGTTGGGTATGTGCATCATTCCAATAAGCGTTTAAGGCATTTTCTATAATAGATTGTTCTTGACTTGTTAATTCAATTTGTTTCATAATATCGCATTTTAAAAGTGGGTTTGATCCTAGTACTGATGATAATAAGGCTATACGATGGGCAGCAGAAGAAGGTCATTTAGAACTTCTGAAAATGTTTTTAAAAGACAATAGGGTAGATCCCACATGTGAAGATAATGATGCTATATGTAAAGCGTCAATTAATTGCAAAGGAAAAGCTATCACCATCTTATTAGAAGACGATAGAGTAGATCCATCAGTTAGTAATAATTTAGTGTTAGAAAACTGTATGATGTTTAAAGACTACCATAATATAAAATTATTGTTGAAAAACCATAAGGTGAGATCAACAATAGATATATCCTCTTATGGTTTTACTGATCAACGACTTTTCAAAAAAATATTAGCAGAGATAAGAGAAGAAAATATTGATGAAATTTTAAATATTCAATAATTATTTAATTAATACTTAACCCACTTTCTAATAGCGTTATCTGATACTCCGTATTTTCTACCCACAGCAGAGTAATTGGTTTCTTTAATTTCTTTTAGTAGTTGATCGTAAGGTGGGCGAGTTACCTTTCTTCTTTTCTTGTTGTAACAAGCTATACAAAGTCCAGTTTCTCTTTTATCTGATAAAGATTTATTACATTTTGTGCAATTGTAGGTTGTTTGTTTATATTGTTGATTGTTGTGTTTCTTCTTTCCTTTACCTAGATTTTTATAATTGCATGTTTTACAAATTTTACTTTTTATTTTCTTTTTCTTACCACACTCACACTGATCATGTGTTGGTTTTTTCTTTCTATTGCCCCTACAATGTGTGGGTAAGGTAGCATTACAATTTGGGCAAACAATTTGAAGATTTTCTAATCTATTGTCCATCGGATCACCATTAATATGATCTAATATTAAACTCATCTTCTTACCTTTCCATTCCTCATTTTGTCCACACAACTCACATTCTCTCTTTTTTAATCCTTCTTTATATAACCTTTTTTTAAGGTTAGATGTTTTACGATATGGAGAGTTTTTTATTAATATATCGTTTATATTATCATATTTATATGTTACTTTTTTTACAGTAGGTTTATTATATTCAAAATGGTCAATATTTATATTATTTCTATGGATATACCGTGATAAAGTATTGTAATTTCCACCATGCATACCCAATCCTAACTTTCTTAAAACATCAGTTTTATTAATACCCTCTTTTATTATATCATTGATTTTTTCTTTATTATCCCACATCGACTTTTTCATATAATTTTTAATATTTTAATTATATGAAAAAGTCGAACCCCCTTTAAGTAATTATGTGTGGATAGGGTAGGAATCGAACCTACACAGCCGAAGCGAGACTTTTACAGAGTCTTGGACTCACCACCTGTCCAACCTATCCATTGTACTGCGTATGGGATTCAAACCCATGAGAAAGCGTTAACTCTCTATTTCCTTGAAGGGGAAATTAAGTCACTCGTGCAACGCAGCATATTTTGCAGTCCGTAGGGGAATCGAACCCCTGTTTCTAGGTTGAAAACCTAGCGTCCTAACCCCTAGACGAACGGACCATTTGATGGGTGCGGTAAGATTCAAACTTACGAACACATATCGTGGAAACTTTTACAGAGTTTCAGTTTTGACCGCTTGCATACACACCCAAATAAAAAAGCCTCAATCAAATGAATGATTGAGGCTTTTAATGATTATTAAATTTTAGACATTACAAGGCTACCCCAATCTTTCGACTAGATTCCTCCTCATAATATGTGTTAAAATTTGTTTTCATTGTTCTATATATTAATGTTTTCTTTTCCTTATAGACTGCAAATATAAGAAAGTTTATTTAATTGGTAAGTTTTTTTTAAGTTTTTTTTTAATAATCTTCATCATAGAATTGTACATTACCTTTTAATATACCTTCTGTACCATTTTCAATTTTAGGATGTTTGGTATGTAATAAAAATTGTAAACCATCATCGCCTATATTACATGTTGTTGCACCACCATCAGCGATAGCTTCATCTACCTTATTTTTTACATTTTGTGGAAGAGTATCATAATCATAAGTTAATGAAAACTGACCATCTTCACTTAATTCTTCTATTATTATAAGATTTTTCATATTTTAATTATTTTAAATTTTCATTATGTTCTTTAACAATTAGTTCAGCATATTCTTTAGGAACACAACCAGACCCCGCTATATAAAATTCTTCTTTATCGTCATAAATAATCGGTTCTTTTGGTTCAATTATTCTACACCAACACTTAGATCCTGAAATACATTCAGATGTTTTCCATTCAACAGTAAGTCCTTTTTCGTATGCTTCTTTGTAATCCATTTTGTCTATTTTATTTATCTAAATACCAAAACACAAAAGGTAGAATTGATATTGGGAATCCAACTACCATAACTAATATAAAAAAGAATAACGCAATAAATTTATTACTTGCGTATAAGTTCTTAATAATAGTTGAAATTTGTGTGATGATAGATTCTAACATATTAAGTTAATTTATCCTTCAAAAATTCTAACATAGGAACTATTTGATCCTTTTCAAATTGTTTATTTATTTGTATTTTCATACCTCTTATATCATAATAAATTAAAACATAATTCTTATGCTCGTTATCATCAGGCAACCACTCAAATGCCCATAACGCATTTTTAAAACTATGTATTGGGTGTTTAACAGGGGTTTCTCCTAACAACTCAGATACTTTATCCCACCTTTTGTAAATAGATGTATTAGCATCAATACCTTCGTGTCTGTGTGTCCAACCAATTAATTCCAATAGTAACTCCGTAACTATTTCTCTATCAGAACTTTTTCCATAGCGATAAAACATTTACCACAGGGGTGGTTTCTAATTCTAGATTATTTATTAGTTTTTTATCTGTTAATATTTTTAATAGGTTCATAATAATTCGTTTAATATGTTCTCTCTGTTAATTATTTTCGATATTTTATATGAATCTTCAATATTTTTGAAACGAAGTGTTCTAATATTACAATCTACTTGTAACCCACCATCGAATTCGACTCTCCAACAGTCAGCCCTTACTTTAGTAATCAATTTAACTGCTGCTAAAAACACACCATCAGTATCATCACTGATATATAGTTCCATGCCTTCCCAAGCATATTCAATTTGTTTTTTGGTCATAGGTGTCCTTCTTTTTTAAGCCAACTCTCGTATCCTTTTCTGACCTTTTCTGTAACTTCCTTTTCTTCCCCAACAGCCGCATTCTCATATTGAGATAGAAGTAATTCTTCACGAGGTAAGAATATCTTCACTTCTGTTACTAATTCGTTGGTTTTTATACTAAGATATCTACGCTGTACTAATACAGGATAGTAACCGTTTACTTCTATTTTTAATAATTCGTCTAATGTCATTTATTTTCCCCTTTCACTTTTTTTAATTCGATATCCTTTCCACTTGTCTTTATAACAAACGAACCATAGTCAACAGTACCGAATATATCTTCTCTATATTTACGATATAGATTAATATCAGTAAACACAGGAATTATATTAGTGTAATAAACCTCTTCTTCGATTTCTATTAAATACACATCACCGACACCTATTGCTTCTACCTCGATATCAATTTTTTCGTATTCATAGTTGATATAGTTTATATAATGTAATATCAATGATATAGACACGACTAATGTTACATACCCAAGTGTTTTATTTAACTTACCTTCAAATATACCTGTTATGCCGATTAATCCAATTATACCATAACTTATCATCAATGGGATTTGGTAAGCTTTGCCTACTAAAAATATAAAAACAGTGAAAAGTATCACATAGATTAATATAACATATTTAATTAACTTTCTCATAACTAATAATTTGGATCATAAAGTTGAACATTGGCTTTGATTTTAACTTCTTCACCAACTTGTATTTTAGGATGATTTGAGCGAAGTAAAAATTGAAGACCATCATTGTAGATGTCACAAGTAGTAGATCCACCATTGGTCATTGCTTCGTCTACTTTATCCTTTACGTTCTGTGGTAGCTCGTCATAATCATACATCAGAGCAAACTGACCATCCTCACAAAGTTCTTCTATTACTACTAATTCTTTCATATTATCTAATTGTTTCTGCGTGTTCACCCATTAGATCTGATTTAAATCCAATATGTTTGTATATAGTATAACCAAATATATCTTTTTTTGTTATATAGTAAGCCCTAAGTGTGTTTTCTTTATCAAATTTAATAGAACAAGGTTTATCGAAATTATAATTTCTTTTACTTGTTGATATTAAAAGATCATCTGAGGTTTCAATGATTTCTAACTTGTTCGGAGTTAGTTCTATTTTAGTATCGATAAGTTGCATATGAATAAATAGTAAAACTGAGATAGAAATAGCAATTATTGAAGATATATTATTTATCCTATTCATTTCTTTTTCTTTGTATGCGTCACGATAGAACGCAAATCCACCTAATGATACTAAGAAAAAGGTCAAAATGATTGTTACTTGTGGGCTTTCTCCTGTTAGAAATGCGAATAGGAAAGCGAATACAAAGAAGGTTATCATCATACTCAGGACTGCGTATTTAGTAAAAATTTTCATATCTTTTTATTTTTAGTTATCACAAATATAAGAAATTATTCTAATATATCATCAATTATTATATTCCTTATATTAGGATCAAATTTGATCATATTTTTTACCAAACTACTAATTACATTTTCTTCTGAGTATTCTATTACATCTCGGCTTTTGTATTCTTCGATAACTAATCTATCACTTAACCTAAATATACGATAGCCTTCCAAAAAATCTACTACTGAAGAAATAGATAATTGGCTAACTACTGTAGTGTCAGTTAAACTATTGAATGTTATTGTGATATCATAATTATTTTTCGTAAATATGCGTTTGTTTACTTCTCTATAATGATAGTTATCTGTATCTATATAACTACTTAGTACATTAATCAATTTATCATATTCTATTAAATAGGGATATTTCATTATGTTTTAGAAAAAATTAACAATCCAATAATAGATTGGGAAACCTATTGTTATATTAAAAGGAAAACTAACCGCTAGTGCCATCGGTAGATATATCCCTGCGTCAGCTTTGGGCATAGATATCCTCATAGCTGCAGGCACTGCAATATAACTAGCACTTGCCCCCAATATAGTAATCAAAAACCTATTACCAATATCATCCATAAAGAATCCACTTAATATACCTACTATTATTCCATTGATAAGAGAGAAACCAATCGCTGAAAGAATAGTGAACCATCCGTTCTTAAAGAACGACTTCAATTTTCTACCTGCTTGTAATCCCATATCTAATAAGAATACGGCTAAGAACCCTTTGAATATATCAGTAGTAAATGGTTGGATATCCATTGCTTGGGTTTCATTACTTAATAGTCCGATCAATAAACTACCGAGTATTAATACTACACTACCATTTAACATAGAGTGTTTAATAATCTTACCTATGTTATCGCCTTCCTTTTTCATTTTACCAAAGTATCGTGTTAACATAACCCCCATAATAATAGCAGGGGCTTCCATAAACGCTAAAGAGGCAACCATATATCCATCAAAACTCAATGAATACATTTGGAGGAAACTAACGGCTGTTACAAATGTTACTGCACTAACAGATCCATATGATGCTGCTATTGCTCCTGCGTTATGTACACCTAATCTTTTCTTCACAAAAAAGAATACGTAAATAGGTATTATTAGTGATAGCAACACACTGAATATAATAGTATAGATCATATCAGGTGTAAATTCACTATGGTTTAATTCTCTGCCACCATTGAATCCTATTGAAAACAATAGGTATAATGATATAAATTTAGATGATGAATCAGGAATACTTAGATCGCTCTTGAAACTAACTGCTAATATTCCCATCAAAAAGAATAATAAAGCAGGATTTAATAAGTTGTCTAATAATAGGTTTAACATATTTATTTAATTGTCGAAGAAGAAACAGATTCTGACATGCTCAGGGTTTCCGCCATTTTCTTTATTTAGTTTTTCTAGATCTTCTATCAATAATTCATAATTTACTAGACATAGAATTTCTCTATTTTTTAATTTAGGTAAGTGTTCCTTTAATTCTTTTAACGTTAAATATGAATGTGAGTGTCCATCACCTGACATATCATTTACTTCTTCTAAGTAAGGTTTACTTGCACTTGGATCAACTCCTTTAGGTATGGATATCACAGATTCGTCATTTTCATCTCCCCTGACACCACCTGCCAAGATATTAAAGAACTGATAGTTTCGTCCATCATAACCACATATACGCCTTTCGATAGTATACCAATATGCTTCATAGTCTTCGTCTTCTTGGTTTCCATAAGTTTCTAATTCCCATTTATCAGCACTAATCCATCTATAATCAAATGTTATATCACCATCGATTATATCTAAGGTCAAATCCCTTCTTTGTGCTTTATCTAATCTACCATAATCAGGCTCGTTACTAAACTTCTCTCTGTATACATGTATATCACATCCCATATTATTTTAATAATTCATCTATTTTAATATCTCTTAATTTTGCTTTGATTAAAGGGTTTTCACACTGCATAAAAAAACCATGTATGTCTCTGAACACGTCATAAAGTTCATCTTGTATACCTTGTGTTATAACACCTTGTTTATTTTCTATATGGATTACTCCTTCGGAACAATCTAAAAACAAGAAGTATCCGAAATTCTCACCCGAATCGGACATCCTTAAATTATCAATATACCCACCTGAGTTCAAATCAAATGTGATATGGATACCCAACTCTTCGATATTAATTATCTTATCAGTTCCCCATGTTACTTGATCAACTGTTGGTTCTATCTTAAAAAGTGATAGAAGAAAATCTAATAATTGTATTTCGGTTAAAGTAATACCCATTAAGTCAAGTTTTCTAATTTCTTATTCCTACTATATGCCTTAAAACCATCAGATATAGATTGTACCCTAATAAAATCACCATTATCAAACTGAGATATTTCTACTATATTTTTATCACTAGAAATAAGATCTGATAATACATAGGAAACAAAGTTTTTTTCATCTTCTTTGTTTTCAAATAAGTTATTATTGTTCGTCTTTTCCATTTTTATTTTCTTTTATCTCTTCTCTTAATTCTGCGGCTCTTTCATAGTCCTCTTCTTCGATTGCCCTTTCTAATAACGTTTCTAAAGATTCTCCAAATAATTTTGCCGTTACTTCTTCCATAGTAAAGAATTCTTCTTCACCGTTATCAATACGCTCGGCTGTTTCTTTTAAAGAATTAGCCACAGAATCTCTGTGGTCTATATCACCATGAAATGTAATATCGAAAAGAATAGTACCGATAACTTCATCAAAAGTAAATTGTCTTTGAACATTAATTACTTCATTGTAATCTTCATCATATACTTTATACGTATTATCTAATCTCACTTCTAGCTCTTTTATAGAATAGATAGGTGTGAAGTCTAATGCGTATCCTATATCTTCGCCCTCTTTCCTTGCTGTGAAATTATTGTGATCATCTATTTCTTTAATACCTTCGAATTCCCAAATCTGACTACTTTTATTCACTTCCAAATAACTTAATTCGGTATCAGCATCTCCCTTTATCATTTCATCATGATATTGATATATATCAACACCTAATGTCCAACCCTTAAATAGAACATCAATCCCCTTATATTTAAATAGGGAATCAAATAAGTTTTCTAAGGTAACACCTTCTTCTATAGTAGTTTCTGATTTCATATAATATGAAAGTTCTTCTACACGAACACCATCGATGTCATAAAATCCATCTTTTTTAATTTTTATTAAACTCTTCATATCTTAATTAGTGATTGGTTTTTAATTGCTTTTCTAATATATCTCATTAGAGTGGCTGCTTTGATCTCTGAATCAAATGCAGTTGTTCCTACATCTGCCTTGTCGTTCATATCGATTGGGAAGATATAATTATCCCCATTATCAGAACCCACTTTATAATAAAGTGTTCCTGCGATAGCGTGATCGAAATTTGCCATTCTATCTCGATCCATTACAATTGATTTTAATATTTCTGTACTCATAACTTTTTCTTATTTTTATTTTGTTTCATACCATTTTTTTAAATTCATCAACTTGATGATCTCTGTTTCAGGAATACTATTCCTATACCACTTTAAATAGAATGGTGCTAAACTATTAGTGATCATTCCATTTCTCAAAAGAAGGTCTCTATTTCCGCTTCCTTTACCACATTCAGTTGTATGAAATCCCTTAAATCCTGATCCCTCAACGAATGTACCATCATCATTTAAATCACTATATATACTAGTCCCTTCTTCTGCTTCATCAATAGCCTTCTCTATTAGATGAGTTAAACTATCTTCAACAGGTTTACTTAATTTTTCCTTTTTCTTAGGCTCAATAAAAAGTAAATATTTTGATTCATCTTCTCTATGCATGTTCTTTATATTTTTTTACAATAAAAAGTTTAGTCTTTTAACATTTGATCAATTTTATAATCTCTTTCTTTAGTTTTGATATCAGAACAAGAGGCTAATACTCTCATCGTTTCTTCTATTACAGCAGGATTAGGCAATCGGTTAACATAAATGTCCTTTTTATATCTTCTTATCAAAATTCCATAAAATTGATGCTCATTATGATAAACAACCATAACTTCATATCTATCAGAAGTAAACATAAAAGAATTGTGATAAAGCTCTCCCTCAAATTTGATATAAGGAAAGAACTTATTTAAGTAAGATTCCATATTATCATATATCTTCTCTATCATCTAATACTTTATTAATGTTATAATCTCTTTTCTTAATTCTAAAAATATCAATTGACTTAAACTCTTCTCTTAATGTTGGAACTATATCATATTTTTTTAGATATCGTTGGAACAAAAAGACATTCTCTGTAGGCTTATTAATATAAACCTCGACCTTTATTTCTGATAAATGTGTATAATCATATAAGAATATTCTAACTTTATTTATTTTAGCAAACCCACCATCTTCATAATAACGCACTGTCGGAAAGCCTTCTGTAGTACGCTCAAATCCCATATATGGATAATAAGTTTCTAGAAATATATCTAACTCTGTGATTACCGCATCCATTACTTTATCTTTTCAAATAATACCTTCTTCTCTCTCTTATTAATAGATTCTAAAACCTCTTCTATCTTATCTTCTCCTAACAACGGCTTATATAATTCAGTTACTTGTTTCAATACATAAAGAATATTAAACAATACTTGTGGTTTATCTTCTTTCCAAGGTTCTTCCACATTAATATATTGGTTCTGATCCTTTAGTAGTTTAGCTATTCCTACGAAGTAGCTTTGTATATCCCAATTCTTAATCAAGTTCTTTCTAAACTCGCTTATTTTTTGGTCAACTTCTCCTTTATATTCATCAGAAGGAACTAAATCCTCATACTTCTTCGTATTAATTAAATGAACTACTCTTGATATTAAGTTACCATAATTATCAGCAAGGTCAGAATTATAAGTATCGATCAGAGCCTTTTCATCAAAGTTGCTGTTATTAAAAGTATGTAATCCTTTCAATAAGTAATATTTAAGTGGTATCAATCCAAATTTATTAAGTTGATCAATTGGATCAATTGTGTTTCCGACACTCTTACTCATTTTATTTCCTTCGTTATCTAAGATAGTTCCGTGTACCAATAATACATCAGTTTGTTTGTATCCAAGAGATTTAAGAATGGCTTGGTAGAAATGCCCTTGGAATCTCAAATTGTCAGGTCCGCATATCTGTATGTTATAACTATCATTCCAATCGGATGCTAAGAAATAATTACATAGGGCTTCAAACCAAACATAAATAGTTTGATTAGATCTAGGTACTTTGATACCCCAATTAAGATTCTCTCTTGAAACAGATACATCTTCACCACTATCAATAACATTTCTCAGTTCTTTCCTCTTGTTCTCAGGGAAAACGAATGTTTCATAAATGTCTTTATACTTACTTAGTTTGAAAAAGAAGTTTTCTTCTTCTACTTCTTCTAGTTCTAATTGTGGGTGGTCAACACATTTACCACCTACTTGTTGTTTATTAGATTTAAATTCCTCACAATTTTTACAATAGTAACCCGAATACTTTTTAAAAAAAATATCATTGTTCTCTTTCACTTTTTCCCAAACATCGTTAACATCTACGTGATGCTGCAGGTCAGACGTTCTATAAAAATTATCATATTTTATATCAAATTTCTCACAGAACTCTTTCCACTGATCAGATAAATCATCAACTAATTGTTTGGGTGTGATGCCTTTTTCTTCAGCCGTGTCGAATATTTTCTTACCATGCTCATCTAAGCCAATATTCAAACAAGAATCGGGTAAATACTTTCTAATAAAATCAGCTTGCACGAATTCTAAACAGTGTCCAATATGTGGATTACCATTAGCGTATGGTAAAGTAGTAGTTATGAAATATTTATTGTTCATCTAATATGTTGTTTATTTTGTTTTCTCTTTCTATTGCTTTAAAGTAGTCAGATGTCAATACGAAATCTCCTAATTTCTCTAATCCTATTTCAGATTCGAATGAACTATAATAATTAGTTACATCATCACTTAAATACACATATAATAGTTTATTATATTGTGCCTTTATTTCTATACAAACGATAGTATGATTATCTTCTGAACAGTAAGCAAAAAATCTCAGTTCGTTTAACTTTTGATATCTTATTGGTAGAATGTGTTCTAATATATTTTTAAACCAAGGCTTTTTATACAACGAAGCTTTTAATTTCTCAAACCGATTCTTATATATACCATAATCATCTAATTCAAGTTTAAATCTATTATACCTAGAACCAATAGTTTTTATAATACTATTAATGTCTTTGTTCGTATAACAATCATATGGTGAGGAGGGATAATAGTATTCTATGTCATCATAATTACCACTTACATCGATATTGTTACTCATAGCCACAAATGTAAGCAAAATATATTAATATATAGATTATAAAAATAAATGTTGATATGGAACGTATTAAAAGGTTTGAGTCGTTTATAAACGATGGAAATTTAGAAAAAATAGACGAAGGTTTGATGGATTTAATCAAAAAAATTCCTGGGGTAGAGAAATACTACGACCAAATTCAAGATGTCGTTATTAAAGTTAAAGACCAAGTAATGGATTATATTGAAGATAATAAAGAAAAATTATCAGACGAAGACCTTGTAAAATTATCAGAGTTCCAATTAGATAAGTCTATTGATCTTGCTGTTTCTGAGAGTAAAGACGAAGAACCCAATAAGAAAAAAGTATTAAACAAAATACTAGATATTATCGGTGTTTCAACAGCCGCAACGGGTTTACTGTCAGGTATCTATTCAATGATCATCGGTGCTATTGAGCAAAGTGGTTATGCTGCTACTCCATGGTTCATCACATGTGTAGTATTATTTATTATAACAGGCGTAGCAAACATTATCAAGGATGATGAAGATGATATAAAAAAGAAGAAATAATTATGGATTACGATAAATATGATTTAATAAACGGAAACGATATGAAAGAAAATTTCAATATCGAACAAGTAAGAGAAACTTTCATTACTAAGTACTGTGCTAAAATGGGTTGGGATAAAGAAGAACTTACTAATGAGCAATTGAGTAAGATTAAAAGAGAAAAAGAATATAAAAACCCAGGTTTAATGCTGAGTTAATATATTCTCCTTCTAACTAATTCAATTAATGTTTAGTCAAAAAACTCGACAACTTGTTCTACTGACTTATCCTTCATATTAAGAAGAAAGTCTAAAAGTTCTACTTTCTCGCTTTCTTTTTCTTTTAAGATAGTATAAGCTTCTTTTAGTTTTTGCTTATCGCTTTTTCTTTTGATTCGAGTAGAGTCCTTAGCTGTTGCTTTTTTGACACCACCTGCATTAGAAATAGCTTCCTCTACCATTTCCATTTGTTTTTCGATATCTTTTTCTTCCCTAATGATACTAAGTACCAAGCTTGCGGATATCTTATTATCCTCAATTTTGTTCTTAATTAACTTAGGTAACAAAGAGATATTCAAGTAGTTATATACTTGTGGGATAGATTTTCCAATCTTAGAAGCTATCTCCTCAACTTTGTAGCCAAAATTAGTAAGTCTTTTGATCGCCTCAGCCATTTCAACATCGTTAAGTGTCTTTTGTCCTGTTCCTGTAATTACCATACTGAACACTTTGTCTTCTTCGTTGCCCTTAAATGGAATAACCTCAATGAATTTAATGTTATGTCCTTTTTCAAGTGCCAAATTAATAGCAGCCATTCTACGGTGTCCATCTACCAATTCATACTTGTCCTCTCCTCGAACTTTCGCAGCTTTTAAAGGCACTTGGAGTCCTGTTTCGACGATAGAGTTCATAAGAGATTCAATATCCCCCATGTCGCTTCTTACGTTAAAGTTTTCTTTCACTACAATATTTCTTGGGTCTACAAGAAATACATCTGTTCTTTTTGTTTTTAATGTGTCCATGTTTGTTGTTTTTTAGTTTATGGTACAAACATAAGACTAAAATTTTTTTAACAAAATTTTTTTAACAAAATTTAACATATACCACTCTAATATTTTTTCAATTAGGTATCATGATCTTGGTATAACATATAATATATGAAGGTCTGTGAACCGAAAACATACCAATATTTGCTATACCATCTTAGTTTTTTTCTCTGAGCGAAAAAAACTACCAAAGAAACTATTAATACAATAGGAAAGAACAACCATTTCATTATATTTTTTGAAAGACCTTCTAATGTTATTGCTGTTTTCCCTATAGCGAATCCAATGATTGATATGAATAAATATATTTGTGCTAAAATTTCCATCACCTATATATTATTCTTTTTTACAAAGTTGTCTAAATTCGGACATTATTTCGTTTCTAATAGGTTTATATTTTTTCTTCAATGTATCCCAATCAGATATTGTTTTGATATCTTCCCAATACGTATTAGCACATTCCCAATCATGTATATCTTTATTGATCATAATTTGAATAGCAAACATTGGTATTCTAATACTATGAAATAATGATTTTTGACCAATGTAAGTATCTCCTTGTTCTATCTTCTTTTTTGCTTTTACGTAACTATTAGAACTAATATGTGATACCGCATGTCGAAACCTTGCTTCTTCAACATGTAAATAAAATTTTTCTTTCTCTAATAAAGGCTCTTTCCATAAGATACATTCAAAACCTTTAGGATCATTCCAATGAAGTCTTTCTTGGAAATAATCAGGTGTTTGAATATGAAAATTAAGATTTTCGAAATTGTGTTCGATATTCTCTACACTATTCTTAGCAATTATTGTGAAATCATAATCAGATTCTTTTGTTGCTGTGTTATAGCAACGAGATCCAAATGGGTATATACACAATACTCTCAATGGATGAAGTCTGAATTCTTCCTTTAATATTTTTAAGATATGTTCTCTTTCCATTTTTTCTCTACTTTATTTACACATTCACAAGCTTTTTCAAAAGTCATTTCCATCGCTTCTTCCACCTCATATTCTTTATAGGAACTTTTCACTTCCAAACACCCCTTTGAATATGTTAAATAGCAATATCCAAATCCACCACTTTGTTCAAGATCGTATATATATAGGTATAATTTTCACTATCTATTTCGTTGTTTAATAATTTTAGATTGAGATCTCTGTTATGATATTCTCTACCATAAAATTCACCCTCTGTTGACACTTCCCAAGATATACCATTGATCTCTTTTTCGTACTTAACTGTTATACTATAAGAACCTTCTAAATTAACAGCATCGTATTGTTTATGGTCAAATATACTTCTCATTTCATTTCGTTTTTAATAAATTCACAGGCTTCGTCAAATGAGAAAGATATTTTTTTATCTACCATGTAATCAGCATCCATCTTATTATACTTCTTATAGTAATGTAGCCAATCTCCCGTATATATGAAGGTGTATCTATACCCTTCTTCGTCTATATGAACAATACTATATGTATAATCTTCAAGATAATTATTAGTTTCAAGAAGAGCTAAGTTTATTTCCCTGTTGTGAAACGTTTCCCCTAAATCTTCTCCTATGGGTGATATCTCCCAATCTAAGTCATTTATATTCTTACTTATACGGGTTTTTTCTCTATATCCACTCGATTGAAATTTAGCATTATATTGTTTATATTGAAATATACTTTTCATCCTTTTTAATTAAATTACAAAAATCATCAAATTCCATTTTTTCAGTGGTTCTTAGATCCTTTATTATTTTTCTTTTCTTAGTAATATAAGCCGACCCTTCTCTATATTCATACACTTTATATGTACAGTAGTGTACAAATTATATGTACAGTAGTGTACAAACCTATAATTCTCTGTATCAACATTATCTTCAATTAGACTTATATCAAAATCTCTTTCGTGATAATCTTGTCCATAGTTAATAATAGGGTATATGCTCCAATCTATACCGTTTATTTCCCTTTTTAATAATGTTGGGCGTATATAGATACCACCATCTTCAAACATTATATCATATTGCTTGTGATCAAATATGCTTTTCATTTTCTTTTATATAATTACAAAATTCGTTAAATGTTATCTGTTTCCTATCTTCAAAAGAACCCAACTCTTCATCACTAGTTCTTATATATGCTCTCTTGTTTGAATATTCATATACAGTTGTTTTCCCGAAGTATTCATATTGGTAATTATCGGAATCTATCTTATCTTCTAAAAGATTTAGATTCATTTCTCTTTGGTGGTACTTTACTCCACAATCTTCACCAACAGGACTTATCATCCAAATCAAATCATTTATCTCTTTGGTAAAAATAGTAGGTTCTTTCCAATAATGACCCCCCTCATCTATTCTATCATATTGTTTATGATCAAATATACTTTTCATTTTTCTTCTTTTATTAATTCACAGAATTCTTCAAATCCCACTTCTATTTCAGTTACTTCTTCATTTTCAGTCCAATAAACATTATGTGTTATTTCAGCTAGTCCATCGTGATAATAGTATAGTTTTTTATCACTTTGGTATATGTATAGATAATTTTCATCATCTATATCATCTGTTAATATACCTATATTAATATTCCTTTTATGGAATTCATCACTTCCCTTATCCGCTAGTTCGTATGGGCTAATTGTCCATTCAATACCATATATTTCATAATGTACAGGTATCATTAATTAACGGATAATAAAAACATAGAGAATTTAAACATTTTACAAATGTATTAATTATTTAGGATATAATCAATTGTTTCGTTTCTTAATCTGTATCTTTCGTCCTTTAAGTAGAATTTACCGTATTGTAGTGTTATTAATTTACATCCCATTAATTTGCTGTGTTGATATAATTTGATTATATAATTACTATCTACTTTCTTTAGAGTTATTTCATCACTAGGCGATAATTTACTTAAATCAACATCCATTATTCCTTTGTGTATCATATAATGTAAAACTTTTTTATCATACTGTATATATTATTTATTATTTATTCTTATATTTGTACAAAATAAAATTATTTACAATGGCAAAAGACGAAATGCAACGAGCCGATTCACATGTTGGCACAGAAAAATTCAATGAAAATACCTATTCAGTATTAGATGACTTATTTGAAGATGAGAACGAAATGTTTGTTTTCACTACTAATAGATACCTATCTATGGCTGCTAAAGCGTATTTAGAAGATATGCAGTTCACATGTTATGGTGATGACTATGAAAATAGGATATTAGCCATCAACCTAGAAGAAGGACACTTTAAGTTTGTGAAAGAGAAGAAAAGCCTTCTTAACAAAGCTGATATCGAACTTCCAATAGATTGGACTGATTTCACAGTTAATATCGAATCTCATCTTAAATCTAATCCACTTACTAAGAAAGAAGAAATTGATTTTGTAGTAAATCCTGTTACTAAAGAGAGTATGCCTATTGATAAAGCAATGGATGTTTATAGAAAGGAATTGGATACACTGAAAGAGACAAAGGGTATTAGTGAAGAAGAGGTTGAGGAACTTTTCAACACAAAAAAGGATAAATTAATGGCTGAGATGAATAGCACTGCTTATACATCTACTGTTGATCCTAGCATAAGCCTTAAAAATGGTTTATACAATACTATCTTAGAGCTAATCGATCATAATGGTTGGTCTGATTTAATCGTTGAAAAATATGAAATGAACCCACGTGTTTTTGTAAACAATTATGGTGATGTCACAGTTGATATTAAGATCCTTACTGATCTTGGGTTCGAATATCTTATTAAAAACGAAACTATTGACATCGTTGATAGTGAATTTATGAATAACCGATCAATTTTAGTTAAATATGAAGGACAAGAATAGAGAACTTCTTTGGGTAGTAGACTGTCAGCATGATTTTATGGATGCTGATGGTAAACTATATGTAGAAGGCGCAGAAGATATCAAAAGTAATCTTAAAAAGGTTATGGATGATTTTAAAGACCACAGTATAGTATTCACACAAGATTGGCATTACTATGATTCGGAAGAATTGAGTACAGAGCCTGATTTCGTGAACACTTTCCCTGAGCATTGTATGGCAGGAACTATTGGTGCAGATCTAATCGATGAAGTAAAGCCTGACCACTATGATCTAATAGTGAATTGGGATCAAAAACTATCAAGGATTGGTCTTAATAATACTATAATAGAAAGGTTTAATATTCTTTTAAGGAAGGATAAATTTGACTTTGTTTCAGGTAATTCAAATTCTAAACAATTTCTAGCTCTACTGCTTGATAAGTTCGATAAAGTATATGTTGTTGGAGTAGCAGGGAATGTATGTGTGAACCAAGCAGTACTTGGTCTTAAAGATTACTTTGAGGTAACTGTCATCGAAAACGCTATCTCTGATCTACCTAATATACCTTCTTGTGTCGAAAATTGGAAAAACATGGGAATTGAAGTAATATGACAAAAAAAGAACACTTTTCTTTAATGTTTAAAAGCTTTGAAGTAGATCCTGATTCTTGGGTTAGTGATCGATATCGAGTACATAACAAGAAGCTAAACTGTAATATATGGATAGCTAATGGCTTAATATACTTTGTTGTTAATAGAAGTCCTTGGTCAAATGCTAAATTATATAATATGAATCCTTGGGAACAACTTAAACTTTATTTCACTTATTTAAAGTGGAAAAGAAAAAATAAGAAAAGTAAAAAGTATTCTGATATAAGGGTGGATATAGATGACCGATATAAAACCTATTTAAACAGACACGAAACAATTGATAAAATATTAGAAAACTTATAAATGGCTAATAGTTATGATAACATACCTGTTTACCACCCAAATGGTAAATTAATGTTCTTTGGAAGTGAGAAGAAAGTAAGATTTTACACAAAAAACAATCTTGCTGATCATACCGAGGATGGTGGTATTATACTTACGTTTGAACCAAAGGGATTTGGCGAAGATGATAAGTATCTAAAACCTAGAAAGAATAGATGTGTCGTGACAGGAAACACTGATAAGTTGAATAAACATCATATTGTTCCTTATCAGTACAGGAAACATTTACCTGATCAATATAAAAATAAAAATTGCCATGATCTAGTTTTGATAGACATCGAAACTCATGCTGATTATGAGAGAGAAGCGGATGCACTAAAAGAAGAATTGATTGATATATATGTTCCACAAGATAAGGTATTATTTAATTTCAATTTAGACCGTGTTAAGAAGATTTATAACACAATGGTTAGGCATCAAGATGAAATACCATTAGAAAGGTATAAAAAGATGTCAGAAGAGTTAAATTCTATCTTAAATGAGATGGATCTTACTGAAGAAGATGTTCCTAATATTGAAAAAATTAATTTAACTAAAATAGTTATAGAAGAAATCGGTGTAGAGGAATTAATACTCCTATGGAAAAGACACTTTATTGAACACACATCACCTAAATTTTTACCCGATTGGTGGAACGTAAACGAGGTTAAAATAGTAGACCAAAGATGAATATAAGGGCGAGGAAAATAATTACTAATGTAGTTAAGAATCGATTAACTGATTACTTAGGTTTTGATGTAGATCTTCTCTATAAAGAGGCAGACTATGTGGCAATATTTGGTGGCTCTGTTCGTGATTCTATTAATGGGGATACTATTAACGATGTCGATATTTTATGTTTATATAATAGCGCAAAAATACTTGTTTCTGCATTAACCGAACAAGGATATAAAGAAGTGGAATATATCAAGAAAGATATGGTAGGTCTATATAAAGATATTAAGGCAATTAATGAACCAACTACTTATATTAAAGGTGGTAGCGTAGTTCAGATAATTAAACCTGCCTTAGAGTTCGGTGAAAATAACATATACAAAGCTTACTCGGAACTATTATATAACGTAGATCTAAGCTGTTGTGGTGTGTATTATGATGGAATACATGTGAAAGAAAGTATCAATGAATCCATCTATCGAATTATGTTAAAGGATTTTCATAAAGTACACGATGCGAAAATGATAAGCGAGGATAGAATTATTCATAGAATTAATAAAATGACAGATAGAGGTTGGAATTATTACGAAAGTTGGCACACTATGCCCGATATAGATATAAACATTATTAACAATTATATAAAGGTAATGGAGAGAGATGTAACAATCGATTCCATATTGACTTAAACATTTTTAAAAATAATTATAAAATAATAAACTTAAATTAACTATGTACGAAATTAAAATTATATTATTGAGTCTGATACCTGCAGTAATTTATATTTTTTTCACATATATAACTACTCCATATAAGAGTTGGGATGTGAAAAGAGCAATTGCTTATTTCATCGGGGGATCACTGTCAGCACCTCTCGTGTTGGCATTCCATAACTTTTTCCCTAGTTGGGGAACAGGGTATGAAATGTTTGATAACGTTGCTTTTCAAGTAATGTTTTTCTCGTTCATACAAATTGCACTTTTAGAAGAAGTCTGTAAGTATAGTATGTTCTACCTATTAAAGATGCAGATATTACCTGTATATAAATTAGGGGGGAAGTTACCAAAGACTAAAAAACTATTACCTAAGAAGATAGATAAACATCCTATTTCCATTATGATATATGCAGGAGCAGTATCATTAGGCTTCGCTTTTATTGAAAATATAAGCTATGGAGTAAGGATAGGTCATGAAATACTTTATGCAAGAGCCGTTTTTTCTATGGTAATACATATGGCTTGTGGTATGATGATGGGATATTGGATATCACTTGCTGAACATAAATATAAAATCACAACTAACCCAACAGATGATATTATAGGTAAATCTATATTTGATGTCTTTATGGCTAATCAAAGTGGACTGAGAAAGTTCTTCTACTTATTTATGGGATTATTCACTGCCGTTTTCTTTCATGGGTTATATGATTTTAATCTATTGTCGGTATATAGATTTGTTCCTTCATTAGCTGAGGGTAATATAGCATTAACAATCCAATTCCTTATTTTAACAGTAGCAGTTATACTTGTTAAGAAAATGATGGATCATTTAATAAAATTAGATTTAAAAAATAAAACAATTAAACAATGAGGAACTTAAATTATTCAGAATTAGAAATAAACATCACGGCATGGATCAATGATTATGCTAATAGTGCTAATATCGATACCTTAGTACTTGGTGTATCGGGTGGGATTGACTCTGCGGTTGTTTCTACATTAAGTGCCAAGACAGGTAAGAAAGTAGTATTACTTGAAATGCCTATTCATCAGAACGTTGATCAGGTAACAAGAGCTAAGAAGCACATCGATTGGTTGAAGTCTAACTACGATAATGTAGAATCATATCAAGTTGATTTGACTAATACATATGAAAGTATGGTTGAAACACTTAGCCAAACTATTGATTTCAATAAAGACGAAGATCGTAAGTTACTTACTTTGGCTAATACTAGATCTAGAATTAGAATGTCTACTTTGTATGCTTATTCTAATATGTATAAAGGCTTAGTAGTTGGAACAGGTAATAAGGTCGAAGATTTTGGCGTTGGCTTCTTTACTTTAGGTGGAGATGGACAGGTCGATATGTCTCCTATTGCAGATCTAATGAAATCAGAGGTATATGTGCTTGGTAAACATATGGGAGTAATCAATGAGATCTTAGAAGCAAGACCAACAGACGGTCTGTGGGATGATGGTAGAACAGATGAAGATCAAATAGGTGCTACTTATGATGAATTAGAATGGGCTATGGATTTCATTAGAGATAATACTAGAATGGAGCAAGGAATTAAACCATTCTTAGATTACGAAGAATCTGATATATCAGAAAGAGAACGTGAAGTATTGGCAATTTATTTAGATAGACATAATAAGAATAAACACAAGATGGTATCTATTCCTGTGTTTAGAATAAGTGATGAACTTTATACCGAAGAACATGCGTAGTAGAATAATTAACATATTAGGTAATATACCTATTTGGGTAATGATTTTATTATTCCCCACTCTATTATCATTGGGACTATTCCAACCAACTGATCATTACACAGGTAGTAGCAGATTATTTATAGCCCTATCTATTATTTTTACTTTAGTTATATCATGTATTTCTGTTGCATTAGACGAAGAGTTTAACACTTTACAAGAAAAAGAAAAGGTTAAAAATTTTAGACTTGGTAATAAAAAGAAGTTAAATAGTATATTATCAACTAATATCGAAGATGCTAATGAAACTTTCATCGAAGAACTTAAAAAATTAGAAAATGACTGAATATAAGAAAATGAAATTGATGGGCATTGCTGCCCTATTAACCCAATGGGTAGTATGCATGGTTATTCCCTTGGGTTTAAATTATTACTTTTTATATAACATAGCTCCTATTTTTTGGTTATTATTGGTTAGCTACCCACTTACTTTTTGGTTAATAAGAGGTGGCTTATATGATAGTAAAATTAAATTTTATTTTTTCAAGATCCCAAAAACAGTGGTTACTGATTATGGGTATACGTATGCCCACTTTGGAATAGATGCGTTAATGGATATGGATTCAAATTATCCATATAATTTATATCTATATTCAAATAAATTATTCTATTGGGAGGTAGAAGCAAAAGATAAGTCTTTAGAGAAAGAGAAGTATTATGATATAGATTATATGAAAGACAAAATAAATTTTTTCCATCATAAAAAATTATACGATAATCCCAAAAAGAATATATCTTTCAAAAAATGGAATGGTATTGCTACTGAAAGAAAAGAGATATTAAGAGATGTGACAATAGATAGGGTTCTAAACGATTAATTATGAAAAAATTACAATATTTATATTTTTACTTTACTGTATTCTTTCAATTTATGGTTAATATCACATTGTTGATAGGTATATGTTGGAGTCTATATGAAGCGACCAATTCAGGTTCGGTTTTGTTTGCGTTATTATTTTCTGTTTGTTTTACCATAATGATATTCATACATTCTTCGGACATATATATGTGTTACATATTCGATGCTCCTAAACCACATATGACCAAATATGGAATATATTATTATATATTAGAACACAATGATGATAAAGATGAATATGTTTTATCAATTTATCAGAATATGTTTTTCTTCTTTGGTAAAGTTGTAGATATTTCTTTTCACTCTGATGAAATAGATAACGTAAACATATCTGATGAAATTGAAAGAATAGCCTATACTAATAAAACGAAATCAGAAGAAAGGGATAAACAGAAAAGAATTGACAAAGAGGAAAATAAGAAAAAGAAAGAACAAGTTAAGAAAAAGCTCAATCGAATTAAAAATATCGAAAAGAAAGATGATTTTGAAGAGCAAATAAGTAAACTTTAAGGTGAATTTCATCTATAAATATATAGAAATAAAGATAAAACCATGGATTTTCAAAACAAAGAACAAATTATAACCAATTATTTAGCAGATATAGATTTTATTAATGATAATTGGAGTTACAAACAGATCAAAAGAGATCTTAAAGATAAGTTGGGCGAAGAACCTGCAATTGATATCTTATATAAGAAAGATGTTAAACTGAATGAAATAAATTCAGAAGCAGAAGAAATCAAAGTGATTGACGAAGTAAAAATTGTATTCTCACCTGAGTTAGATCAAAAGTTTAAGACATTGACATTTAAAATAGGAGCATGATATTAATTATAGACGGTAATTATTTACTACATAGGAACATTTTCTCATTACATAAGGAAAGAAAGCTTTATGGACACCTAGATGATTCTTTAACATTGAGTACAAAAACGTATTCTAGTTGGTTTCCTTTTAAGGAAATATTTTTCGTATCTGATAGCAAGGTCAATTGGAGAAAGGTCTTTTATAAAGAGTATAAAGGAAATAGGGATAAGTCTAGTGATATCGATTGGGAATTTGCTAATGCTACCTATGCTGAGTTTAAATCCGCTTTACCTAAAAGGTATACAGTAATGGAAAAAGAGATGGTAGAAGGGGATGATTGGATCAGTTATCTAACTAGATATTATAATAAAGTAAAGAAAGAATCTGTGCTTATCATAAGTAATGATGGGGATATTAAACAGTTATTGAATTGTTCCCCCGATCATATTAACTTGATGGTAAATGAGAACTTTAAGTACGATAATATTTATGTACCCGAAGATTATAAAACATGGCTTGCCACAGCGAATAGTGGTCAGGTAACTATGGATTCTCTATTCGATGAAACTGAAAGTGAGAAAGAAGAAATGATCAAGTTCATTAAGTCTTTATTACACAGACGTGAAATAAAAGAAGTGAATTATAGACGTGTTCTTTTAGAGAAAATTGTAATGGGGGATAGGGGAGATAATATTAAATCCGTATATATAAAGAATAATAGAGGTATCGGTGAGAAAACTGCTCAAAAAATAGTCGATAAGTATTATGATTATTTCGGCAAACCCACATTTAATAAAGAATGTTTTGATAGAGTTGTTGACATTGTAATCGAAGAAAAAAAATTAGAAAGTAACGAATTTGATAATATTAAAGAAAACGTACTTTTCAATAATAAATTGGTTAACTTATATAAGTTACCTGATAATATTAAAAAAATGATAAAAGAAGATTATGAGAATAGATGAATTAGTATTAAGGTTCAACGAAAAATTTAACTTAAATAAATTCACGATCATAGGATTAGATGGAAGCACAATATTGTTTTCTTCTAAAAATGATGGCTATGGAATAACGTGGGATATTATGACAAGGGAAATTGAGTTCTTTGAACATGGACATAAGATAGGTTATCTTATCAACGAACACGGAATGAATAGAAAAGAAAAAGTTAATATCAATAACCAACAAGATCTAATTGCCTCATTAGCTAGGTGCGTTAGAAAAGAATCTGATGTTAGAGAATTAGTAGATAAAAAAATACAGACTGAAATATATAATGAAGATTACGAAACAGTGATCAAACTAAGAGAGTTCTTAGATATCATTAATTAATTTTTCAATCACAATATCCCTTACCGAAGCCCTTATATTATTTTCAGATAAGAAGTTAATATAATACAATTTATCGTTTTTAACAATACTTAGTTTTAGACCGTTTTCCTGAATGTGAAAATGGTCTATTCTATTCATAATCACTAAGTGTTTCAAAAGTTCAACCCACGAGTTAACCCTTTCGCTTTTGACGAAAGGGTTGCTCATTAGAATTAATTCTTTTTCTAAATAGGATCGTATTTCTTCTTTAGTGTCTATAACCTACTAATTTTTAATCTTATATATTAGTAGGATTTAGACCCCTATTACTTCTGCATAAAGTAGTCTTTATTATTCTCGATACGCATCTTATCATCTTGTTTGAAAGACTGTGGTGCTTTCTTCAAGATCTCTAATAAATCACCATATAGTTTCCTAGCATCAGTCTTTCTACCCGTGTGATAACAAGAGTTAGCATACAGTTCGATAAACTTCCACTCATATAACCTACTATCTAAGAAAAGAACTCTTTTCGGATATGGATTATTTTGATGAAAAGTATAATAAGCGAACTTAGAATAGACATACGCCATATCCCAATCACTTTGTTGTTGGTAATGTTCGATCATTATAGAAAATGGTTCACCTCTTAGGTTATCTATACGATAAGCCTTCATAAGAGCTTCTTTCACTTCTTCAAATGGTCTTTGTAATCTATATAAAATAGTACCAATTCTAAATTGTGCGTAAAATCTTTCTTCTTGATATCCAAAGTTATGCTCAATTCTTTCATTATAATACTTAATAGCACGTCTTAGCCTTTCTTGGTTCTCAGGCTCGTTGTTCTTAATACACGAAGAATCGTGATAAGATTGAGCAGTATAAAAAATCCATCTAGGATCTCTATCTACATTATCAATATAATCTTCTAATACGGTAGCGTGGTTTCTATATTTTTTAGAAGTATCTTCTTTCCAAGATCCACCATCCATTCTTACGATTACATCAATTCCCTCACATAATCCTGAGGTCATATTGTTGTTGGTTTTGTCTTCGGGTACGATGAACTCATGGACAGGACCCCAAAACTTAAACCCCTTGTCTAATCTAAACAGTTCGTTTCTAGTATATTTCATAGATCCAATATGAGTATTGAACATATAAATATCCTTATCTAGTTTCTGTTTATCAAACGTAGGTGCTAGTTTGATCTCTTCATCAGCATCTAACCAAAATCCATAGTATGTACTATCATCGCCCTTTCTATTCAGAAAAGTTTCTTTTGCCATTTTTATGGAGTAGTTTCTACTGTTTTCAAAGTTGTCAAATTCTCTTTCAAACACATGTGTTTCGATTCCGTTGTCTGCTCCCCACTTATTGATCTTCTCAATAGTATCATCCGTAGATCCTGTGTCTACAATACAAATACCATCGGCTAAATCCTTAATAGAGTTTAACATTCTTTCTATTACATGTGATTCGTTCTTAACGATTTGAACATGTACTAATTTATTTTTTACCATATCTAAATGCTTGATTTTAATTCTTATATAGTAAATCCATAATAAAGTTTAAACATTTAATCAATAATTAAATATATAATATATGGAACTAAGAAATTTCTTCGGTAAATCAACAGATGAGATCAAGAAAATCATTATATCAGAATTTCGTGCTACGGAACAAACTGCCGAAAAACTATCACACGTAACAATAGGAATAGTTGATGTACCGACATTTCAGTTAATGTATTTAAATAAAAATAACATAATACAAGATGTATCATTAATGGCTAATACTAGTTCTAATAGTATTTCATATGTTACATCACAGTATAAATATATAATTTTATATAACATCGAAGGAGATCCACAACTGATTAGGTATTATCATTTTACGGAAGAAGAATATTTTAAATATTTCCGAACAGATATAGCAAAAAACAGAGATGTTAAAATAGATAATATCTTAGGCTCTGATTAAACCTTTTTCATAAATAACATATAATACTATGTTTTGTGAATTAGATATAGAAGACAGAAAGGAGATTATAAGCGATTACAACGTTTCTAAGGAGCTAGAAGAGTATTTGATCCACTATCTAGTAGAAATAAGCGATATGGACTTCTTTGAGTGTTACAATAAAGAAGTATTGGATGTAGGGGAAGCTACCTTAGCTCTTTTTTTACTTAGGAGAAAACCTTATATAGTATTATCACGGATAGATACATATTTAATAAATAACCAACCTGAGTATTTATTAAGTTGTTATGAATTTGAAAACGATGAAATAGATAAATACTTTGAAAATTGTCCCTATGGGAGAATCTATAAAAGAGACGAAAGAATAAAAAATATATTAGAATAATATGGAAGATTTAAGAAATAGTTATAACGTAAATAAAGGAAATAGTAATATAGGAAACTTTTTGGGTTTCATATTTTTAAGAAGAAGAACATTAATCTTTATCTTATCGGCTCTATTAATATCATTTGTAGTATTTTTCCCTGAAATAATAGGTAAGTATTCTTCAATGTGGTTGAATGATCTTTATTCCTCATTTATGACTAATAATAGTATTAGCCTAGAAGCATGGTCTACATCCATGGGAACAGTATTCTGTATAATAGTATTCTACGGATTAATTAAGTGGATCAACCGTTATTAAGTAACGATCTTCAAAAGATGAAGAATCTAATTCATCTACTCTTACTACACTTATTTTATAACCTTTATTGAACTTCATTACACCCAATGAATTATAAGTAGTGATTGTATCACCATTTGATAGATTGGAATCTGTTATCTCTTGTACTATATAAGCATTTAGGTTAGCGTTCTGTGAGAAGTCAACATTAATAGTATTTCCGTTTTCAATAGAATCGATTAAATACTGTCCATCGATAGATATTGGATCTTCTGTTCCTAAATAAACGTTCTCTAAAATAATAGTATCTCCTTTTAATAGACCTGCTGTTCTGTTAACATTGATAGATATAGTTTCACCATCACTATTCAATTGGAAACTGTTTACTCTTTCGTCAATATTCTTCCAATTATAAGCAGTGTTTTGGGCTTGTTCAGAAGCATTAAAATATACAGGTAGATCTACCCCTAATCTCACTTCTTTAAATACAGGAGTTGCATTTATTTCTTGATATGATATAAAGATATCCAACCTCTTATTCTCAGTAGATTCTAATGATCCGTCTACTATGATATCAACTTTTTGTTTATATGCTAAATCAGTATTTAAATACACATTTAGCTTTTCCTCATCAGGTAAAGTTTGATCCACATTATCATCATTGATAATACGAACTAAAAAGTCTTTACCATTAGGTACTAATATAGCTTGTGGGATATTCCCATCATCATTATATAAGTTGATTGTATTTATCTCTGTGATAGTTTTATACCCTGCTTCGATTGAATTCAATTTAATCTCAGGTGGTGATTTGGAATTATCTTTCTCTACCTCAATTGTATCAGAAGAAACCATTTGATTAGTGTTATATAATCTAATTAAATTAGTTAAGTTTTGTATTTGAGAATTGATGTTACTAATATCACCGTTAGTATAAACGAGTTGTCTTAATCCCTCTACTTGATCATAAATAGCTTTGTTCTCTGATATAATCCTACTAGCTGAATCATTGAATGTGATAAGCCTTCTCATTACTTCATTATAAAGGTTGAACCCGAATAAATTGTTCGTGAATTCGTTAGAGAATTGTGGTTGTGGCTGCTCAGTAGTTAACTTAGTATATCTGTTTAACGCAAACTGATATGCAGTACCATCTTGATCGTTGTTAGCCGCTAGTTTTCTTACCTTCGGGAATCGATCACCAGGATTGGTTGGATCATTATCGGGGTTATCTATAAGAGATATTCCGTATAAATTTGTTGAGATATTACCATTAGCATCCTCTACATCATAATACCAAAGTATAGCATTAAAGTCAAAATTCTCAGGAAATTGTCCATTTATTTGTTCTGTGTTAAATTCATCAAAGTTCCTTAATTCGTTATTAAGGATATTCATTTTAACATAATGGTTTGTGTCAAAATCAACATTTAATCCATCTAAGTTAGAACTATCGAATGTTGCATTATTAGTGTTTCCAAATGCACCAAAATAATCCCCACTCTTTCTATTAAAATCACCTGTCGAACTTAAATATGTATATTCATTTAAATTATCATCATTGTCATATTGTGCGTACTGATCGCCAGGGTAATTAGTAGGATTGTTTACAATAGGGCTATTGAAATTCTCACCACCTAATATCTCAGGTTGGAATTGAGAATTAAGTATAGGGAATTGTAATGATGGTTTATAATTATCATCAAATGTTGTTCTAAATAATATGTCAGGTGTCGATCCTGCAGTATCGCCTAAGAAAGCTAATATCTGATCATATGAAGTATTTTGAGAAACAACATTATTATTTCCTTGTACTTCTCCTATATATTGTACTAATCTATCATACACTAATTGTGCATAACCATTACTTTCTGTTTGCTCATTCCCGTTATAGTTTATATCGAATATAACTTTATATCCATCTGTTCCTGATGGAACTGTAATAGAAGTTACTTGTGCATACTTAACTATCTCAGGGAAATTGATATTCTCTACATCTACAAAGTTGACAAAATCACCAACTCTATAATTGATACTACCTTCGAATTCTACTTCTAGCTTACCTACAACAGTAGGCGATTCATAGAAACTACTAATAGAATCTTGTGGTGTTTCTCTCTCTTTCCATAAAAATTCTTTGAAATATTCTGTATCATTTTGATCATTAGAATCAAATTCATCTAAATCACCGAAATATTCATCTCCATCTATTGCTAATTCGAAATCAATTATATTAAGCTTTCTACACCATTTCCAAAAAAGCCTTTCTGTGTTCGTCTTTAACAAACTGTTTTCATAAAAGAAATTATTATCGTCTACTTTAGTTTCCCTTATTACCACCTCTTGGTTTGCTACATAATTTCGTAGCGAGTTTACTACTTTATCCCCAAAGTCTGTTGTTTCGTTATTAGAAGAAGAATAAAATACATTTTCTATATCCCAATACTTAGGCTCAGTGTCTGAGTTAATTTGTGATTTAGGTAAATTCAACAACACAAACTTGCTAAAATTTATTTTAAAATTCGGTGCTTGTTGATTGATATCTTCTTCTGCGCCAGGAAAGGCGTATACGGTTGTCCCGTTTTGTTTCAATGCTCTATAAAGTGGTGTAGACATATTTTTAGTTAATTTTCTTTCAATATATATTTAAATTAGCACTCTCCGATATAATATATATGCTATGTATGTTATAACACAATTCTTTAGAACAGATAGAAATACTATTAATCATAGCATAGATAAATTGAATAAATTAGTAGTAAATGGTAAGATAACTAAAGCTGTTGTGTTCTCTGATATTAGAGTAAGGGGATTAGATCCTAAAATATTATTATTACATAAACAAACTAGATTAAAATGGTCTGACTTATTCAAGTTCATTATAGATAGTAATATGAATAAACAAAGGGTTTATGTATTAGAACCAAATTGCTTTGAAATACCTGTAATGAATCAGAGTGGGTTTAAATTAATACCCAATGGTATCTATGTTAAAGATCTTGATAAAGTATATAATATAAACAGGTTCGTCTTCGATGATTATCATTTCTTGGACGCTAATATCAATATCAACAAAATCAAAGTAGCTTCTATTTGCCACATATATTATGAGGATTTATTAGAAGAAATGATTAGTAAGTTAAAGAGTTTAGATCATTTTGAGACTACTTATTATTTCACCTTAACAGCATATAATTCTACGGTTGGTCAAAAAAGATGGATAAAGAAACGACTGAAAGAAGAATTTACTAATTGTGAGATACTTGAATTACCAAATAAGGGATTGGATATAGGGACTTTCTTTAAAGTATTAGAGAAAATTTATAATCTCAATTATGATTATATTATCAAAACACATACTAAGAAATCAATTAAAACATCAGGTAGTTATTTCGGTAATATATGGAGAAAAGATTTACTTGATATCACTGATATAGAAAAGATAGATGATCCACTTAAATCAAGAGAAATTATGATCGGATCTAAGAAATGGATTATCCCCGTTGAAAAAGATGGATTAAATGATAATATGATTGTAAATTTAAAGACAGAATTAAATATTATAAAAGGACATCAGTTTGTTGGTGGTACTATGTTTTGGCTAAGGTTTCCTACATTAAAAAAATATTTCTCCTTAGATCAAATTAAAAAGTATTACAAAGAATTAGAAGAGGGTTACTTTTTCCAAGTAGATAAAAAGAATGGGGAGTATCTAACCCATAGCTTCGAACGAATATTTGGAATGATAGTAGGAAATGAAGGAAAGAAAATAAAAGGAGTTTAATATATTTTCATTACCTTTGTCAGTATGAAAACACTAATAGAACTAATATTTGAGGGGGATCTCGATTCTATTAAGAAAAGAGCGATAAAAAAAGATTATGGCTCTTATTTACTCACTGCTTGTGAAGAAGGGAAGTTAGATATTGTTAAATATTTTATCGAAGAACTAAAAATAGATCCTACTTATGATCAAAACTCTCCAATAAGAGGCGCAACACAAAGAGGTAAATTCGAAGTAGTTAAACTATTATCAACATATAAAAATGTTGATCCTACAGATAAGGGTGGGAAAATTATTTATAATGCTGCCCATAATGGGAAAGATCAAATTGTTGAATTCTTATTAGATAATTATACATTTAGTCTTTATTCTATATTAAGTGGAATAGTGGGTGCTTTGATGAATAATCAAGAAGAAACAGCTATGTTTATTTTAAGCCGAAACAAAAGAGACACACAAAAGATGTTAAATATACTAAACGATGAATCCGAAGTTAGAGAAAAATTAGAAGTTCACCTTTATAGATATTTAAAATATAAGCCATATATATTAGCATTATTTAAAAGATATATGATTGAATCAAGAGAAGATATAATTAATACAATAGATATATGATTGAATCAAGAGAAAATATAATTAATACAATATTAGATGAGAGAAGTTAGTAAAGAAGAAGTCATAGAAAGTCTTAGAAAAGACTACACACAAGAAGAAATAGATATTATATTCGCTTTTCATACCGATCATAAAATTGTTGAAGCAGATGGTAGACATAGGTGGAAAGAACTGTTGGATTCAAATACAGAAGGGATGACACCTAATGATGTGGTTCGTAGATTCTGCATTGATGAAATAACTTTGGAAGAATATATGGGATATTATAGAGATATAGGTTATTCTTTATATGGATATTGGGAGATTTTTTGTTTTAATAATGACTTCGATGAAGAAAAATACAAGATAGAAATGGCACACAAGAGAGATGAATTAATTGATGGTGTATTAGATAATGGATAATGTTCATAAAGAAAATATCACTAAGGTAGTATCCTTAGTGCGATCTAAGGATTTTAGGGGGCTTAGTTCTTTTCTAGATGGAAGAAATGATCTAGAATTGTACCTCTGTGCTTTAGAATTATCCACAAACTTAGAATTTACAGAAGCTTTTGATTATATATTAACTAAGGATTTAGATTTTAGTTCAAGTAAAGCTGTTTCTGTGTGTGCTATGAGTGATAATACCACAGGAACATTTTTTTTAAAAAGGTTATTAGATGATGGTAGATTTAACCCGAACGGAAACGAGAATAGTGGTGAACCCTTTTATTATGCTGCTTCATTCGGCAATATAAATAACGTTGGGTTACTATTGTCTGATAGTAGAACAGATCCATCACTTAGATACAATAGAGGAATAATATATCTAATAATATCAGGACATACCCATTTAGTTAAGGATATTATCCAAAAATATGATATTGATATCAGTATACCTAATCAAGATATTATTATAGAAGCAGCTAAGACTAACGATTTAGAACTAATTGAATTACTATTGTCTGATGAGAGAGTTGATCCTAGTTATAATGATAACATAGCAGCAGTGTTATCAACTAGAGGAAATAATATAAACATAGTGTGTGCCTTTCTAAGACACCCTAAGGTTGATATAAATAGAGTATATAATAGGATATATGAAGAATACAATAAAGATGGAACTCGAATTATAGATGAAGCTAAAATTAAATTAAGAGACGAAATAATAGATGAAATACTCAGATAGAATAAAAAGGTTAGAAGACTATTTACTCGAAACTATAATGGACGAAGATCTAACTGAAATTCGGCACATATTAGAAAATGAAGAATTTGATCCATCGTTCTCTAATAGTTATGCTTTATATTATGCTTGTATAAACGAAAAGATAGAAGCGATGAAGATTATTTTAATGGATCATAGAATAGATCCTCATGGGGACCCCATTAGGTCTTGTTTATATTATATGAAAGTTGATATGGTTAAACTTTTATTAAAAGATAAAAGATTAGATCACGATAAAGTAGTCAATGATATTATATATAAGGAGGATACCAATAGTAATGTTCTTATAGATCTATTTAATAAATGTAAAGCGGAGCTAAGGGATGATTTAATTGATGAAATTTTAGAAAATAGTTGATATATTAAAAATTATTCTTATATTTGTATCGAACTAAAAAACTAAAAACAATATGAAAACTTTCAACTATCAAGAACTAAAAGACCAACTTTCTAAAATTGAAATCAAATTAGAAGGAGACGAAGTAGCAACTTATTTCGATGGTCGTCAAAAATCAAGAAAAACAGTAAGTACTAGATATGAGATCTTTGATTTCAGACCATTTGTACTTCAGTGTATTGAAGAAGCAATGAAGCATTATACCATTGCTAAGTATGAACTTCTTATCTACAAAGGTGTACAAGAGATTAGATTGTATTCAGAAACAGAAACTATTAACGGTGAAGAGTTCACAAGAGCTTTCTACTTGATCAATAGTTCTGATAAGTCAAAGGCACTTAGCTTTAGCTACGGGTTAAAGCACAAAAACTTCCACTTTATTTCTAAGAAAGGAAGTATCACTAAAAAACATTACACAGGTATCACTGAATATGTTACTGATAGAGTTGATATGGATGATACAATCTTCCAAGATCAATTAGAGATCCTTAAAAAGATCATCGGAGATAAGATCTACATGTCAAGTGTTCAACAAGTAGTAACAGAAAGCGAAGTACTTGCTGAATCTAAGATCACTTTGAAAAGAAATCTTGGAAACCTTTGTCTATCTATGTATTCTACTTCTCATATGACTGAGATGCACGAAGAAGACAGAAAGAAACTTTATGTTCCTTATTATGCTAAGGACAGAGTGAATGATTTCACCGAGAGTGGGAAAGATTTCATGGTAGATAGTTTCTTTGTTTTCAAGAACTACCTTAAAATGTTTAAGGACAGAGATGCTACTACAATCAAGAAAGAGAGCGAGAGAATCGCAAAGCTTTCTGTGATCAGTAACAGAAACAGTTTTATCGAAGAATTGCTTCAAGCATAAAATCACTAACTGAAACAAAAAGGGGGGAATGGTTTTATTCCCCCCTTTTTTGTTATATTTGTAATATGAAAGTACGATCAAGAGTAACAAAGGCTAACTTAATAGAAGGGAAAATCTACACCGTAGAAAGTATCTTCAATGTTTACAAGAAAAGAAATTCTTATAATGTTCAGTTAGTAGGAATAAATCAATCTTTCCCATTAAAACATTTTCGGAAATTAAATGGCGATAAAATAAATCCGCAACACGATAGAGCATTCCTTGATAACCCTTTCCGTAAACTAAAGGTAGGAGATTTCCTTAGGTCTGTTTCTAAGAAAATAACCACATTAGAATACGGAAAGATCTACGAAATAGAATCAGTGCTTTATACTGTTTATTCTCCCACGGTTAGTTTTAAGAAAGATATATCTAAATACTATTCGCTAACAAAAGAAAACTTTGAGATCATAGATAAAGTAGCTATGAGAGATCAGAGAGTCGATGCGGTATTAAATGACACTGAAATTGAAAGTCTACAATATGACGGTAAGCCGTATTTCGATAACTATGAAAAAGAATATGAGATAATATCTCTCATACAGAAAGCGATTATATACAAAAGAAAGACTAAAGTAGATGCTTCTTTAAAAGAAGTTATCGATCATTTCTGCAGCCAACATAAGTTGGTCACAAAAGAGGACGTAGTAAATTTAAATTATAACAAATTATTAAATGAAAGTAATAGCTATTAAAAACACAAAAACTTTAATTAAAGGTAAAGAATACGAAGTCAAAAAAATAGATCAATATCGAGGAGGATATTCTTTGGTGTGGTATATCAATATAGTTGGTTTATCTAATACATTTACGCTAGATTCGTTTCGTACATTATTAGGCAATGAGATAGAAGAAAATAGATATATATCAAATAAGGATTGGTATACAGAGTTGACTAATATAAGAGAAGCACAAAAAGGGGATATTGTAGTGTGTGTATCTAAAACACTTAAAACTTTGACCTATGGTAAATATTATACCATCTCTAATACAAAGGTAAACCTCGATGGGAAAACCGTAGAAATAGCTGTCGAAGAATCACTCATGGGGAATCAGTTTTACTATTCAGCGTGGATTAATAACTTCAAAGCTTTACCTAAAGATCAGAAAAGAGATATTAATATCAACTTGGTATTAGACGAAGAAAAAATAGATGAGATGGTAAATTATAATGATCCTATTTTCGGTAACAGGGAAAAGGAATGTATGGTATTACAACTTATGTATAAGTCATTAAAGTATTTACATGATACAAAGTTGGATATCTCCTTACAAGAAATCATCGAGCATAGAGTTAAATACGAACAGTATATTACTATGGAAGATGTTAATAAGTTTGATCTGAAAAAAATAATGAAGTATTAATGTGTGATATTACTGCGCTTTTTGATTACTTCAAGAAATCTAAATTAATATCTATAGGATATAGTTCTAGAACAGAATCTATTAAAGATGAGTTATTATCTCAGTTACCTATTATAAGAGTCGATAAACCCATGGGTCTTGATTTCACATTAAAGCCATATATTAGAGATAGTAAAATAGATCAGATATTAGATGATAAAGATGAAATCAGGTTCATATTAATAGAATCTGTTTTATTGGATAATAGAGTTGATCTAAAACATATATTCGAAAGAATTAGAAGTGAGCTAATAGATTCTAACTATAAACTAATCTTAACTAATCACTTAAACAGAGATGTAACTGATACAGCAAATGCACCTTATTCATATTCCACTATTACTACACTTATACATTTTGATTTTTTCTTTGTCTTATCTCCGAACAGAGAAGAATTAAAAGTGATCAAAAATAGACACGGTAGCAAAGATGAAATCATAAGCTTAGAAGGGCTTAGTGATATTAAATACGAGTTTTAATATATACTCTATGAAGTATATAAAAGAGTCTTTAGAAACGGGTTATTATAAACTAGATGGCGATACTGTATATGTTAAATCTTATACACAATTCGGTGGTGATGAAAAACGTATAGAATACTTAACTAAGGATAATAAAGAATCTGCTTATATAGGATCAGAAAAAGAAGCAGAAGAAGACTTCGTAGAAACCGAAGATTCTTTTAATGTTAAGTTTCCAAAAAAACCTAAAAAGAAAAGATCTAAATCGGATCATAAGACATATGATCTAGTATACTATATGGGTAAGAGGAAACAGGAAACCATTAAACATAATGTAGATATTGTTTTAGCCAAGGGTCTTAAAAGACTATATTCTTCGTTCCCCCAATATAAAACAGGGGAACTGAAAGTAGTTCCTAATATGACTAAGGAAAATGTTAATAATGAAAAAGACTATATGGAAATAGAATTCGTTTGTCATAACAGCGAACATAAAAATAGTACCTCTAAGAAGAACCAAAAAGATTTATATGAAGATCTTAAAAAGATAAAAGGGTTAGTTCCTTATATGCAAGACTTTTCTGATGATGAACATCAACAATTATCTTTGGCTGTTATTATAGAAAATACAGATGAAACATTATCTTTATCAAATAAAGTAAAAGAATTAGCTAAAAAACACAATGTAGAAATCGATTTATATAATAAAAGAACTGAGGATCAGTTATGGGAAATTAAGGACGGTATCTACTACGATAATATCATATAATTAAACTTTTATTATATAAATCACATGAATTATATAAAAAGTCCATTAACTTCTACTTTACTCAGACTTCCTTTCTATTTTATATTAGCTGTTATGCTAATAGGAATATATGATATGGGGTTTGTACAATCTTGGGAAAATTTAATAGAAAGTGGTTATAGAACCATAATTGGTTATACTCTGTTTCTTCTATCTAGTTTGGTCGTGGTATCATATGACTTACTTATTAAATTACTTATGTTGACATTAAGACTTATAATCTTACTCCAAGATTCTTCGCTTAATTCACTCAAAGAGAGATATCCTAGAATCAAAAAAGAAGGAAAGTTCAGAAAATCAGATAAGATTTTACTTAACTTACATAAGAAATTAGAAAGTTTTTTATTAGCCATACTTACCTTTGTTAAAAAGAAATTTAATTTAGAAGAAGGTACTGAATGGCTTAAAGAAGTAAACAGTCAAACATTACAGTTTGCTTTAAAGTCTTTGGATAGTGCTTACACTAACTTTTTTCGTGGTAATGCAATGTTCCCTAAGTTTAAATCACGCAGAAATAAGAACTCTTTTACAGTACCACAATTTGGTAGAATTGATGATGGTAAGTTAAACATACCTAAGTTTAAAGAAGGTATCAAAATCAAGATGCACCGTGAATTGAAAGGC
>Ga0136601_1000128_pt1 | contig 38176 bp, 34 predicted proteins | sample AntRauMFilla2699_FD_181020 | JGI IMG/M metagenome (GOLD analysis project Ga0136601, IMG submission 181020) | Saline lake microbial communities from Rauer Islands, Antarctica - Metagenome Filla 2 #699 | ecosystem: Environmental > Aquatic > Non-marine Saline and Alkaline > Saline | place...
GGGGGTCAAGATTTTTGTTAATAATATCTCGTCGTTCAAAAAGGTTTTTAAGTGACTCATTAGCAGCCTGTTCTTCGTCGCGATAGGTCGCAATGCGGGAAACGCTCGATTCAATTCTCTGCGAAACACTCGAAAGCTTTTCTTCAAGTTGCTTTAGTGAGGTTTGCGGAAGCTCTCTCTTTTTCGGTCCATCGGGCTGTTCAGGCTCTTTCTTCTCTTGTTCGTTTGATACTCGTGCGCGTTCCTCATTTTTTTCTTTTTGAGCATGCAGAATGCGCTCCATTTCACGACTCACATCTTCCTCCGTAAGGTCGGTGAGCTTCTTTTTCTCAGGTTGTTTCTTTGGAGCTTCTTTTTCTTCAGTTTTTTCTACCTCAGTAGGAGCTGGTGTGGGAGGAGGAGTAGTTGCTGGTTTTTGAGCAGGAATTGGAGAGGGAGTTTGCTCTCGGGTTTTGGGTTCTGTCTGTTTCGGCTGTAGCGTTTCTTCAGTTTTTTCTTTACTTTTGGGGTCTTCGCTAACAGGAGCTGGCTTTTTATGGAGTTGGTCATTGAACGCTTTGTTTATTTCAAACGACTTCAAGGCCTCGTTTGTTGGCTTAGACGAGTGAGGCATCTTAGGAGATTGAGAAGATGGGCGCGAGGATGAGCTCGTTTGTTTTTCTGGAATATATTTTTGTGCAAGCTTTTCAAGTTCTGCGCGGTAGTGTGTGCTCTGTCTCTGCAGAGCGGGTTTTGTCTGGTTTCCTGGAGGAGTGGAGGTTGGTCGGGGTTCAGGCGAAGGTGTGTTTTTCGAAAGCGGGGGTTCTTGTTTTTTTACTTCTTGCCTTCGGGCTCCTTCTTTTTGATTGTTTCTTTTGAGTTCGGCAATATCATGAGCAAGCGTTCGCAACCCTCGGCTTGCGCGTTTTTTTTGCTCCTCTTGTTCATCTATTGGGGCGTTTGACTTCGAAGGTGTTCGATTCTGCTGAGGTGCGTTAACCATTGGTTTAAGTATAGCAAAACTTTTTTCATTTAAGCATTAAATGTGTGGATGATTTATACTACAAGAATATGTGGCTCAAATCGCTTCTTGTAATAGTCGCAATTGCTTTCAGCGCTTTTTTTCTGTACATACTTATAGAAATTGAGAGATGTTGCGAAGACCTGCGAGCAAATCAAGAGGAGGTTCTTCCCGAAGAGGTAAGAGCTGAAGAAGAAGTTCTTTTGGAAACAAGGATGCTTCATTTTGGAGATCTAATGCTTGATCGGGGTGTCGGGCGTACGCTCGAGAGAGGTGTAGATCCTTTTGAAAATATTAAGACCTTTATCAAGAACGGTTCGTTTGATGTGGTTGTTGCAAATCTTGAAGGGCCGTTTACTCACTCTCTTGATTGTCAGATTAAACCATACTCGTTTCGCTTTGAACCAGAAACTGTGACGCTTCTCAGTCGAGCTGGAATTACTGCGGTAACCCTTGCAAATAATCATTCCAATGATTGCTATGAGTACGGGATTAAAGAGAGTCGAGACATTTTGCAGACCGCAGGAATCGTTCCCTTTGGAGACGATACGTGGTCTCTCCCTCGGGGAGACGAGTGGTACGCAGAAAAACTTGGTGTAACGTTCTTTGGGTTTGATACAACTCTTGGGCTTCAAGTGGTAGAGGAGATGAAGCTCAGGGTGGGTCGCGACACCGAAGAAGATTCTCGATCCGTTGCTCATATTCACTGGGGCAATGAATACAAACCGTACCCTAGCGTCGCACAGCAGAACCTTGCGACAACACTTGCAAGCGAAGGTGTGAGTCTTATTATCGGTCACCATCCTCACGTAATAGAACCCGCTGAGATTATTGATGAAACGGTCGTTTTTTATTCGCTCGGCAATTTTATTTTTGACCAGGATACGATTGAGACCCAAATAGGCTATGCCGTGGAGGAGCGCACGTTCTTCGAAGGGGATGGGACAATGCTATCTCGAGACTTTATTGTTCATCCCTATCGGATAATTGGGCATATGCCGACGCTTCTTCAGGGGGAAGAGCGTTCAGAAGTCTGCAATCGCGTCCTTCATTCGATAGGCGCGCGCAACGAGAACGCCTGCTCATTTTCGGTTCGATAATTTGACAGAGAGGATGTGCTGTTTTGAAATTTCACTTTTTTTGGTATACTTAAAGTGTAGTCGACCTGTTCAATTAGCCATACAAAATAGATAATATATAAATTATGGGAAATACATTAGAACAATCAGTTAATATATTTGGTGACGCAATGAACAACCTGTTCACCGAAATTGTGCTCTTTTTACCAAATCTGCTTGCCGGAATATTGATTCTAATCATCGGTCTTTTGGTAGCAAGTGTTCTTGGTTCGCTTGCACGAAAAGCAGTACGATACGCACAGTTGGATAGACTTGCGGGAGATTCAGAAACTACAGCACGTCTCAAGGAGTCAGGTGTTGAGTTTAGCCCTTCTGGAATGGTCGGGTGGATTGTGAAGTGGTTCTTTATTATTGTAACCTTCATAGCTGTTGCTGAGATTTTCGGACTTGCACAAGTTACAGAATTCCTCAACAGTGTCATGCTCTATATTCCTAACGTAATTGCTGCGGTTCTCATCCTCATTATCGGTATTGTCGTCGGAGACGTACTTCAGAAAATTGTACGCGCTTCAGCGGGTGCTTCGCGAGTTGTCTCAGGTAACGGTGATGTATTAGGCTCTGTCGCACGTTGGGCTGTGGTAATCTTTTCTCTCTTTGCTGCGCTTTCACAGCTCGGTATTGCAGAAAACCTTATCCAGATTCTTGTTGCGGGTATCGTTCTCGCTCTTGCGATTTCAATTGGTTTTGGATCAAAGGACAAGGTGAAGTCTATTATCGATAGGCTCTAAGCCTCAGCGAGTTCCATTGTTAAAAACACCCTTTCTCATCTATGTGAGAAAGGGTGTTTTTTGCTATACTGGGATTATCTAGGGGGTAAGCCGGGAAGTAAGAAAATCCAAGCAAGCTCGTCTTGAGGAGGTATGCCCGTGTGCTAGGTTGATTAATAAGAATCGTTAAAAAATAACATACAAACGACAATGAAGATTTATACAGCTCTATTAGTCCTTGCAGGGCTTATATATACCTCAACAGTTGCGCATGCCTTTGATATGGATTATGCAAGTGTCGAGGATATTGCCGGCGATACGGTTCTATTGAAATACCGAACAACGGATGAGTATACGTTCGCACGCTGCTCTTTCTCCGGTGAGTGCGGAAAGAAGCTGTACGGTGATGCGATAGGGAGTACCCGCCCACCTCTTTTTCCAACTATTTTAAACAAAACAAACTATACGCAAAGTCCCGACGGGACTTATGCTGTCGTTAACTTTGCGACTCTTAATGATCTGACATACCGATCACTTCATCGTATTGATGGAGAGGATGCCTCCTATGTACGGCTTGTTTCTCACACCGCACCCGCGCTCCGTACGTCTATAACCTACGCTAACGATGCTGTTCTTTTCCTTGGAACGAATGGAGTAATTACTCGTTTTGATATTGAGTCTGGAGGGCTCAAGAGTGTTGAGACGAATCAAACCTCCTTTCCATACTTGAGCTACTCCGAACATGGCAATCTTGTTGCTTCGTATGACTATGCGGCGGAGGAGCAGACGGTCTTTAGTTTTAGAACAGGACGACAAACAGTCTTTCCCACAGAGACAGCAAGTTACGCTGTCTTTAACGATAGTGAAACGTCAATTGCATATCTAGGAGAGTTGGATGGATTCAATAAACTTTTTTTTGCGTCTCTCGATTCTCCGCTTCAGGCGCGGGACGTAGATTCGGGCAACTACACAGTCGTTGAGTATGAGTTTATTGGCGATATGCTGTATTACATAGCAAACACAGAGCGTAATCCGTATGAATGGAACTTCTATTCATTTAATCCAAGAACAAACGAACGCTCAGTTGTTGACAGCGACGTTGCCTACGATGATGAATATACAAATCTTAAAAAAACACATACGAAACTTCTCTATGAAAAGGTAAGCGGGACACATAAGAATGTTGTAGTCTTTGAACCAGCCGAAGAGGAGAGGACAGTTTTGCGCGCGAGTGATGTCGAGGACCGAGAGACTCGTGACGATATCGAGCGAGAAGTAGTAGAGGTAGCAGGAGTTCCTGGCGTACTTCTCTCACCTGAGAATGTTAGGCGCAATACACCATTGATTGTATGGCTCCACGGTGGGCCAATGAGGCAAACATCACTCGGATTTCATCCGTTCTATGGCTATGCTGTCTATGACGAAATTCTCGAGCGTTTTGCTGAGGAGGCATATGTGCTGAAGCTTGATTACGCAGGGTCGTGGGGTCACGGAAACGATCGGCTTAAAGCACTCCAGAACCAGATAGGAGTACGCGACGTACGCGATGTATTAGATGCAATTGAGGAGATGAAGGAAGATTTTGACATCTCAGACGTTCATCTCTTTGGACCAAGTTACGGAGGATATTTAGCACTGCGTGCGCTCGTTGAAGCGCCAGAAGAGATTGAATCAGTTGTCTCCATTGCTGGCGTCACTGATTGGACCTCACTTATTACCCGCATCCCTTCGTCGATTTTTACACGTCAGTTTTCAGGAGTACCAAGCGCGCTTAACCTCGATCAGTATGCCGCTGCGTCTATTCGGGAAAGGGTAGGGGTGCTCGATAATCAGGATATACTTCTTATCTACGGAGAGGACGATGCTACGGTTCCGACGTGGCAGTCAAAAGAGTTTTATGAGTATGCCTCAGATCTTAATAAAAACATAGAGCTTGTTGGGTATGAAGAAGAAGGACATACGATTCTTAAGAAAGAAAATCTCAAGGATGTGTGTAAGCGCACGGCTCGGACATTTGAACTCTCGGTATCGCTCTGTCGAGAATAGAGAACACTATAAAGAAACACGCTCCTTCTCTTCTAGGTGGGGTGTTTTTTGTTAACCAAGTGAACTAGAAAACAAGAAGTGCCCTTGTGACGATTGAGTTCCGCCGAAGTTTCTTATCCTGTTTTAACCACAGGAAGTGAAGACCACTCTGTGGTAGACCTAATTTTTAAGGAGTGAAACGAGTATAAAAATGGAAGTGCCCTTGTGAAAAGTGAAGCTCCGCCGAAGTTTCTTATCCTGTTTTAACCACAGGAAGTGAAGACCACTCTGTGGTAGACCCCTTCGAAGAAAACTGAGCTTTGTGTAGCCACTTCTGCTTTCCGGTAATACCCGTTGCCCCAGAGAACACGATATTGTTGCCGTACTTTTTTTCTAAAGAATCAATGGTTTTCATTAGCTTTTCTCGATTCGTTGATTCAAGGGTTGCAAAGAGAGAAGCCGTCGGAATATATTCAGCGGGCGTGATGTTGGAGAGAAGCACTCCTGCTTTTTCATACGTTACGTTGTCTTTGTCTAATTCAGAGAGAATTGCATGCGCGTGGTCTATCAGCTCTAGCGTATCTGTTGTGGGCGAGACGAGCGCCCGGAATCCTGACGACGTTGTTCCTCGTGTTGTACCTCTCCGTGCACTTCGAATGAACACCGAGATGAATCCAGCTCCACATCCTTCTCTGCGCATTTTCCGGGCGGCGTTTGTAACATGAGTCGCCACCGCTTCTTCTAAATCTCTTCGCTCTGATGTTTTCTTTCCGAATGAGCGAGATGAAAGAATAGACTTCTTGCCTTTAGCAAGGATCTCGCGGATAAGGGTTTTTTCTCCACGAAGCTCTCGGACAATTCGTAACCCCCCAAGTCCAAGCGTTGCTCGTATCCATTGATCGCTCGACTTTGTAAAGGACTTTGCGGTGGTAACTCCATACGTTCTTAGTTTTATACTCGTTTGTCCGCCAACGCCCCAGATTTCACTTATTTCGTTTTCTTTTAAAATAGCGTCACGATTTGATTCGTTAATCATATAGATTCCTTTGTTCTCTGGATTCTTTTTGGCATATTCTCCTGCAAGCTTTGCAAGAGTTTTTGTCTGTGCGATTCCAACCGACACAGGGACTCCTGTCCCGATTTCGATGGCACGTTTAATTTTTGAGGCTTGTTCATATGAGCGAGTTTCATCAGCTTGGAGCTCAACAAAAGCTTCGTCAATTGAATATATTTCAATTTCATCAACACTTTTTTCGATAATAGTCATGATTCGCCTCGAAATATCTCCGTAGAGTGCGAAATTACCAGAAAAAACAGCGGCCCCCTCACGTTCGAGTTTTTCTTTAATCTGAAAGTATGGCACTCCCATGGGAATTCCAAGTGCCTTAACCTCATTAGATCGTGCCACGACACAGCCGTCATTGTTTGAAAGTACGGCCACTGGTTTTTTGCGTAAATCCGGACGAAAAATCCTTTCGCATGAGACAAAAAAGTTGTTGCAATCTATAAGGGCAATATAGGTTCCTTTTTTCATATTGTCTGTGCTCGTTAAAAGGTTCTCAGAGAATGAGTGACGACACCCCAAATCGTTGATTCCATCTCCTCGGTAATCTGTAGGGGTTCGTAGTCTTCATTTTCCGCAACGAGAAAGTACGTTCCATTTTTAATAAGAAGTCGTTTCACCGTAAGTTCGTCAAAGACGACCGCAATAACAATAGCCCCGCTTCGTGCTTCAAGAGAGCGGTCTACAACGAGTATGTCTCCAGAAAAAATTCCTGCACCCTCCATTGAATCTCCTTCTGCTTTAACAAAAAAAGTAGTGGCAGGATTTTTTAGTACAAAACGGTTTAAATCAAGAGTATTTTCCACCAAATCTTCCGCGGGGGAAGGGAAACCAGCTTGAACACGTGAAGAAAAAAGCGGCGTCAGGATACGCGCCTTCTTTTTTGTTTTCTGCAAAGGGGTTACTCGTGTTTGCTTCATCCCTCTTAGTATACCAACTATGATTCCGTAGGAGTATTATACGCTCTTAGCGTATGATACTATTGTCATTATGCAAGAAAGATCGTTAGGTTCGCTTGAGCTTGTCACGCCTGCGACGTTGTGGCTGGGCTTCGCTCTTGTGTTCGGAGTGTTTGCAATTATAAGCGCAATTCTTCTCTATCACTGGCATAAATACACGTTTGATAAAAGAGTTGCTAAAAAAGCGATGACTCTCTATTTTTCTGTATCCGGTATCTTCATTCTTTCACTTCTTGTCTCTCTTCTTTCTCTTACTCTTTAAACATGATTGAGCTACACGCAAATGAAGAAATAAGACTTGTGGTCCGCAAACATTGGTTTGTTTTTGTAGCAAAAATCGCGTTTCTTTTCATGATGCTTTTTCTTCCGCTCCTCCTTTTTTTTGCCGTACGTTTTGTTGTGGGGTATGCGGAAGAAAGCGTGGCAGGAGATCTGTCGAGAATGTTTAACGGTGGGTTTATATTTTTTCTTTCGCTGGTGTGGCTCTTTTTTATATGGATATGGGGGTTTGTGATTTGGACAGATTACTATCTTGATATTTGGGTGGTTACGAACAAGCGTGTCTTTGATATCGAACAACGGGGATTTTTTCAAAGGGAGATATCTATTTTTCGCATGGATCGAGTGCAAGACATTACTACAAATGTGCGAGGTATTATTCCGACATTCTTTAATTTTGGAGAAATTCACGTTCAAACAGCGGGGAGTGACCGTGAGTTTATTATGAAGGGCGCACCTGCGCCAACGAGCCTGAAGCAGGTTATTAGCTCACTTCAAGACAAAAGGCAAAACCCTACAGATTATGAAAGTGATTACGAGCAGGGGCTTTAAATAGAACCATAAAATGAAATTTTCTTTTTACGACACACTCATTGCACCAGAACAGTATCAAGACTATCAGGAAAAATTAAGCGCGTATCGTTCCTCCATGCGAGAAGTTGTTGAACGAGGAGATTTTAGTGCTCCGGAGAGCTCTCTTTGTTTAGTGTCTGACGCTGATCTTCGCGGACGCATTGTTCAATTGGTAGAGACAAAAGCGTCTCGCGCGAAGCTTGTTATTGTAGTAGGGATTGGCGGTTCGAACCTTGGGACTGAAGCAATCTATCGGGCTCTTAAAAGTACGGGGTCGAGAGAGATGTTTTTCCTTGAAACGACTGACGAGCATTCTCTCAGGACGCTTCAGGGTCTCTTAAAAGACCTGTCTTCGCTCGAGGATGTCATTGTTTCGGTGATTAGTAAATCAGGTGGAACCGTTGAAACAATTGCAAACGCTGACATGCTTGTCCATATTTTAGAAGAACGATTTGGAAAGGAGGGTGTGCTTGAGCGTTTTGTTGCGATAACAAATAAAGACTCTAAACTTTGGAGGGTTGCTACAGAGCAGAATGTCGCAGTGCTTGAAATTCCTCTTGCGGTTGGCGGGCGTTACTCAGCGCTTTCGGCAGTAGGGCTTTTCCCCCTCGCATGCGCTGGGTTTGATGTCGAGGAGCTCCACCGTGGCGCCACTGCGATGCGAAACGCATGTCTTAGTGAAGAAAGTCCAGCTGCTCTTTCCGCCATCTTTCTTGTCCATTTTTATAATCAGGGATACAACATTCACGATATGTTTCTCTTTGAGCCTTCTTTAGAAAAGCTCGGAATGTGGTACCGCCAGCTTCTCGCTGAAAGTATTGGAAAAACGACAAACAACAAAGGAGACGAGGTTCGGGTGGGTATAACTCCAACTATTTCTGTTGGGTCCCGTGATCTTCACTCTGTTCTTCAGCTCACACTCGGAGGTCCGCGTGACAAAACAGCAACATTTGTAACGACCACATCAGAAAAAAAGACTTTTACCGTTCCTCAGGACGGTCCGTTCGCTTCCTCACAAAAGGAACTCGAAGGCAAGTCTCCGAAAGAAATTATGAACGCTCTCGTACTTGGTGCGAAAGGAGCGTATCGAGAGTCAAAAGTGCCTTTTATAGAAGCCTTTTTCTCTGAAAATCATATAACGCCGTATGAGATAGGGGAGTTCTTAGAATGGAAAATGATAGAGATTATGTTCGTTGCACATCTCTTTGATGTTAATGCTTTCAATCAGGACGCAATTGAGACGTATAAGAAGATAACACACTCCGCACTTAAGGGAGAGGCATAAGCCCCACTCTTTGTCGTAAGTGTATTCCAAAAACACGTACGGAAAGGTACACTAAAGATATCAGATACGCATAACTACACCTCGCCATGATTTCTTTTTTCTCCCAGAATTTTCAGAAAATCCAAACACGGGTATTTTTCACGGTGCTTATACTAGCTCTTGTTCTCGTTGTCTATATGATTGCGCCGTTTTTAACCCCGATAATGTGGGCCGCAATTCTTGCAAGTCTTTTTTATCCACTCTACAAAAAAATATGCGCAACACTTGGGAATGAAAACGCAAGCGCAGGGGCAACGACTGCAGTTATCGTGCTCATTGTCCTTATTCCCACGTCTCTCATTGCCGCATCTCTTGTGAGAGAACTAGTGGGTGTCTATGGCTATTTACGCAGTCCTGAAACAATAGAAACGATGGCGGGGTTTGTTGAGGGGTTGAGAGATAATCAGTTTATTAGCCAGTATCTTATAGGAACTGACATACAAGGGGAAATAGAAAATATACTAAAGAGCGCCAGTTCGTCGCTTCTCAGTTTTGCCCGTCAGGGTTCAATGGTAACGTTCTCTGTTTTGGCAAAGGGATTTATTCTGCTCTATACGCTTTTTTTCTTTTTACGCGACGGTAAGTCACTCCTCTTGAAACTCGAGCGTCTCATTCCTATCGGTAATTCAAGGGAACGTGAATTATACAGACGCTTTTCTTCAACGGCTCGAGCAACGCTGAAAGGGTCTATCCTTGTCGCTGCTGTGCAAGGTTTTATTGCAGGAATAGGTTATGCGATTGTGGGACTTCCTTCTCTCGTCTTTTTCTCGATTTTAACGATGTTCATGGCGATTATTCCCGCACTCGGAGCCTCGTTTGTGCTGATACCTATAGCGCTCTACCTTTTCTTCACTGCTTCGGTGTGGCAAGGAATAGTTCTTGTCGGATTTGCTCTCTTTATCAATCTTTCTGAGAACGTTATTCGCCCAGCGTTTGTTGGTGAGGGCGTAGAGATGCACCCCGCGCTTTTTGTGATAGCGACACTTGGGGGTATCGCGCTTTTTGGTGTTTCGGGCATTGTGTTTGGCCCTGTTGCTGTGTCCTTCCTTCTTTCGCTTCTTGATATATACGAGAAACGTTATAAGAAAGATATTGATAAAGAAAGCGCGACATGAGTCAGGGAGAAGCTCGAATCGGGAGAGTCACGAAGAAAGCCGAGGTGCTTATCATTGGGGGTGGTTTTGGTGGGGTGTATGCCGCGCGAACGCTTTTAAAGAAAGGTTTTAAGGTTACGCTTGTAAGCAAAACAAACTTTTTTATTTTTACCCCACTTCTTCACGAAGTGGCAACTGGTTCATTAAATGCAAATGACGTAACGTTTGAATACTCTGATTTTTTCCACAATAAGAACTTTACCTTTTTTAGAGAAACGATTGTCGGGACCAATTTTAACGAGTGTCTTGTTCGCACTAGCGACGGTGAATATCTCTCGTACGAATATCTTATCGTTTCAACAGGAGCAAAAACAAACTTTTTTGGCGTAAAAGGTAGCGAGCATGTGCTTCAATTGAAAACAATTGAAGACGCGCTCTTGTTAAAGCGCACGATAGTTTCTCTTGCTCAGGGAATTGAACGAGATATCATTGTAAATGTCGTGGGAGGAGGACCCACTGGCATAGAGCTCGTTTTTGAGCTTGAAGAATTTCTTCGGGCAATTAAAAAACGTTCTCCCTCATTAAAATATAAAGTTCGTTTGATCCATGCAGGAACCTCGCTCTGCACAACATATCCAGAGTCGATACAAACGTATGCATATAATGAGATGAAAAGGGAAGGAATAGACCTTCGTCTCGAGACAGCGGTAACGGAGATTACGTCGGACGGCGTACTGACAAGCAGGGGGGAATATCTTGGAGGAGACATAACAGTGTGGACAGCTGGAGTAACGGCTGAAACTGATCTCGTGCCAGAATCATTTAGGGATGAAAGAGGAAATATTATCGTTGGTAACACTCTGAAGATAGAAGGAAGGGAAAAAGAGTTTGCAATTGGAGACTGCATCATTCAAGGAACAAACGTCTTGCCCAAGCTTGCCCAAACTGCAACTAAACAAGGTGTTGTGGTAGCAAAAAACATATATGCAGACGCACATAATCGCTCATTAGTGACCTACGAGCCACGTGTACGAGGGATGCTTCTCTCGCTTGGCAAAGGAAGAGGTTCGGGAAGCCTTTTTGGCATTGTTTTTAAAGGATTTATAGGTTGGATCATCTGGAGGAATGCCTATCTCTCGAAAATTCCTGGTTTTAGAAATAAGCTCGATGTTTTCTTTACGTGGATGTTGAGCTTCTTTTCTTCACGAGACCTGTTTGAAAGATAAGCATTTAGAGCTATACTTTAATGAGTGCTTTTATTGTGTAATTATAATATTGATTTAAAAGAGAATTATGGACGAACAAAACCAGAATGAAATGAACAACAATCGCCCCGAAGAGGAAACTCCAATGGGGGGAGAGGGTTCAGTGAATGTAAGCGTTGAAAATGAAGGTGAGGGCAAATCAGGAATGCTTGGAACGATTGCAATCATAGTCCTTGTTGCGCTTCTTGGATACGGCGTCTATGCTTATATGAATAGAGATAGCGGTGTGGCTGTAGACGAAGAGCAGACTGAGGATCTTGAGCTTGATGGTGAAGCGGGTGTAGAAGGAGAAATCCCAAGCGCTGACGTTCCAGCTGAATAAGCACAACCCACTTTTCAGAAGAAAACACCTGGCGTTTCTAAGGGCTAGGTGTTTTTCTTTTGTTTGTTTGTTAAGTACGATACAATACCGATATTATGAAGCGCATTGTTCTCACATTCCTTATTTTCGTCCTCATTTTTGCACCTAAGCCTGCAGATGCGGCGACGCGCCAAGAACTGCTTGCTCAAATAGAGAAGTTACAACGGATTGTTTTACAACTAACTGAGGAGCTTCACGAAAAGATTTTTAACGAAAATAAAAACTTTAGATTTGAGCGTGACCTTTCTATTGGCTCGAGAGGTGACGACGTGACGAGGCTTCAGACGTTTTTAAGTAAGAACACACAGTTTTACCCTGAGGGCTTGGTTACCGGATATTATGGTGAAATGACCAATCGCGCCATCAGTCGACTCAAAAATGAATACCAAATTATTGAAAGTAACTTTGGAGAAAAAACTCGAAAGACGCTCAATCAACTCTTTCAAGAAAAATCAACCTTTGTTGTTTCCACTTCTGGTTTTACACTATCTCCCATTCAATTAGAAGAAACAGGTCGCGCCGAAAGAGAAGTAGACAACGATGAAAGCATAGGAACAAGGGCTATTGCGCGTGGTTTACACATAGCAATTAATCAAATTAGAGTAAAAAATAACTTGAACGCGCTTGATTGGGATGACAGTCTTGCCGAGGTTGCTCTTTTTCACTCACTTGATCAATCTCGAGATAACAAAGAGCTCACAGATCCAAGCTTGTTATGTCAGTATCCAACGATTCGTCATGAGGGTTTTGAGTCAGGATTTGGTGTGCGTGATAGAGTGATGAGCGCCTTAATAGACTTTAGGTCTGTTGGGGAGAATATTGCAATGATTCCAGGAATTAAATCACGTTCCTACACATTTGAACTTGACGAATCTGCTCCAGAATGTCCAACTCGTAATATTGAAGACATTGATTCAATTCGTGACAAGGAAGAATATGAAGAAAGCCTCGATACGCTCCTTGCTTCAACGAAAGATGTTCGAGAAGTGACGTTTGTACGCACGACAAAATATACTCAGGATGAAATTATAGATTTAGCGTTGAACGGTTGGATGAACTCACCAGGACATAGAGAAAATATTCTTTATAAAGACTACACGCATGGAGGAATAGGAGTTGTAAAAATAAATGAGTACTATATTATTACACACAATTTTCTCGGCAGAGAGTAATACTCGAAAAAGCTATTCTTTAGCACATTAAGAAGATATACTTAGTGTACTAAGAGTTCAGTAAGAAAACTGGTCTGCCCCCGTCATTACCTATGAAGCGCGCTGAGGATATTGAAAAAAGTTTTAATGAAGCCTATGAGGCTTATTCTGACGCAATTTTTCGCTTCTGTTTTTTTAAAGTTTCAGATAAAGAAAAGGCATTTGATCTTGCGCAGGAGACGTTTGTACGACTTTGGAACTATTCACGTACTGGTGACAGAGAAGTTGATAATGTGCGCGCCTTTTTATACAAGATTGCTCGAAATCTTATTATTGATGAATATCGTAAAAAAAGCACGTATTCACTCGATGCGCTTCGCGAAGGCGGGTTTGATGTTCGTATGGATGGCCACAAAGACATCGAGCTTGAAGTTGACGCACGCGAAGTGGTTGATGCGATGCATTTACTCGATGACCTTTATCGCGAGGTTGCGCTGTTGCGATTTGTCGAAGGATTACCACCAAAAGATATTGCTGAATCGCTTTCTCTTACCGAGAACGTGGTGTCTGTGAGACTCAATCGGGCGGTTAAAAAGTTGCGCGTTATTCTAAAGGTTGAAGAATGAAACACAGTAAAACAAACAAAAACAAAAAAGATGCTCTCAAAGAAAAACTCACATTATTGAGACGTGTTTCGATGTCTGAGGAAGAAAAAGATAGAATGGGCACCTTTCTTTCTCGTTATGTTGAGCTTCATCCCGTGCTTGGTGAACAGGAGCGCGCCATCAAAGAAAGAAAAGAAAGATACTCAGCTTTCAATGCTCTCATTCGTCGGTTTACGCCGGCGTTTGCTATGCTTGTCTTTTTTGTGTGGGGAGGTATTGCTCTCGCGGGAACAGCACTACCTGGTGGCGCTCTCTATGGAGTAAAAACAACAAGTGAAGATTTTCGTGAAAGTTTTTCTTTTAACACAGAATGGAAGGCGCGTTTCGAAGCAGAGCTGATAAATCGCCGGTTAAATGAAGCGCATCAGCTTCTCGAACAAGGAGGAGTGAGTGAGCGGAGCATAGAAGAACTTGTGCGAGAGTTGGAAGAAAATCTCGAAGACTTGGACGCCTTACTCGAGACGCTTGAGGCTGAGGATGAGCACTTACTTGCGTTTGAAATTGAAAAAGCATTCCGCTCAAGCATTAACATGTATAAAGATGTGTTTGTCAGCATGTCAGAGACCAATAAACACGTTGAAGCCTTTCTCATTCATGTGGCACTTCAGTTTGGTTTGCCGAATAATTACTTTGCTATGGATACCCAGGGCAATTCTTTGGCTTTAGAAAGGAGGAGGGGTGATGAGGGTGAGGTAAATACGATGTCGCTTCTCGCTGAAGAGGATGGTGCCGACACTGCTCAGACTGAAGAATTGCAAGGTGTTTCGGGTGATACTTTGCGAGCACACGAGTCGTCTGATATGCAAATGATGGCAGTTGATAGTAACGAAAAAAGTGAGAGCGAAATGCTTGGAGTTGGATCAGCTTTCGATCTTGAGACGCTTAGCTCGTACGTCTCAGTTCGAATATCAGAAACAGAGAGAGAGATTGAGGGTGCTCGTCGACTCGATGAGCGCCTTAGGGACGCACTCCTTCTGAGGTTCGAAAAGGCACAGCGTCTCTACGAAGAAGCAGCTTTGGCTGAGGAATTTCAGGACGAAAGCATTGCGCACTCACTCTTTTTAGAATCACTGAGCATTGTCGAAGACCTTCGTTCGCTACTCCAAATGGGAGTACATAAACCGTCTGAGCTCTCCATCTCTTCGATTCTCAAAAAGCTGGAAAATGAAGGAGCTAAAGAAGACCCGAGCTCTTTTTTAGAATTAGAAGAGGAAGTTCGAGGAATAAGAAAGGGCGCCGATGAACCTGGCCGATTTAATGAAGAGCAGGGTGAAGAAAGGAGTGAGGGTTCAAATGAGAAACCCTGAGGGTGTAGAGAATGAAGGTGGGGAAGTGGACCTTGTAGAGGATTACGAGCTAGTCAATGAAGTCGAGCTCTAGAATGGGTACGTTTTACAATAAGTGCGTTAACAGCATAACAAATATATATGTCAGGTGTTGATTATAAAAAGCTTGTGAGTTTGGTGGGCGTGTTGGTTCTTGTTCTTGTTGCGTTTGTTGGAGTAAAGACCATTAATGAGATTAAAGCGTTTCGGTATATAGGAGCGGATTCCTTTTCTGAGAACAATTCAATCAGCATTTCAGGTGAGGGAGAAGTGTTTGCAACTGCTGATATTGCCAACTTCTCTTTTTCGGTTGTTGAGAATGGAGATACCGTAGGTGAGGCAGAAGAGGCAGCAACCACAAAATGGAATGAGATTCTTGCCTATCTTGAAAACGAAGGTGTTGAAGATCGTGATGTTAAGACTATCAATTATGCAGTTGAGCCACAGTATGCACCTCAAGACCCTGGTGTGAACTGGATTCCGCGCGTTGAACGTGAAATTGTGGGATATTCAGTGACACAATCCGCTCAGGTTAAGGTTCGTGATACCACGACCACAGGAGAACTCTTGAGCACAGTCGGTGATATGGGAGTGCGTAATCTGTCCGGCATTTCATTCACTATTGATGATGAGGATGAGTTGTACGCAGAGGCTCGTGCTCTTGCTATTCTAGATGCTCGAGAGAAAGCAGGGGAGCTTGCGCGTAGTCTCGGTATCTCTCTTGGACGAGTTGTTGGTTTCCACGAGAACGGGGGCGGTATGCCGCGCTATTCATATGCACTTGAACAACGTGCGATGGATCAAGCGGACGGCGGCATGGTTGCATCGCCAGATATTCCCATGGGAGAGAATCGCATCGTTGTAAACGTCGAGGTCATGTATCAAATCAGATAAAGAGGACTTTTCCGCACCCTTAGGGAGTGCGTTGACACGTCTGAAAGAGTAAAGTATGATAGGTTTTATCAAAGACCCCGTGGGGGTTTTTTGTTAGAGAGAGCATTTATCTATAGAAAATTATGAATAAACTTACAACATACTTACGAGGTGTGCAGAGTGAGTCAAAGCACGTTAATTGGCCGAGTAGGCGCGATGTCGTATCGTATACAATCGTGGTTATCGCAATTGCGCTCATTATAGCAGGCATGCTCGGACTCTTTGACGTTCTCCTTACTGAAGTTGTTAAAACGATATAATTAGGCATGGCTAAACAACAAATGAACAGTGAACGTAATTGGTATGCGATTCACACATATGCGGGTTATGAAAAAGCTGTTGAACGAAACCTTAGGCAGCGTATTGATTCGCTCGGAATGAATGATCGAATTTTTAATGTCGTTATTCCTACTGAGAAAAAAATTAAAATAAAGCGTGGAAAGCGCGTTGAAGAAGAAGAGCGCATCTATCCAGGATATATTCTGGTCGACATGATTGTAACTGACGATTCGTGGTATGTAGTGCGCAATACACCTCGAGTCACAGGATTCGTTGGTTCTGGAGTACAGCCAGTACCACTTGAAAAAGCTGAGGTCGATTTTCTCTTTGAACGCATGAACCGCGACACCGCAAAACATGCAATTGATCTTCTTAAGGGAGACACTGTGAAGATTGTGGACGGTCCTTTTAAGGAGCTTGAGGGTGTTGTTGATACGGTTGACGAAGAATCAGGAAAGGTTAGGGTACTTGTCTCAATGTTTGGTCGAGAAACCCCTGTTGAGCTTGATTATCTTCAGGTTAATAAACTGTAACGCACACCTAAAACCGTCTTGCAGAATGAATAAAACGTGCTAATCTAACACATGTCACAATCAATAGTATGGCTAAAAAAGTAGAGAAAAAACTAAAACTTCAAATTATGGGCGGTGCTGCAAACCCCGCTCCCCCAGTTGGTCCTGCTCTTGGACAGGCTGGGATAAACATTGGACAGTTCGTAACTCAGTTTAATGAAGCCACCGCAGAAATGCGCGGAGATGTTATTCCTGTTGAAATTTCAGTATATGAGGACCGTAGTTTTGACTTTGTCCTTAAAACTCCTCCTGCTTCACGTCTTATTCTCAAAGCACTTAACGAGCAGAAAGGTTCAGGCAAAAACATCACAAAGAAAGTCGGAACCCTTACGAAGGCACAAGTGCAGGAGATAGCAGAAAAAAAGATGGTAGATCTCAATGCCGCTTCAGAAGAGGCAGCAATGAAGACCATTGAGGGCACAGCTCGCTCAATGGGAGTTGAGGTGAAATAATCATCTTATAACAAGTTAAAAAAACCTCGTGCTTTCAAAGCACGAGGTTTTTTGTTTTATTTTTCTTTTTCTATCTCAACAAAACTAAACGAATACCTTCCATTCGTATGTCTCTCTTCGGAGACTACTTTTCCGAATCCTTTTATTTCGGGGAAAAAGGTGTCTCCTTCAAAGTCTCCGTCAATGAGAGTGAGGTAGAGCTTGTCCGCATAGGGAAGCGCCTCTTTGTACATTTCTGCTCCTCCAATGACAAAAATTTCTTTTTTATTCTTTGCCCGTGAATATGCCTTGTCGAGCGCATCTTCAAAGGAGTATGCGGTAACCACTCCTTCATGAACAAAATCAATACTTCGTGTGACTACGATGTTAATTCGCTTTGGCAAGGGTTTCCCAATTGACTCAAATGTTTTTCTTCCCATAATCACGACGTGATTCATGGTTGTCTGTTTGAAGCGCTCGAGATCCTCCTTGATTCGCCACGGAAGAGAGCCCTTGTTACCTATAACCCGTTTTTCTCCACCAATGGCAGCAATGAGACTTATCGTAAACGGTGCATGCGGAGTGGTCATATACATACTTTGTATTAGCGCTTTATTTCTCGGTCTTCATAAACACGAGGAAGCATCATGGCTGGCTTCCATGATATCTGGATTTTCTTGATATCAGTTTCTGTTTGGTATTTTCCTCCTGCAGCATAATCAGAGTCGAGAATGTCCCCCACGCGAAAAAAGATAATTTGAGCAACTCTTCGGCCCACCACGAGAGGAATAGAATAGTGTCGTGAATTATTTGTTATTTCCATAGTCCAACGATTCACGTATCCAACGTCACCCCATCCTGCACACTTACACACTTCGATAAAATTTCTGCCGAGTGACGATCTTGCTTTCATCATTGTCGTAATATTTTCTCGTCCCCCAATGAATTCATTCGTATGTGCAAGGATGGTTTCTCCGGGTTCGAGGAGTATGACGCGGTCGTCTTTAGCAATACCCGTAAAATCAAAGTCTTTTAATACCTCACGAGCAGGGAGGGCTTTTTCTGCTTCTGTGCCCCATACGGTATCCGTATGAGCTTTGTTATAAATGTTGTAGATATGTACGTGGTTTGTCGGTTTTTTCTCACGAAAATACCATTCTCCAAGGGTTACATCAACACTCGATGTTGAAAGCTTTTTTTTATCAAAAGGGCTAATAATAACCCTTCCTTCGTCTATTTCCTGTAAAATTTCTTTGTCAGAGAGCGCCATAATGTCGTGTGATATACTATACCCTATGAAGACATATCTTGCGACTCTTGAGCATGTTTTGGGGCACGGAACTCCAAAAAGGGATCGCACAGGAGTCGGCACGATAAGCACCTTTGGATATCAAAATCGCTATGATCTAGAAGAAGGTTTTCCTCTCCTTACAACAAAAAAAATGTTTCTTCGAGGCATTATTCACGAGCTTCTGTGGTTTTTGAAAGGTGATACTAATATTCAGTATCTTGCGAAGCGAGACGTACATATTTGGGATGATTGGCCGTATGCGCTCTACAAAAAGAGCCCCGAGTTTAACGGAGAGACGATAAAAGAATTTTCAGCAAGAATTGCAGAGGACGATGCCTTTGCAAAAAAATGGGGAGACCTTGGTCCCGTTTACGGCAAACAGTGGCGTCGCTGGGAAACAAAAGAGGGTGATGAGATAGATCAGCTTGCGCACGTTATTGAGCAAATTAAGACAAACCCAGACTCCAGGCGAATGCTCGTGAGTGGGTGGAATGTCGGAGATCTTCAGGGGCTCATACGAGGGACAGAGTCCGCACCCCCGCTTTGTCACTCCTTATTTCAGTTTTATGTTGCTGAGGGAAAACTTTCTTGTCAGCTGTACCAACGTAGCGCCGATCTGTTCTTGGGTGTGCCGTTTAATATTGCGTCATACGCGCTTCTTCTCATGATGGTTGCAAAAGTAACTGATCTTGAGCCGGGTGAGTTTGTCCATACATTCGGGGATTTGCATATTTATAACAATCATCGTGAGCAAGTAGCAGAGCAGCTTTCTCGCACTCCTAAGAAATTACCCACGATGAAGATCACTCCTCGTGACTCCATTGATGACTTTGTCTTTGAGGATTTCACGCTTGAAGACTATAGTTCGCATAGTAGGATAAAAGCCCCCATCGCACTTTAAGATGACCCTTCGAACTAAAAAGAAAAAAGCGAAAGGAGAAAAAGAGATTGTTGTCTTTTCAGGTGGATCTGGTGGAGCTACGATTTTACGGGGATTAAAGAAATACTTTCATAACCCCACAGCTGTTGTCACGATGTTTGATTCTGGTGGTTCGACAGGGAGGCTGCGAGATGAGTTCGGTATACTACCCCCGGGAGATGTGCGATCGTGTATTCTTGCACTTGCTCCTGAGGACCAATCGGTTCTGCTCCGCGCACTGTTGAATTATCGTTTTGCTTCACAGGGTGGACTTAATGGTCACAATCTCGGCAATCTTATCCTCACAGCCCTTGGTGATATTTCAGGGGGTGAAGAAAAAGGGATTGAAGCACTTTCTGAACTTCTTCAAATCGAAGGAAGAGTGTTGCCGGTCACGCTCGACTATGCAAATCTTTATGCTCGACTCGCAAACGGTCAGATTTTAGAAGGAGAAACAACCATTGACCTAAGGACTGAGACTGACCTGCTTATTAAGAAGGTATATCTTGAGCCAAAGGTAAAAGTCTATCCGCGCACTGAGGAAGCAATTGCAAGAGCTGACACAATTGTCTTTGGTCCTGGTGACTTATACACTTCAATCATCCCGTCTCTTCTCGTCGGTGGAGTGACCAAGGCACTCAGTAAAACAAATGCGAAACTGGTCTATATCTGCAATATCATGACAAAGCCGTCAGAGACAAAGAACTTTGACGCCTCTATGCATGCTCGAGAAATACTTAAATATGCAAACCGAGATAAGTTTGACGTCATTATCTGCAACGAAAGCTCTATTAGAAAAAGTATTCTTGAAGAATATGCACGAGAAGGAAAAGAGCCCGTTCGTGTCACAGAGACCCTGAGCCAATTTACAAAAAAAATTGTTACTAAAAAACTTGTAAGTTCTTCGGATACACTTCGCCACGACTCTTTGCTTCTTGCCGAAACAATTAAAGAAGCCATTACCTAGTATGAATACGAAAAAGAGGTTTTTTGTGATAGAGGGCGCTGATGGTACGGGCAAGGCGACGCAAACGAGCCTTCTTGCCGAACGGCTCGAAAAGGATGGCGAGAAAGTATGTCAGATTAGTTTTCCTAACTACACAAACAATCATCTCGGAAAATTAATTCGTGAGGCCCTTGATGGCAAACACGGTGATTTTCTTTCTGTTGATCCCTATATTGCATCGACCTTGTATGCTGTGGATCGTTTCGAGTCAAAGGAGTGGCTTGAAAATAAACTTGAAGAAGGCTACGTCGTTATTACTGACAGATACGTCAGTGCAAATCAGATTCATCAAGGTGCAAAATGCACGACCAAAGAAGAGTTGGATCAGCTTCTTACGTGGCTTGATACGCTTGAGCACTATACCTTTGGGCTTCCGAGGCCAACCGCTGTGGTGTACATGGATGTTCCGCTCGAAATCAGTCTTGAACTCATAAAGAAGCGAGCACTGAGTAGTAACGCAAAGAGTGATCTTGCTGAATCAAATAAAGAACATCTAGAACACGTCAGGCGTGCCTCAGATTGGTTGAGGGAAAAGGATCAGTCGTGGATTACGATAGAGTGCGCCAGAGGAGAAGGCGCGACGCTCGAGGATTTTCTTTCAAAAGAAGACGTTCATGAACGAATATACGAAAAGATACAACCATACCTCTAATGAAACTCCCTCTCAAAAAAGTAGACCCCCGCGCAACGCTTCCAAGCTATGCACATACCGGAGATGCGGGGATGGATATCTATGCGCTTCGGTCTGTATTTATTCAACCAGGTGAACGCATCGATGTTCAAACTGGTATTGCCATGGAAATTCCAGAAGAATATGTCGGGCTTATCTGGGATAAAAGCGGTATATCACTAAAGCGGGGAATAAAGGTCCTTGGTGGTGTCATTGACGCAGGTTATAGAGGTGAGATACGTATTGGACTTATAAATCTTGGAAGCGAACCTGTTTCTTTTGGAGCTGGTCAAAAAGTAGCACAAATGCTGATTCAGCGAGTGGCCTCTCCTGAGATTATTGAAGTAACTAAACTCAGCGACTCCGAGCGCGGAGAAGGCGGCTTCGGGAGTACTGGAGCGTAGCAAAGAATGATAGAATCGAAAGGATGATAGAAAATACACTACGAACCCACATAGCGGATGCACTCAAGACACTTTCGATTGAACCAGATTCAATTGAGCTTGAGTTTCCGCTAGAGGTAGCACACGGCGACTATTCAACAAACGTTGCACTTACTCATGCAAAAAAGGTGGGGAAAAATCCTCGTGCTCTTGCCGAGGATCTCGTGGTTGAACTAGATAAAAATAAACGCGCTGATATTGACTCTATTGAGGTAGCCGGCCCAGGATTTATAAACTTCTTTTTATCGCGAAGCTTTTTCTCGAATTCACTTCAGACGATTTCAAAGCAAGGAGAGCATTTTGGTAGAGGAGAATCACGTAAGGGTGAGAAAATATTAATTGAATATACCGACCCAAATCCATTTAAGCAGTTTCATGTTGGACATCTGATGAGTAATGCAATTGGAGAGTCTTTGTCTCGTTTGCTTGAGTTCTCCGGAGCAGAAGTTCGACGGGCAAATTACCAAGGGGACGTAGGGCTCCATATTGCAAAAGCAGTGTGGGGGATGATGCAAGATGCTGGGAATTTTCCTGCGGAGTCTGATTCTCTTGAGGCGAAGATTGCATTTCTTGGAAATGCTTACACTTTCGGTGCGGCTGCATACGAGGAGAGTGACGATGCAAAAGATGCGATTCTACGAATTAATAAAGAACTCTACGAAAAGAACAATGAGCAGGTAAACAATCTTTACGACGCCGGGAAGCGCTGGAGTCTTTTGAAGTTCGAGGAGCTGTATAAGACACTTGGAACAACATTTGATTTTTATTTTTTTGAAAGTGAAACGGAGAAGCTTGGACGTACTCTAGTTCGTGAGTATCTTAAAAAGGGTGTTTTTGTAGAGAGCGACGGAGCTATTGTCTTTGAGGCGGATAAGCGTAATCCTAAGTTACATACACGCGTGTTCATTACGCGTGAAGGCGTTCCGACGTACGAAGCGAAGGATCTACCATTAAGCCAGCTGAAGTTCGATGCCTATCCTTTTGATACCTCAATTATTGTGACTGCCGTTGAGCAGAGGGAGTATTTCAAGGTTGTATTGAAGGCGCTCGAAGAGATTAACCCGGAACTAGCCCGTAAGACGCTTCATGTTTCTCACGGCATGCTCATGCTTCCGAGTGGAAAAATGAGTTCTCGAAAGGGGAGTGTTGTTACGGGAGAGTCACTTCTCCGCGGTGCAATCAATGAGTCGCTTGCAAAAATGACGAAAGAGTACGATGAGGGAGTCGCGGAGAAAATAGCGACAGACGTCGGTGTCGCAGCAATTAAATATTCTATCCTACGTCAGGCAATCGGGAAAAATGTTATCTACGACCAGGGGAAATCGCTTTCATTTGAAGGAGACTCAGGTCCTTATTTACAGTACTCTGCTGTGCGAGCACGCTCAGTGCTTGAGAAGGCTCTGAGAGAGGGAATTGTTGCTTCAGGAGAGGGACCAAAAGAGGTGTATCAACTCGAGAGACTTCTCTACCGTTTCACCTCAGTAGTTGAAAAAGCAGAGGCTGGACATGCCCCACATCACGTCACCACATTTCTCACTGAACTCGCTAGTGAATTTAACTCTTTTTATGCCGAGCATACTATCGTCGATCCGAGCGACCCCTTTTCTTCATACAAGGTGCTCCTAACTGAAGCATTTCTCGAAGTAATGCAAAACGGCCTCTATATTCTCGGAATACGTATTCCAGAGAAAATGTAGTTTTGTATATTGACTGTTTTTTCTAAAAAGGTATCGTTTTTCAGGAGGTGTTCATTATTCGACTATTAAGTGGGCGCCGTAAGAAAATAGAGGAATGTAAGAAGAAGCTACGTAATCCAGAGGTGGAGGGTGCATACCGGCATCTCAGCAACCTGCTCAGAGAAGAAATAATGGAGAGCAACCCACTTGACTCCATCAGGGATCTAGAAGGGGGTGGCTGGGAAATTGTTTTAAGAGTCTTTCCTCATAGTGGCTCCTACGAGAGACGTACCTACTCTGTGCGAAAGAGAGATGGAGCGTATCAAGCCGAACGTAAATCATAAGAAGATTTTTGCCACACTGCGTATGCGCTAGTGTGGCTTTTGATTTTAAGCGCTCCGTGCGCTAGAGTAGGGTGTATGAGTAAGGATGGAGATACCGAAAAAAATAAGACAGAGGTTCACCCAGAACGCATTGAGATAAAAGCGGAGAGTGAGATTTCACGTCGTGAAGAAGAAATACTTGCGTTTTGGAACGAACATAATATTTTTCAAAAATCACTTGAAAAACCTTCACCTGAAGGTGAGTTCATTTTTTATGATGGACCTCCTTTTGCAACAGGGCTTCCTCACTATGGCCACGTGCTTCCGGGAACGATTAAAGACACGATTCCGCGATTTCAAACGATGCGTGGTAAACATGTGCGCAGACAGTGGGGCTGGGACGTTCATGGTTTGCCCGTTGAAAATCTTATTGAGAAAAAACTTGGCGTAAATACAAAAAAGGAGATTGAAGAGCTCGGCATCAGTCGTTTTAATGAAGAAGCAAGAAGTTCGGTTTTACAATACCGCGATGATTGGAGGGAGATTATTCCTCGGACGGGGCGCTGGGTGGATATGGAGAACGACTATAAGACAATGGACACGACGTACTCTGAAAGTGCGTGGTGGATTTTTAAGTCACTTTTTGATAAGGGTCTTGTATACCAAGGTTTTAAATCTATGCATCTTTGTCCTCGTTGCGAAACGACACTTTCAAATTTTGAGGTAAATCTTGGGTACGCAGATATTAAGGACCTTGCGGTTACTGTTAAGCTCGAACTCACGAGTGAGCCGAATACCTTCCTTCTTATTTGGACAACGACACCGTGGACACTTCCTGGTAACGTTGCTTCCGCGGTAAACCCGGAGGTTGAATATTCAAAAGTCTCCTTTGAGGATGAGTTTTTCTGGGTCGCTACCGAAGCACTCGAGAGAGTATTTGGTGACAAGGAAACGTCCGTGATTGAAACAAAGAGAGGAAGCGCGCTCGTTGGTCTTTCATACACACCACCGTTTCCATACTTTACACAAGCATCACTTGAGCATAAGGAGAACGCATGGAAGGTGTATGCCGCTGAATACGTAACAACGGAAGATGGTACGGGGATTGTTCACCTCGCTCCTGCTTTTGGTGAAGAGGATCTTTTGCTTGCGCAGGCTCATAATATCCCTATCGTTCACCACGTAGCAAAAAACGGAAGCTTTACAAAAGAAGTGACTGATTTTGCAGGAAAAAAAGTAAAGCCAAAAGATTCAGAAGATCACGATCATATGGAGAGTGATATTGAGATTGTGAAGTGGCTCGCTCACCACGACCTTCTTTTTGCAAAAGAAAAGCTAACTCACTCATATCCTCACTGTTACCGATGTGACACACCACTCTTAAATTACGCTAGCGAATCATGGTTTATCTCTGTTACCGATATAAAGGATAGTTTGCTTAAAGCAAACAAAAGCGTTCACTGGACACCATCTGAAATTGGAGAGGGACGATTTGGAAAGTGGCTTGAGAATGCGCGTGATTGGGCTATATCACGTGAACGATATTGGGGGGCGCCACTCCCTGTATGGAAAAGTGCTGATGGTGAGGAAGTCGAGGTGTTTGGTTCTATTCGAGACCTGAGACTTCAGTCGAAAGAGGCTCTGACGGAAATTATTGTTGCTCGCCACGGTGAAAGCGAGAAAAATAAAGGTAATTATATTGATTCCTCACTCGATACATTTGATTTAACCCCGGAGGGTGTAGAGCAGGCAAAAGAAACAGCAGAGGAGCTCAGGGGGGTAGTTGACGTTATCTATTCATCGCCGGTTCTTCGAGCGCGGCGTACAGCGGAAATAATTGCAGAAACGCTTGGTCTTGAGGTGGTTATATCGGACAAGATTGGAGAAATTAAAAGCGGAGAATGGGATGGCAAAAAAATAACTGATCCAAATATACAAAAAAGCAGAAAAGCATATGTCTCGCTTGATCCTGAAGTTCGTTATGCGACACCGCATGGTGGCACGGGAGAAAGCTGGAAAGAATTTGACGATCGAGTCAGTTCTTTTCTTGATGAAGTCGTCTTGTTGCATAAGGGAGAGTGCGTGCTCCTTGTAGGGCATCAAGGCACCGTACAGTTTACAGATCGTCGCGCAAAGAACGAACCCGTGAGCGCTAAGCTTTTGAACGGCCTTTCTGCAGGCACCTATGCAGATCCACATAGTTATACATTCAGGACCGACACATTAAAGCCCTTTGACTTCCATCGCCCGTACATTGATGAGATTGTTGTCTATTCAAAAAAAGGTACTGAGCTCAATCGTATTCCTGAAGTATTTGATACGTGGTATGAATCAGGTTCTATGCCGTACGGTCAGTATCATTATCCTTTTGAAAATCTAGCTCAGTTTGATCCGATTAAAAACGTTGGTTTTCCCGCTGATTTTATTTCTGAGGGACTTGATCAAACACGTGGTTGGTTTTACTCGCTCATGGTTCTCGGCGTCGGGCTTTTCGGGGTTTCGCCGTATAAAAATGTCATCGTACATGGAATGATTCTTGCAGAAGATGGGAAGAAGATGAGCAAGCGATTGAAAAACTATCCAGACGTTATGCTCATTATTAATAAATATGGTGCAGACGCGCTTCGGTACTATCTTCTTTCTTCGCCTGTTATTCGTGGAGAAGAACTCTGGTTTTCGGAAAAAGGGGTCGCCGAGGTTATGCGTAAACTCATTACGCGACTTGATAACGTCGTATCTTTTTTTGAGCTCTATCGTGAAACAACCTTTGAGAAAGCTGAAGAAACAGTAACAGAGAGTACACACCCTCTCGATATATGGATTCTTGCTCGACTTCACCTTCTTGAAAACATAGTGCGAGAATCAGTAGAGAGCTATGAGCTAGATAAATCAACCCGCCCAATTCTTGATTTTATTGATGATTTGTCTACGTGGTACTTGCGTCGCTCGCGCGACCGTTTTAAAGGAGAAGATGTGAAAGATAAGGAGCACGCCGGAACCACGCTCTATATTGTGCTCAAGACACTTTCAAAGATAATGGCACCGTTTACTCCATTTTATGCTGATTATCTGTTTAGGTTACTGCGGAATGAAGGCGAAGAGGAGAGCGTGCACCTTACTGAGTGGCCAGTACTAGAGGGCGACGAAAAAAAGAGAGATGAGACGCTTCGTGCAATGAGTAGGGTGAGAGATATTGTATCTGTGGGCCTTCAGGAGAGAAGTAGCGCCGGCGTCAAGGTGCGCCAACCACTCGCCGCTCTATACTATGGAGGAGAGCAATTGCCGAAGGATCTTGAGGGGGTTACAGCTGATGAACTTAACGTAAAAAAATGCGTCTATAAAAAGGGGCAGGAGTCTGTTCTGCTTGATTTTGAAATCACCAAAGAATTAAAAGACGAGGGCACTTTGCGTGAACTCATGAGAGTCATCCAAAGCAAACGTAAGGAACTCGGACTTAATCCCCACGATGAAGTTTCCTTGAGGATTGAAACGGACAAGGCGGGTAAGAAGATTATAGAAACACATGAGTCAACGCTCATCGCAACCGTTTCAGCGAGCGCACTCATTGTTGCAGAGCGAAAAGAGTCGGGTGAGAATGAGCTTGTAATTGAGGAAATTCCTTTTGATATCTATTTAAACTAACCTCTTCATGAGCCATGCGACTTATACAACTCCTGCGTATGTACTCTCAGTGAGGAATATTGGAGAAGCAAACCGACTTTTTACGCTTCTGACGCGTGACTTTGGCACTCTTTCGGCAACAGCTCAGAGTATACGTTTGGAGAAATCAAAGCTTCGGTTTGCTCTTCAGCGGTTTTCGTTTGCAGAGGTCTCTCTTGTTCGAGGAAAAGGGGGGTGGAGAATTACGAATGCATATTCACTGAGAAATGTTTTTTTGAACGGAAGCTCCCTTCACCAGAGAATTGTTATAGACAGTACAGAATTACTACAACGCCTTATCATAGGTGAAACTCCTGACGAAAATTTGTTCTCCGTTGTTTCGGGTGGGTACACGACACTTTCCGAGCTTCGACCGGAACAGTTGCCGGCGTTTGAGCTTGTTCTTGTGTCAAAAATATTAACAAGTCTTGGATATGGTGGAGAGACTGGTGTCCTGGAAGAATTTGAGCGTAAGTCAGTTTCAAGCGAATCACTTCGAGTGTTTGCTGAAGAGAAACGCTCGCTTATCGTAAAAGAGATTAACGCTGCTCTCTCGTCAAGTGGTTTGTAGAAATTTTGTTGTTACTTTTTTCACATACAGAGGAACGAGAGAAGCACATCTTTGATATACTACGTACATATGTCAGATGACGATTCACTAGAAAAATTAAAAAAACAGCTCTACTCACGTGATGGTGTGCATCGTACCCATACAGAGGAGAGAGTGCGGGGGGATGAGTCTCATGAAAAAAGTGAGGATTGGTCATACGAAACAGAGCCCGTTCTTCGTCGTAATCCAATACAGAAGAAGGTGCAAAAAGCCGCGAAAGCAACAATGAATAAATATTTCTCTCTTTTTGTTACGCTTTCAATTGTCTTCTTTGTCCTCACGACCTTATTTGTTGGCTACCGTCTCTTTTTTGCCGGATCGTTGATTTCTCCTCGTAATGTTGATATTGAAGTAAACGCACCCGCCACCGCTCGTGCAGGTGACAAAGTGATGGTGGTTCTCTCCATTACGAACTCAAACAGGGTCGATCTTCTTGACACTAAGCTTGTCGTAACGCTTCCTGATGACACACTGTCGGCTGATAGAAGTGGGGAAGAGGTCGATGAGATAACACGGTCTCTAGGCTCTATTGGCGCAGGCGAAACAATCGAGGAGGAGATTGAAATACTTCTTTTTGGTCAAGAAGAAGATGAGGTTGAGATACTTTTTGATCTCGATTATGGCACTGTGAATTCAAACGCCCGTCTTTCAAATTCCGAGGTTCATACGATACGAATAAGCACCGCTCCCGTGTCACTTCTTATTATTCCTTCGACAAAAAAGGTGCAGTCCGGTAACCAGTTTGAAATTGAAATAGACGTTGCATCTAATACAACCGCACCTCTTGATAACCTCCTCCTGAATGTAGAGTATCCAGGTGGGTTTAATTTTGTTTCAAGTAATCCGAGTCCGGTTGCTGATAATAATATCTGGCGAATAGGCGACCTTGGTTCTCAAGAAACAGAGACGGTAACGCTCAGGGGATATCTTGAGGGACAGGACAATGAAAGTAGATTTTTTAAAGTAACCGTTGGTGAAGAAGGTGACGAGGACCATACCATTGGAAGACTGTTTGCTTCTGCCGATGAGTCAGTGGATATAACAGCGCCACAGATTGCTCTTTCGACTGAAATTAACAAGTCAGCTGGAAGGACGGTATCCTCCATGGCCGGTGAGCAGGTAACAGTAACTATACAATGGAGCAATACACTTCGTGATCTTTTAACTAACATGGTTATAGAAGCAGAGATTGACGATCGTTACGTAGTAGACAATTCAGTAAAAGCTGATCGCGGATTCTACCAGTCTTCAACAAACACCATTCAATGGGATAGAACAACAGATAATAACCTTGCTTCAATTAAAGCGCTTGAGAGAGGAGCGGTAACGTTCTCATTTACGGTTGCTGATGGAAGTGAGCTCACAAACACGATAAATCCAGAGATTCCTATATTAATTACTGCACGAGCAAGTGAGTCGCAAGGAATTGAAAGTTCTCGAAACATAGAGAATAGGATTGAACGGGTTGTGAGAATAGCCTCTGACGTTGTGATCTCTCAAGAGAGCACACCGGCTGGTGGTCCTAATCCTCCGCGCTCAGAGTCGGAAAGTCTCTACGACGTGCGGTGGATGGCTGGCAACTCTGGTAATGAGGTGAGTAACGCCTCAGTAAGAGCGGCACTGCCGTCATACGTGACATTTATTGAGTCTGATGACGACAAAGTACGTTTTAGCCCACTTACGAATGAGGTAGTGTGGAACATTGGTACGATACCTGAAAATGTTGGTTTTTCCTCAAATCTTCAAACTTCGTTCACAATTAGCTTTACCCCGAGCAGTTCTCAGATAGGAGATTCGGTGCTTCTTGTGTACGATGCTCTTATTGAAGGCCGTGACGTATTCACTGGTTCTATACTAAGGTCTCGCGCCTCCTCACTTCAAAGTTCAGGTGTAATAGAGTAGGATACGTTTCAATGAAAGCAAATAATACTATGAATCAATTACCACTCGATAATAAAATGGATGCGCTTAGCGCGTTACTTAAAAGAAGGGGATATATATTTCAGGGCTCTCTTATTTACGGAGGTCTAGCCGGAACCTATGATTATGGGCCCTACGGTTCTCTCCTCAGAGAAAACCTCAAGCGGTTGTGGTGGCATCATTTTGTATACTCTCGCGATGATATGTATGCTCTTGATGCTTCGATACTCATGAATCCTTCTGTTTGGGTGGCTTCGGGACACGTAGGCGGTTTTTCCGATCCCCTCGTTGAGGACCTAAAAACTCATAAAAGGTATCGAGCAGATCACCTTCTTGAGGAGGCGGGTATTGATGGGGCTGGCAAAAGCTCTGAGGAGATGAACGCCATCTTACGAGAAAAGAATATAAAGAGTCCGGACGGAAACCCTCTTGGTGACGTCCGTGATTTTAATATGATGTTTGAAACCAAAGTGGGAGCTGCTGAAGACACCTCTTTGGTAACGTATCTTCGCCCAGAGACTGCTCAAGGTATTTTTGTGAATTTTAAAAATATTGTTGATACCTTTCACCCCAAGCTTCCTTTTGGAATAGGCCAAGTTGGTAAAGCGTTTAGAAATGAGATAACTCCACGTGACTTCATTTTCCGGCTTCGAGAGATGGAGCAGATGGAAGTAGAGTATTTTGTTCGTGAGGACGAATGGGAGAAGCATTTTGAGGAGTGGAGGCGCGTCATGTGGGACTGGATTGATCTCATAGGACTTTCTCGAGACTCAGTCAGTGAACACGAAATCGATTCAGCGGATCTCGCGCACTACTCGAAACGCACTATTGATTTTGAGTTTGCATATCCGTTTGGAGTAAAAGAACTCTATGGACTTGCGTATCGTACGAACTACGATCTCTCAAAACACAGTGAGCACTCAGGGGTAAAGCTTGAATACTTTGATGAATCTACGAAGGAGCGCTTCATTCCTCATGTTATCGAGCCGTCACTTGGACTTGATAGGACCATGCTTGCTGTCTTTCTCGATGCATATACAGTCGACACACTTAATGATGAATCTCGTGAATATCTTAACCTTTCGTGGAACGTAGCCCCTGTGAAGGTTGCAGTTTTTCCACTCTTAAAAAATAAACCCGAGCTCGTGGAAAAAGCGCGAGACGTCTTTACGACACTCCGAAAAGATATTGCCGAAATACGCTTTGATGATAATGGGAATATTGGAAAAAGATATCGTAGGCAGGATGAAATAGGAACGCCATTTTGTGTAACGGTTGATTTTGATACGCTTGACGACGACTCCGTCACCGTGCGTGAACGCAATTCAGGGAAACAGATACGAGTGCCCATCTCCGAGCTTAGTAGCCATCTTCTCTCATCACGATAATATGAACTATACAGCAGAAACCCTTACAAACGGAGTTCGGTTCGTACACGTACCCATGCCGTCTAATCCAGCCGTGACTTCAATGGTTCTCATTAATGCTGGCTCAGAGCATGAGCGCAGAGAAGAAAGTGGCATCTCGCACTTTCTCGAACACATGCTTTTTAAAGGTACGGAAAAGCGACCAAAAGGAATCGATATATCTCGCGAGCTTGATGAGATAGGAGCAAGCTATAATGCGTTTACGTCGAGAGAGTACACGGGTTTTTATGTAAAATCAGCAAAGCTACATTTTGAAAAAGTCACCGATGTTCTTGCTGACATTGTCTTACACTCACGTCTACGCGATGAGGATATCGAGCGAGAGCGAGGCGTTATCCTCGAAGAGATTAACATGTATCGCGACCTTCCGCAGGAACTGGTTGCCGATATGTTTACCACGCTTTTATACGGAGACTCGCCGGCAGGGAGGGATGTCCTCGGCTCAAAAGAGACGGTGGGCTCTTTTGCCTCGACTCACTTTCGTTCATACCGAAAACGTCATTATATTCCTGAAAAAACAGTAGTGATTGTCGCAGGAGGAATCACCGAAGAGAGGGCGCGAGAAACCGTCGCGAAGCTTTTTGCGGAATATCCAAAGGGACAGAAGCAAACAAAAAAGAAGAAGGTAGGGCGGTTTACCCCAGAGTCTCGCGTGAAGCTCTCATATAAAAAAACAGACCAAACACACTTTATTCTTGGGAGTACGACCTGCGATCGGTATCACGAGGATGTCTGGACGCTCGGTGTTCTTTCTGCGGTACTTGATGGTGGAATGAGCGGGCGAATCTTTCAACGTATTCGCGAAGAACTTGGTGCAGCTTATTACGCAAGTTATGGTTCCAGTTTTTATACTGATCACGGTGACTGGTCTCTTTCAGCTGGAGTGGCGAATGCTCGCACACAAGAGGTGCTTCGCGCATCTCTCGAAGAACTTGAGCGTGTACAACGTGAACTCGTTGATCCTGAAGAGCTAAAGAAAGCACAGGAGTATCTTATCGGCTCACTCTTGCTGTCGCTTGAAACATCCGGAGCGCGCGCGAGATTTTATGGCTTTCAAAGTTTGTTTAAGGAAGATCAAATGTATACTCCCGATGAACTAAGTAAAAAAATTAAGGCGGTAACCGCAGAGGACATACAAAGGATTGCGAAGAAGTATTTTAAACGACGGAGTTTGCGTCTTGCACTTATAGGTCCACATAAAAACGTTGCTTCGTTTGAAAAACTCTTAAAATAAAGGTTTTTTCTCCATATGTGAGGATGAAAGTATGCGTGATAGAATACACACATGAACAATCACCACGAAATCTCAATTACGACAGGGACGTTTGTACGTGGATTATTAGTGATAATAGCTGCCGCTCTTATCTTCCTTGTGCGAGATATCCTGTTAATCCTTCTTGTCGCGGTGGTGATCGCCTCAGCTGCGAATCCAGCGGTTGAGTTTTTCTCACGGTTTAATTTTTCGAGAACAATATCTGCAGGTATTGTGTATGCAATAGGAGCTATTATTTTCTCTCTCTTTTTCTACTTTTTCGCCCCGATTATTGTGAGTGAAGTATTAGGATTTCTCACCACAATTCCTGAGTATTCCTCTGAGCTATCGCCAGGTGTACTTGACTCAGAAGAGGTAGTGCCAGGTATTTCGCTCGAGGAGATTATTGCAAATGTTCGCTCGTCACTTGGTAGCTTTACTGAAAGTTTTTTCGGAACCATCGCTACAATCTTCGGAGGGCTCTTTAACTTTGTTCTTATTCTTACGATTTCTTTTTATCTCTCAATCCAAAAAAATGGAGTCGCAAACTTTATTAGTTATGCCGCTCCGGTAAAATATACCGAGTACGCACTTTCACTCTGGGAGCGTTCACAAGAAAAGATTAGCGGGTGGTTTAAAGGCATGGTAATCTCAAGTCTTGTGGTCGGGGTATCGGTTTATATTGGTCTTCTTATACTTGGAGTTCCGTACGCATTCTTTTTTGCTCTTTTGTCTGCTCTTTTAAACTTTATTCCCTTTATTGGACCAGTCCTTTCCGCAATACCTGCGGCTGCGGTCGCTTTCGCAGAAGGCGGTCTTGTCATTGGCGTTTTTACCCTCGCTCTCTTTGTTTTCATTCAATTCCTTGAAGGAAATGTTTTGTACCCACTTATCGTCGGAAGGGCCGTTGGTGTTTCGCCAATAGCTATTATTCTTGCAATTGGCATCGGATCTAAACTCGGCGGTTTTCTCGGTGTTCTTCTCGCGGTGCCGTTTTCCGCAGTCCTCGTAGAGTTTTTAGTGGATATGCGTAAAAAATCAAAAGGAAACAAGAAGGATGTTCGAGAGGAAGATTCGGAGGTAATAGAGGAGCCCCTGTCAGAAACTTCCTAACTATGAATGAGAAAAAACAAACACGTTTTGTAACGACCACACTTCCGTATGTAAACGCCGATCCACATATCGGTCACGCGCTCGAGTTTGTGCAGGCTGATTGTTTTGTACGCCACTCGCGCCTATCGGGTTTTGACACGCTTTTTAATATCGGTACTGATGAACACGGTATAAAGATTTTTCGCAAAGCTGAAGAGAAGGGAATGGATGTGAGGAAGTACGTAGATCAATACGCCGAACGATTTCGAACGTTTGCTGATGAGCTCGGCATTGATTACACAAACTTTATTCGTACGACCGATGAAAATCATAAACATGCCGCTCAAGAGTTTTGGAATCTCGTAAAAAAGAATGGCCACATTTATAAAAAGAAATACCGTGTTAAATATTGCGTGGGTTGTGAACTTGAGAAAAGTGATTCCGAGCTTGAACGTGGACGATGTAGCATTCACCCCAACCTTGAGCTTGAGCATATTGATGAGGAGAACTATTTCTTTACCTTTTCTCGTTTTGCTGAAGATCTTCTAGCGCTCTACGCGGATCGCCCTGATTTTGTTGTTCCGGATTATCGATTCAATGAAATACGCTCTTTTGTAGAGCGCGGACTTCAAGATTTTTCTATTTCTCGACTTAAAGAAAAGATGCCGTGGGGGGTTGAAGTTCCTGATGATCCCGAGCATGTGATGTACGTATGGTTCGACGCCCTTGTGAACTATATCTCAACGCTTGGTTGGCCTGAGGAACAAGAAACATTTGACGCGTTTTGGCCGGTCATTCAGTTCGCCGGCAAGGACAATCTCCGACAACAATCAGCGATGTGGCAAGCAATGCTTATGGCTGCAGGAATTGAGCCTTCTCGGCAAATTGTTATTCACGGGTTTATTCAAAGTGACGGACAAAAAATGAGTAAATCACTAGGCAACGTGATTGACCCAATTGACCTTATCAACTCTTTTGGAAACGAGGCGCTTCGATACTATCTTCTGCGACATGTTCATTCTTTTGAAGATTCTGACGTTACGATTGAAAAGGTAGGTGAAAGTTATACAGCGAATCTTGTAAATGGACTCGGAAATCTCGTGTCGAGAATACTAAAAATGTATGTTCAGTATGAAGTTGAGGTAAAGCTTGAGCCACTTGAAGAGATTTATAGAACTGAAGAGTTTTCTGACCACCGCTCCCTCGTAGAAAAATATGAGTTTAACCGAGCGCTCGACCATGTGTGGAAAGAAATCGGTGACCTTGATTTGCTTATACAGGAAAAACAGCCCTTTAAGCTTGTTAAAACTGACCCGGAAGAGGCAAAAGAAATAGTCGCCTATCTCGCTCTGAGATTGAACGATATCGCGTCACTTCTCCTTCCGGTGCTTCCCGAAACTGCTACAAAAATTCACGATCTGCTTGTCGCCCGAGAGATGCCAGAGCCCCTTTTCCCTCGTAAATAGAAGGTTTCATCGAGCGCGCTTTCACCACTCTGAAATTGACAGAACAAGAGAAATTGGTATAACTATGTACGGGTAGTATGGGTCTCGTTCTTCATTCTATTGAAAAAAGGAGACGTATGTCTAAGGGTCAGCCGATTAGATGTCGGGTTTCGAGTAGGAATGAAGATACCTTTCGAAATATACTTGGACAGTGCAGAAAGTACAATCTCTTGAGACGCGCATCGGTGGGAAAGCGAGAGCTGTTCATTCTCGTCTCAAGGAGACATCAGAGCCTTCTTCAGACTATCGGAAGTTACGACGGAGTGACCGTAACTGAGATTACACACTTTCCAAAGAAGAAAGAGGTGCAATCGAGAAAAAGAGAACGAGAGATAGAAAGCGAAGGACGTGAGCGAGTTTTTTCAAGAAAACAAAAAGACATTAAAGAAGGAAGAGTGTGTCAGGCTGAGCCCTTTACACCCTCGAGGATTAGAATTTGCGGCATTCCCATTAATGAAATTCAAGAATGGGCCCACTTTCTCAGCAAGGGTGAGTTCCTTGCTCTCCACAATCTCAGCCATGATGAGTTTAACGACGCAGTTCTCGCGCTCGACATGGACGTTAGCATCTCATTTACCTATACGTGTAAAGAGAAGGGATGTGGGCAGGTGTTTGGGGGGAATGACTCCCTCCGAGAGTATCGAAAGCACCTTCTTCGAACAAAACATAAGAAATCATATACATAGACAAAATCGTTCTTTAGAGAGGCATCCCCGCCTCTCTTTTTATTGAATGTTTGATCGCACCTACGTAAATCTTGGAGTATACTGTACGCATAGACAGGTTACTGCCTATAAGCAGAGAAGTAGTAAAATAGATAAAATATGAACGCACAAATATATAAAAATTTCTTAGGAGTTCTTCTTGTTTTGACGATTAGTTTCTTTTCTTCCGCAACGACAGTGTTGGCCGAGTCCCGCAGTGGGGATCGTGTTGTTGTAGACACAGATGAAGTCATTAACGAAGATCTTTTCATCGGAGGTAAAAAAGTTGAGATACTTGGAGAAGTTAACGGAGACGTCTATATTGGTGCGGAAAATGTAGAGATACAAGGCCTCATTAACGGAGACATTTTTGTCGCCGCTGAAACCATTACCATAACGGGAACACTGAACGATGATATCCGTGCGTTCGGACAGAGTCTTACGCTCGTGGGAGCAACACTGAACGACGGTGTTACCTTCTTCGGCGATCAGTTAACCCATGACTCTGATACGACGGTGAGTGGTACCGTACTCTTTCTTGGTGATACGCTTCTCATGAATGGGCTCATTAACGGAGACATTCGAGGAGCGGGTGATACGTTCACTATTAAAGGTGAAGTTACCGACAGTCTCTATATAGCTTCGCGGGTTTTGAATATTGAAGAGGGTGGTGTCGTAAATGGTGATATTCGCTTTGCTTCTCGGAATAATGTAGTTGTATCCCCGGGTGCCGTTGTGAACGGTGAGATACGAAGAGAAAATATTTCGACAAGTGAATGGAGGGGTGGATGGTCATGGGCAGAACCCGTGTTTGCTTTTGTTTCCTTTTTTGGAGCATTGGTAACTGGAATTGTTCTTCTTCTCATTTTCCACCGACCCGTGGTAGGAGTTTCAGAAAGGATTCGAGAGCGACCGCTTCTTTCGCTCGGAGTAGGTTCTCTTGTTATGCTCGCCTCTCTTCCGTTTTTTCTTCTACTTTTTTTAACGATTGTTGGCATACCTCTTGCGCTTCTCGGGCTAACGCTCTTCATTATTGGCTTGTGCCTCAGTAAGACCTTTGTTGCACTTGCACTCGGACGTTTCTTTTTGAGAACCCTCAGCCCTCGCGCTACAAAGAACCCTTCCGCATACCTCTCGTTCTTTGTTGGTCTCATATCGCTCTATTTGTTGTACCAGTTGCCGATTCTCGGTTCGCTCGTAAAACTCATTGTTGCTCTCTTGGGACTTGGTGCGCTTCTCTACGGCCTTCAGAGAATCAGACGTGATTGGATTAGCGAGTAAGGGTGCATGGATAACAGAAGATTCTCTCTCAGTTTGAAATCGGTCTTGATTCTGTAAAAAGGATTGAGAAAACAAATAAAAGCGCAAAGCAACCCGCTGCGCTTTTATTTTTGCTTCAAAAGCGTACTATCAAAGCATGGAACCGCTAGCATCTAAAATGAGGCCAAGGAATCTTGATGAGTTTGTAGGGCAGGAGCACTTGGTAGGTGAAGGCAAGCCACTGAGGAAAGCTATCGAAGAAAAAAAGGTGTTTTCGTTTCTTCTCTGGGGTCCACCTGGTGTTGGTAAGACGACGCTTGCGCGTATCTACGCTGAAGCTATTGGTGCTGATTTTTTCGATCTTTCAGCCGTTTCTGCGGGCAAGGCAGATGTTCGTAAGATTATAGAAAAAGAGAGTAAGGAGACCAAGGTGCTTTTTCTTGATGAGATACATCGTTTTAATAAGGCTCAGCAAGATTTTCTACTCCCGCATGTCGAATCAGGCGAAATAGTACTGATAGGCGCGACCACAGAGAACCCTTCGTTTGAAGTCATCTCACCACTTCTTTCACGAGTACGCGTATTTGTTCTCGAAAGTCTCACAGATGAGGACATTGGTAACATTATTGATAGGGCAGACATTGCAGTCAGTAGTGAGGTACGAAAGTTTCTTATAGCATATGCAAATGGAGACGCGCGCGCAGTACTGACGCTTCTCGAAAATACGAGCGAGCTGTACGGCGAGATTACCGCTGATAATTTAGAGGCAACCGCTAACAAAAACCTTCGATACGATCGTGCTGGGGATGAGCACTACAATACCATCAGCGCTTTTATAAAGAGTATGCGAGCGAGCGATCCGAGTGCAGCGCTTTACTATCTCGCGAGAATGGTCAAAGCAGGGGAGGATCCCAAGTTTATTGCACGGCGTATGGTTATCTTTGCTTCAGAAGACGTCGGACTCGCTCAACCGACAGCGCTCGTTGTGGCGAACGCTGTTTTTCGAGCAGTTGAGACAGTCGGGTTACCCGAGGCCGGAATTAATCTTGCGCACGGTGCTGCGTATCTCGCACTTGCAAAGAAAGACCGTCGAGTATATGAGGGCTATAAAAAAGCACTTTCTGACGTAGAGCAACACGGTAATTTACCGGTACCACTCCATATCCGCAATGCACCTACGAAGCTTATGAAAAAAGAAGGATACGGCGAGGGTTATGAAATGTATCCCGACAAAAAGGACGAACCAAAAAGCTTTTTGCCGGAAAAACTGGTC